>WBZS01001686.1_pt1 | contig 16434 bp, 12 predicted proteins | sample 5204201 | NCBI WGS metagenome assembly WBZS01 (sample SAMN12344357, study PRJNA552823) | activated sludge metagenome | biome: Activated sludge suspended growth; feature: Nitrification reactor; material: Wastewater; isolation source: activated sludge from nitrification reactor of wastewater...
CGGCGACGCCGACGGCGACACCGGCACGGGTACCTGCCGCGAGATCTACGCCTACGGCCTGCGCAACCCCTTCCGCTTCGCCATGGACCCGAACGCCGCAGGCACGCGCTTCTTCATCAACGACGTCGGCCAGAGCACGTGGGAGGAGATCGACGAGAACGTCGCCGGCGCCAACTACGGCTGGCCCACGCGCGAAGGGCCGTGTGCGACCGGCCAGTCCTGCACGCCTGCACTCCCCACCGGCAACGGCTTCACCGACCCGATCCATTGGCTCGGTCGTGACAAAGCCGCCTCCATTACGGGTGGCGCCTTCGTCCCCGACGGCATTGGCTGGCCGACCGAGTACACCGGCGCCTATCTGTTCGCTGACTACGCCTACGGCACGATCTATCGCCTCAATCGAAACAGCCAGACCGGCACGGATCAATATACGCGTTCGGTATTCGCCAGCAATCTCGGCAGCAGCAGCGCCACATCGCTCGTCTTCGGGCCAACCGCCTCGGGCGGACAGGCCCTGTATTACACCAACTATTTCAACGGCGGCCAGATTCGCCGAATCGAATACACAATCGGTGAGCCGCCGAGTACGGTACTGAGCGCCGGCCCGACCTCGGGCGCCGCGCCGCTCACCGTCGACTTTGACGCATCAGCCACCACGGGCGAAGCGCCGTTCGTCTACGACTGGGTGTTCGGCGACGGCGCCAGCGCATCCGGCGGCGCCACGATCCAGCACACGTACGACTCCAGCGGCATCTACACAGCGACGGTCACGGCGACCAACATCAACGGCTCGAGCAACGCCCAACAGGTCATCCAGGTCGGCGCACCACCCAACGTCACCCTGAGCCAGCCGGGCCCGGGCGCGACGTTCACGGTCGGGCAGTCGATCGCGCTCGAGGGCAGCGCCACAAACGGCAATGGTGATCCCCTGCCCGCCTCGGCGTTGCGCTGGCTGGTGCTGCTGCACCACATCGACGATGCCAACCCCACCAACAACCACACGCACCCGCTCATCAACCGCACCGGTGTCGCGACCACCAGCTTCACGGCACCCGCCCCGGAGGACCTCGGCGCCACGGCCCTGAGCTACGTCGAGATCCAATTGACGGCGACCGACTCGCTCGGTCTGACCACCACGATCACGCGTGAGGTCCAGCCGCAGCGCGTGGATCAGACCTTCGCCACCAGCCCGGGCGGCCTGATCATCAACGTGGCCGACACGGTCCGGCCGCGCGCCGTGAACAACGCCACGATCGTCGGCTGGACCGGGTGGACCGTGACCGCCACCGCCCCGCTGATCCAATCTACGGGCGGCATCTGGTACGCGTTCAACGGCTGGCAAGGCGGGCCGACCACGGCTCAGCGCACCATCGTCGTGGGCGCCACCGACGCCACCTACACGGCCCAGTTCGTCGCCGCGGACGTGATCTGGCTGCCGATCATCGGGCATCCGTAAGGTCGCCCTATCGGTCATGTCGGCGTTCGGCCGGAGAGGGCGACCCTTGTGGTCGCCCTCTCTGCGTGACGCAACCCCGCCCCGGGCATACAATCAGCCTCAACCATGAACCGGCTCGAACGCCTCACCGGGATCCTTCTGCTCCTACAGGCCCGGCCCCGCACGTCCGACGAGATCGCGCGCCATTACGAGGTCAGCAAGCGAACCGTGCTGCGCGACGTTCAGGCGCTGTCTGAGATGGGCGTCCCGATCATCGCGCGCGAAGGCGTCGGGGGCGGCTACTCGCTGCCTGACGATTTCAAGCTCGCGCCGATGCCGTTCACGACGCACGAGGCCTTCCTGCTGCTCTTCGCGCTGCAATCGCTCGACGGCCTGGCCGGCTCACCCTTCGCGGGCGCACGCGCCACCCTCGCCGCCAAGCTGCGCTCGGCCCTCCCCGGCGTGCCGCAGGATGAAGCCCGGCAGCTCCTCAGCGCCATCACGAGCCCGCGTCAGGCGCCGCGCAAGGATGTCCGATACCTGGAACCGCTCCTACAAGCCGTGTCGGCGCGCAACTGGGTCCGCCTGACCTATCGATCGGTGCGACGCACGTCGACCCAGATCGTGTTTCCACACCGGATCGAGGCCGAAGAGGGGCTCTGGTTGCTCGAGGCATTTTCGCGCGAGCATGAGGAGTATCGGCGCTATCGCATTGATCGGATCGAGGCCCTCGAATCGTTACCGGACTGGGCGGAGGTCGCCCCCGCACCGACCGCATACGATCATGCCGACTATCCGCTGATCGAGGCGGCCGTCACGCGCCGTGGGGTGTCGCGTCTCGACGGCAAGCCCGATCTGGCCGCGCATCTCACGGTTCTGTCGGACGGCTCCGGTCGCCTCGCTTTCCGTTGCCCGCCGTCCGAGCTTGACTACTATGCCCGCCTGCTCGCCACGATCGGCAACGACGTCGAAGTGCAGTCGCCCGGTGCCCTCCGCGATAAGCTGTTGGCGATTGGAAGGCAACTCGTCCAACGCTACGCCGAACGGTGACATACAGCTGTCACCGTTCGTCTGCCATAGTGGGTGTATTCGAACCGAGACACAGGAGAAGAACGATGGCACGCCTGGATCTGATCGGCCTGGTGGTCAAGAACATGGCCGCTTCGCTGCGCTTCTATCGTCTGTTGGGGCTGGAGATCCCAAGCACCGCCGACACCGACGATCATGTCGAGATCGTCGTAGGCGGCATGCGCATCGCCTGGGACGAGCTCGAGATGATCAAGAGCTTTTCGCCCGGCTGGGTCGAGCCGGTCGGCCACCGCATGGGCCTCGCGTTCCTGTGCGACTCGCCGGCCGAGGTCGACGCCCTGTTCGCGCGTGTGCTCCAGGCCGGCCACGCGAGCCGGAAGGCTCCATGGGATGCGTTCTGGGGTCAGCGCTACGCCCAGGTGCTGGATCCTGACGGAAACGTCGTCGATTTGTTCGCGCCGTTGCAGGCCTGATTCGTGGCGTGCTCCTGAGCAACTGAGACACCATGAAGGTTTTGAGCAGCGTCTGTTTGATCACCCCGGACGTGCTGCGCCTGCGCGCGTTCTATCGTGACGTGCTGCAGATCGAGCCGGATGGCGACGCAGGCTTCTCGTCGTTTTCGCTTCCAGGCGGCATGTTGGCCCTCTTTGGCGAGGCCGATATGGATCGGATGGCGCCCGGTTGCGTGCGCGGCGCCGGACGCGGCGCCACCGTGCTCGAATTCGAGGTGGACGACGTCGATGCCGAGCGCGAGCGCCTCGACGCCCTCGATGCCGCGATCGTCAAGCCGCCCACGACCCAACCCTGGGGCAATCGTTCGGTGTGGTTCCGTGACCCCGATGGCAACCTGATCAACTTCTACGCTCACGTCGGCGAGCGCGCCGTCAGAACGCCGCGCGAGGTCGCTCGCCGCTTCTTCCAGCGACTGCTCAACGACCACGACCTCTCGGCCTGCGACGCCTATCTCAGCCGCGAATATCGCGATCACGATGCGGGCGAAGGCGCGCCGCTCGGGCCCGAGCCCGCGAAAGCCTACGTGACGGAGCTTCTGGCGACCTACCCCGACTTTCACGTGACGATCGAGGACCTCGTCGTCGAAGGGGATCGCGTCGCCGGGCGCCTGCACGGGTCGGGCACACATGCCGCGACGCGGGCGCCGTTCGAGCAGCGCGGCCTGGTCTGGCTGCGTTTCGACGTCGAGGGGCGCATCGCCGAACGCTGGTCGGCTTATTGGGGCTGAGGGCGGGAAATCGCGAATGGCCGGAAATCGGCCGACGCCGGTCGATTTCCGGTAAAATCACGCTACTGACCACCGTAACGTGACAGCCCAAGGAGGCCCCCTTGACCGCCAACGCCCGCGAATACGGTCTGTTCATCGACGGCCAGTGGGTCCGAACCGGGACCTTGCAGGAGATCAAGAACAAGTACACGGGCGAGACCGTCGGCGCGTTGCCGGTCGCCCGACGCGAAGACGTCGACGCCGCGATCGCGGCCGCTGAACGCGCGGCAGTCGTCATGGCGGATCTGCCCGCCCATCGCCGCTCCGAGATCCTGGCCCGCGCCGCAGTGCTCATCAAGGAACGCCGCGAGGAACTGGCGCGCATGATCGCGGCCGAGGCCGGCAAGGCGCTCAAGTTCGCGCGCGCCGAAGCCGACCGCGGCTACTGGACCTTTCAGATCGCGTCCGAAGAGGCCCGGCGTCTGCATGGCGAGACGATCCCGCTCGACGGCGTGCCCGCAGGCGAGGGCTACTTCGGCTTCTGGCAGCGCCGCCCGGTCGGCGTGATCGCGGCCATCAGCCCCTTCAACTTCCCGCTCAATCTGGTCGCGCACAAGGTCGCGCCGGCGCTGGCCGCCGGAAACAGCGTCGTGCTCAAGCCCGCCGGCACCACGCCGCTCACCTCGGTGTTGCTGTGCGAGATCCTCGAAGCCGCCGGGCTGCCGGCCGGCGCCGTCAACCTCGTCCACGGTAGCGGCAGCACGGTCGGCGAGTGGCTGGTGACTGACCCGCGTACCTCGAAGGTGACTTTCACCGGCAGCCCGCCGGTCGGCCGCCACATCCTCAGCGTCGCCGGGATCAAGAAGGTCACGCTCGAGCTGGGCAACACCTCGCCCGTGATCATCGCGCCCGATGCCGATCTCGATTTCGTCGCCAAGCGCTGCGCGGTCGGCGCCTACTACAACTCGGGCCAGGTGTGCATCTCGGTCCAGCGCATCTATAGCGACAAGCAGGTCTACGAACCGTTCGCCGAGAAATTCACGGCAGCCAGCGCGGCCATGGTGGTCGGCGACCCGCTCGACGAGCGCGTCGACGTCGGCCCCATGATCGACGTCAAGGAGGCCGAGCGCATCGAGAGCTGGGTCAGCGAGGCCCTGGCCGGCGGCGCGCAGGCCCGCACCGGCGCGCACCGCGACGGCGCCGTCTATCAGCCCACCGTGCTCACCGGCGTCACGCCCGACATGAAGGTCGTGGCCGAGGAGACCTTCGCGCCGGTCGCCAGCGTGATCGCGACCGACGACTTCGAGGAGGCTCTGCGCCAGGCCGACCGCAGCGACTTCGGTCTGCAGGCCAGCGTCTTCACCAACGACATCAACCGCGTCTTCAAGGCCATCAAGCGCCTGAACTTCGGCGGCGTGATCATCAACGACACGCCCGCCTTCCGAGCCGACCACATGCCCTACGGCGGCAACCGCCAATCCGGCCTCGGCCGCGAGGGCGTGCGCTTCGCGATGGAAGAGATGACGAACGTGCAACTGGTGGCGATCAAGGTCAACTGATTGCTGATTGTTGATTTCTGATTGCTGATTGTGGTTCCAATCAGCAATCAGAAATCAACAATCGGCAATGCTCAACACAGGAGCTTGCATCAATGGCGCATCGACTCTGGATCAACGGCCAATGGACCGAGAGCCGCGGCGGCGGGATGATGAAGATCGAGAACCCGGCGACGGGCACGATCATCGCCGAGGTCGTCGACGCCTCGCGCGCCGACGTCGACGCAGCCGTGCAGGCGGCGCGCACGGCGTTCTACGACGGGCGCTGGACCAAGAAAAGCCCGGGCGAGCGTTCAAAGATCATCTGGGCCCTGGCCGATGCGCTCGAGCGGCGCATGGAGGAGTTCGCGAAGCTCGAGAGCGAGAACACGGGCAAGCCGTATAAGTTCGTGTCGCTCGGCGGCGACCTGCCTTTTGCGGTCGACAACCTGCGCTTCTTCGCGGCAGCCGCTCGCGACACGCACGGCGCGCACGCCGGCGAGTTCATGCCCGGCTACACGTCGATGTACCGCCGCGAGCCGGTCGGCGTGGTCGGCCAGATCGCGCCCTGGAACTACCCGCTGATGATGGCGGCCTGGAAGATCGGGCCGGCGCTGGCCGCGGGCTGCACGATCGTGCTCAAGCCAGCCCCGGGCACGCCGCTGACGACGCTGCTCCTGACCGAGGTGCTGGCCGAGGCCGGCATCCCCGAAGGCGTGGTCAACGTCGTCACCGGCGGCAACGACGCCGGCCAGGCCCTGGTCGAGCACCCCGACGTGCGCATGGTGTCGCTGACCGGCTCGACCGGCACGGGCAAAAAGGTGATGAAGACCGCGGCCGACACGCTCAAGCGCGTGCACCTCGAGCTCGGCGGCAAGGCGCCGTTCATCGTCTTCGACGACTCCGATGTCGAGCTGGCGGCCGGAAAGGCCGCGCTGGCGGCGACCATGAACACCGGGCAGGATTGCACTGCCGCGACCCGCGTGTACGTCGAGCGCTCGAAGCTCAAGGACGTGCAGGACGCGCTGGTCGCGCAGATGGAGGCCGTCAAGATCGGCCAGCCCTTCGACGACGTCACCATGGGTCCGCTCATCTCGCGCGTGCAGCGTGAACGTGTCAGCGGCTTCGTCGATCGCGCGAAGGCCGCCGGCGCCCGCGTGCTGACCGGCGGCGCCGCGCCACAGGGCCTCGACAGCGGCTACTTCTACGCCCCGACCGTGGTCGCCGACGTCGACCAGAAGGCCGAGATCGTGCAGAGCGAGGTCTTTGGTCCGGTCGTCACGGTGCAGGCCTTCGACGGCGAGGCCCAGGCCGCGACCTACGGCAACGATGTGCTGTACGGCCTGGCGGCCTCGGTCTTCACCCGCGATATCGGGCGCGCCATGCGTCTCGCGAGCCAGCTCGAATTCGGCACGGTCTGGATCAACGACCACCTGCCGCTGACCTCGGAGACCCCGCACGGCGGCTTCAAGCAGTCCGGATTTGGCAAGGATCTCTCGGCCGAGGCGGTCGGCGATTATCAGATCACCAAACATGTGATGATCGCTCAGGCCTGATCAGAAGTATCGCGGGTGCGGGCTGTCAAGACAGTCGCCCGCACCCGCGTGTCGGTTATTTTTGTGACTCCTCGACAATCGATCTGGCAACGGCTGTACGCCCAGATGGGACGACGCCTGCACAAAAGCTTGCGACACGATCTGGCCCGCCCGGGAGCTTTACGCCGAAGGGTGAGCGGCTCGTTGGTGTTGGCGACGGTCTTTTCGCTGGCCGTGTTGCTGACGGCGATCGCGCTCTTTGTCGCAGGGATGGCCGTCGTGTTCTGGCCCGATCTCGTTTGGCCCGTGCGCTTGATGATCGCTGTGCCGTTGATCGGGCTGGCCTGGATCGGGCGTCCGCGTTGGGCGACACTACCCGACGACAGCCGGGGCTTCGCAGACTATCCCGCCCTGCACCGGCTGATGCTTAAGATCGCCGAGCGGTTGCAGGTAGAGCCCCCGTCACGGGTCAAGGTCGGCCCGGAGTTTAACGCCGGCATCGGGCGCCACGGGTGGCGCGGTACGACGGTGTTCGATCTTGGTCTCCCGTTGGCAGCGGTCCTCGAACCGCAAGAACTGGTGGCGCTCATTGGCCACGAACTCGGGCACCTATCTGCCGGCGATCCACAACGCCACTGGTTCATCGGCTCGACGGTCACCGCCCTGGCCAACTGGTACGACGCGCTGCACCCGAAGGCACTGTGGGCGTCACGACCCGGCTTTATCGAACAGATCTACGCGTTCCTGGCCAACATCGTTCTGGTCGCGGTGGCGAGCCTGATCTGGCCAGCGCTGTGGGTGCTCAGCCTGCTGCTCTGGCGCGAGTCACAACGCGCCGAATATCGCGCCGATCAAATCGCCGCAGAGCTCGCCGGCCGAGCGGCGCTCGCCTCTCTGCTCCGCAAGTTGGGCCGGGCCGATCAGATCCTGGAGGTCGTGCGCTCGCGGGCTTTGGCGTCACGGCAGCGTGCCGGCGCGCGCGACCTGATCACCAGGATTCGAGATCTAGATTGGCGCGTGCCTGTCGGCCCGCCGTCGGAGGCCGAGGCCGGTTACGCCGCAGAAAGTGACGTGCAGGCGGACGCCAGCCACCCGCCCCTGACGTACCGGCTCGATGTGCTATACGCTCATGTTTTTGATGGCGCGACGCTGACGCTCACCCAGGGCGAATTCGACGCCATTCAGGCCGAGCTTTGGGCCGAGGCGCCCCACATCGAAGCCCAGATGATCGATCGCTATTTGAGCCGGCTCTAGCGCAGGAAGGCGACGGCCGGGCGCCTCCACCAGGGCTGCCCGATCGCCCTATCCCCCGAGAGCCTGCAACTTCCACCCAAAACTTGCGTTAATCCCAGTACCTTTGCCGTTGACGGTCGGCGGAGAGGCTGCGACAATGATGGTCGGCCCAGGCAGCCTTTCCGCCCGAGTCCGGCCCAGAGCGACGTGTTCCGCCGCCGAGGCTGCTCACCGCTAAAAATGTCAGACTTCAACGCCTACGCCCATCTGCGCGCCACAAGCCGCACGTTCGCGCTCTCCATCGAGCGGCTGCCTCAGCCGGTCAAAGACGCGATCTGCCTCGGCTATCTGATGATGCGTATCTCGGACTACCTCGAAGACAACGACGTCATGTCCGACGCGCGCAAAGTCGAGACCTTGAAGCTGTGGGACCAGGTCGTCGCCGGCGAGGTCGCCCCCGAACGCCTGGTGACCGCCATCGCCGACTGCCGCCCGCCGGACAGCCATCACGACAGCGCCGACTACGCCGCCGCCGCCGCCGCGCCGGATGTGCTCGCCATGCTCCGCCAGTTGCCTGTGCCGCTACAGAACCACCTGGTGCTGCACGTGCGGGCCACATCCATGGGCATGGCACGCTGGGTCGAGCGCGGCCCGATCATCCCGGCCGAACCCGACATGGACGACTACATGTTCGAAGTCGCCGGGCGCGTCGGCTACCTGGTGACCGACGTCTTCGCCTGGTACTCGCGCTTCGTGCGCGAGCGCCTCGACGTGCTTATGCCGCTCGCCCGCGAGTTCGGCCTGGCGCTGCAGACCGTCAACGTCATCCGCGGCCTGCGCAAGGACTACGAGCGCGGCTGGATCTATGTGCCCGACTCGTTCTGCGCCGCCGTCGATCTCAAGCGCACCGATCTCTTCAACCCGGTCTACGAACGCGAAGCGCTGCAAGTGCTCGACATGCTGGCCGATAAAGCCGAGCGCCACCTGCAACTCGCGCTGGCCTACGTTCAGGCTTTGCCGCGCTGGCTCCACGGCCTGCGCCTGGCCTGCATCTGGCCCCTGCTTTTCGCCGTGCGGACTCTGGCCATCAGCCGCCGCAACGTCAATGTGCTGCTCGGCGAGGTCAAGATGACGCGCGAGGAAGTCAAGGCCATCATGCGCGACACCACGCTTTTCGGGTGGTCGAACCGCTGGCTCGCCAGCTATGTGCGCCAGCTGCGCGAGGCGCCGCGCGAAGCCGTCACCGTCCGTCTCGCTGAAGCCGGCTGACATCGCTCGTCACGCAAAAGAAAAAGCGCCGGTGCCGGTTTTGAACCGGCGCCGGCGCTATTACGTTATCGGGCTCGCGCCAGGATCTCTGAGACGAAGTCGCTCTTGCCCTGCGTGTAGCGTTCGCGATCGCGGCCGTGAGCCGCGGCCAGCTCGCGTTTGAGCGCCGCGTACGCCTGTGCGTCGGCCGGATGGCTCCGCAGGTGATCGCGAAACGCCAGACCCGCCCACAGTCGATGATCGCGCGGCGCGACATGCACGTGATGCGTGCGCGCGCCCATGAGGCCGGTCCGTCGAACGAACAGCATGTGATCGTCGTGCCACCAGTAATCCCACTCCCATGTGTTGAACACCGGAAGCACACGAGCTTTGGCTATCTCAAACGAAGGCACTTCCACCAACACATCGATCACGGGTTTGGCCGGGATCCCCGGGATCGACGTGCTGCCGTAGTGTTCCACGCGCAGCGCCACGTCGGACCCGAGCGCCGCGCTCAGCCAACCCGCAAACTCGGCGAACTGCCGTGACCAGGCCGGATCGGGCTCGACCAGGTGCACGCTGTCATCCACGGCGCCGCGCCCATCGGGCCGGAAATAGGCGTTGGCCGACAGCCAGAACCGGCGCCCGGTGTCCATCGTGAACTCGCCGACCAGCCCGCCGGTCGCGGCCGTCGGTGCCGCTCTCCACACCCACCGGATCGGCGCGACCACCGGCGCCGCGCCCTCCCCGGGCCACTGCGTGCTCGTGTCCGGCCCAAGCTCCCAACCGGCCAATCCTACGGGCAGGTGGTCGATCCGCTCGACCTCGACGGCGAGCAGGTGCGTCGTGCGACCATCGACACCCCGGCTCTGATATCCGACGAACCGCGTGACCTCGGCCAGATGCGGGACGTCACGCGGCAAACGCGCAAACAGATCGGCGTAGAAGCCAAGCGCCTCATCATCGTCCGGTCGTGACAGGACCCGCGCCTCGCCCACCAGCCTGAGTGTCGACGACAGCATGCTCTGACCTTTCCACGCCGCCCGCGAACAGCGTGGCAGTATGATACAGGCGAACACGTAGGGATCTTCGTTCATGCAACCGTCTTCGCACCCGGGAGATCCCGGACACCCGGCTCAGTCGACCGTCGTCACCTTTGTGGTCCGCGCCTATTGCTGGCTATCGGATCAGGTGTACCTTCGTTTCGCCTGGGCCTTCGACCTGATCACCGGGTTGTTGACCGGCGGCCGTTTCCCGCGCTGGCGCCGGATCGCGCGGGATTATCTGCCCGCCGACCACGTGCTCGACCTCGCCTGCGGTACAGGCCAGCTCCTGCGCGAGTGGCCGGCGGATGCGCGCGGGCTGGTCGGGGTCGATCTGTCGCCGGGGATGGCCGAGGTCTTTCGCCGACGGTCGCTCAGCACCCGGCACCCGGCGGTGATGGTGCAGGCCAGCGCAGATCGTCTGCCCTTCAAAGACCGTAGCTTCAAGGCCGCTGTGGCCACCTTCCCGACCCGGTTTCTTTCAGACCCGGTCGTCTTGCGCGAGGCGGCGCGCGTGCTGCGAACCGACGGCGAGCGCAGCGGCCGGCTCGTCGTCGTGGGCCTGCACCTCGTGGCGCGGCACCCCCTTCTGCAGAGCGCCCTGACGGCGCTTTACGGAGCGCGCCCTTCCAGCCTGCGCGCCCGTTTCGCACAGCAGGTCGAGACGGCCGGGCTCACGCTTCAGGTCGTCGAGACACGCGGCGGATCCATCCAGCCCGCGCTCTATATCGCCACGCTCCCCGTGGTCAGACGCCATGACGCGCGCTGAGGGGCAGGTCGCCATCGTCACGGGCGCAGCGTCCGGGATCGGGCGTGCGCTCAGCCTGGCCCTGGCGCGTTCCGGCGTCGCCGTGGCCGCGGTCGACGTGAACGTGGAGGGCATCCACACCCTCGAACGTGAGGTAGCGGACAGCGGCGGACGCGCTTACGGGTTTGTCTGCGACGTCTCTCGACCCGACGCGCTGGCCGAAGTGACGACTGCGATGTTGCAGCGTGCTGGCCGGATCGACTTCCTCTTCAATGTGGCTGGCCTGGAGATCAACGGGGACGTGCTCGCGGTCGACTCTGCCAAATGGCAGGCGGGTTTCGCCGTCGACCTTGGCGGCGTGCTGCTCTCGACCCAAACGGTTTACCCTGTGCTGTTGAAGCAGGGCTTCGGCCATATCGTCAACATCGCCTCGCTGGCCGGGCTGGTGCCTCTGCCCGGGCTGGCCTATTACACGGCAGCCAAACACGGGGTCGTCGGTTTCTCGCTGGCCCTGCGCGCCGAGGCCCGCGCCCGTGGCGTGAGGGTCTCGGTCGCGTGTCCGGCCCTGGTTGACACTGGCCTTCGAGCCAATACGGCCGCGTATCTCGGTCGCGCATCCGCTCACAGCCCACGTCTGCGTTGGCCGCGGCCGATATCGGCCGAACGCTGCGCGCAGGCCATCTTGCGCGGTGTGGCCGGAAACCAGGACGTGATCATGATCCCCTGGACTCTGAACTGGGTCTGGTGGCTCTATCGACTCTCCCCGCGCCTGTTCACGGCGCTCATCAGCCGGCTGTATCACCAGGGGCCTGTCTGGGCTGACGAATAACGCGGGATCCACGCTCCGGGCGCGCCCGCACGACTACGCACCAGGCCGATTGCATTGTCATGACAGCGCGGGTTTCGCCTTCAGCGGGCATTCGCGCGTGCACAGCGGGAGCGGTGCGCCAGCACAAGTTGTCAGGCCATTTTCGGACGGCCAGCCGGGTACATGGATCCCACGGATAGACACGGATGCCGCGGAGCTGTTTGATGAGGATTCCGCGTGATCCGTGACGATCCGTGAAATCCGTGTACAGGATTTTGTCTCGATCTAGACGCGCCTGACATCCTGCTCGGGCACAGCGGGAGCGATAGCAACGACAGGTGCAGCGAAACCTTGTACAATAGACAAGTTGCATCGTGCAACGTTAACGAATGTAGAAACGTGAGAGCTACACCCTTGTCGACCCCTGAGATCGTCACCCCCACGGAATCCGAGCCTGAGACAGCGTCTGAAACAGTGTCCGAACCGGCGCCTGAGACGCAGCCCGAGATCGCCGACATCACCTACGAACAACTGAGCGACGCGATGCGCGCCGCATGCGAGCGCGCCGGCTGGCCGGCGCTGATGCCCGTCCAGGCGCGCGTGATCCCGTACCTGCTGGCCGGTCACGACGTGATGGCGCAGGCCCGCACCGGCAGCGGCAAGACCGGGGCGTTCCTGCTGCCCCTGATCGAGCGCCTCAACCCGGCCCGCGCCGCCGCCCAGGTCCTGATTCTGGTGCCGACCCGCGAGCTGGCGCTCCAGGTTTCGCACGACGCCGAGGTGATCTGCGACGCCGCCGGGCTGCGCTCGGTCACCCTGTACGGCGGTGTCGGCTATGGGCCACAGGTCGACGCGCTGAAGAACGGCGCCCAGATCGTCATCGGCACGCCAGGCCGCGTGCTCGACCACCTGTTGCGTCGCACCTTCACGCTGCAGGACCTCAAGGTCCTGATCTTCGACGAAGCCGATCGCATGCTCTCGATGGGCTTCTACCCGGACATGAAGCGCGTTCAGCGTCTGCTGCCGGAGCGCGACATCGCGACCTGGATGTTCTCGGCCACCTTCCCGCCGCACGTGGTGCTGGTGGCCAACGAGTTCCTGCACAAGCCGGAGTTCATCAGCCTGAGCCGCGATCACGTCCACGTGACCACGACCGAGCACGCCTGCTACATCATCCCGGGCGTGCAGAAGGATCGCGTGCTGGTGCGCGTGATCGAGCTCGAGAACCCGTCTTCAGCCATCATCTTCTGCAACACAAAGGATCGCGTGCACTACGTCGCGACCGTGCTGCAGCGCTTCGGCTACGACGCCGACGAGCTGAGCGCCGATCTGTCGCAGGCCGAGCGTGAGCGCGTGCTCACGCGTGTGCGCCAGGGGCGGCTGCGCTTCCTGGTCGCGACCGACATCGCCGCGCGCGGCCTCGACATCCCCGAACTCTCGCACGTCATCCAGTACGAACCGCCGGAGGATCTCGAGGCCTATATCCATCGCGCCGGGCGCACCGGCCGGGCCGGAGCTGCGGGCGTGGCGCTCTCGCTGGTCGGTATCGTCGAAAAGCGCGACCTCGACCGGATCGCCAAGCGATACGGGATCGACATGCAGGAGCGCCCGTTGCCGAGCGATGAGGATGTGCAGGCCGTCGTGGCCGAGCGCCTGACGGCCTTGCTCGAACAGCGGCTACGCGAGCGCGACAACCTGCAGGCCGAGCGTAGCCGGCGCTTCGAACCGCTCATGCGCAGCCTGGCCGAGAGTGAGACCGGGCAGGCGCTGCTGACGATGCTGCTCGATGAGGATTACCAGCGTATCCTTCACGCCCCCGTGCCGCATCCGGAGGGTGAGCCGGCGCCGGCGCCGCGGCGCTCAGACGGGCCGCGCAGCGATTCGGGCCGGCGCGACGATGGCGGACGGAGACGCGGCGGGGGCGGCCGCCGGCGTTGAACCCGGGGCTTTGAGAAAGTCTTCACAAGAAAACCGTGAGCTCCTCACGGTTTTTGCTTTGTCAGGCAGTACAAAACGCCAGGATCAAATCGACCGCCTCCGCCTTATAATCTTTCCATGGTAGCCCACCCTGGCTATCCCCTTTCCCACTTCGCTTTTGCCCACACGGCCAGTGTGACCGCCGAATATTGACTCGCGCCGAGCCTCCCAACGCGGCTATCCGCCGCCCGTTCGAGAAGCAGCACGTTCCGCAGAATCGACAGGAGACTCGTCATGCTCACTTCTTCAGCCCTTGGCACTCAGACATCGATGACTCGCACGCGCGCCGCGTTTGAGCGCGCCAAACGCGTCTTGCCCCTGGGCGTCACTTCCAATTTCCGATACTCGGGCGACACCACGCTCGTCGTCAAGCGCGGCTCCGGCCCGTATGTGTGGGATATGGATGACCGCCAGTACCTGGATTACCGGCTCGCCTACGGGCCCGTCATCCTCGGCCACAGCCACCCCGGCGTGCTCAAACGCATCACCGAACAACTCGGCAACGGCAACCTTTACGCGCACACGCACCCGCTCGAGATCGAAGTCGCCGAGCGCATCGTCGGCATGCATCCGGCCGTCGAAAAGCTTCGCTTCGCCAATTCGGGCACCGAAGCTACCATGCACGCCGTGCGCATCGCGCGCGCGTACACCAACCGCGAAAAGATCGTCAAGTTCGAGGGCGCGTATCACGGCAACCACGATTACGCCCTGTTCTCGACTGCCAACATGCCCGCCAACGGCGGGGGCTCGCCGCGTAGCCCGATCCCGGTGCCGCAATCGTCGGGCATCCCGACCATGGCGCGCGAGCTGATCCACATCACGCGCTACAACGCCTTCGAACACGTCGAGCGCCTGGTGCGCGACAAGGGCCACGAGATCGCGGCCCTGTTGGTCGAGCCGGTGATGGGCAACGCCGTCTGTCTGATGCCCGAACCCGGTTATCTCGAGCACCTGCGCAGACTGTGCGACCAGGCCGGGATCCTGTTGATCTTCGACGAAGTGAAGACCGGGTTCCGCGTCGCGCCGGGCGGCGCCGGCGAACTGTTCGGCGTCAAGGCCGATTTGACGACGTTTGCCAAAGCGCTCGGCAACGGCTATCCGATCGCGGCCATCGGCGGGCGAGCCGAAGTGATGGACACGATCGCCATGGCTCAGGTCGTGCAGGGCGGCACGTATTGCGGCCACGCGCTCGGCTGCGCCGCAGCGATGGGTGTGCTCGATGCCATCGAGCAAGAGCATGCGCTGGATGTGATCCGCGAGCGCGGCACGCGCCTGAAAGACGGCATGCATGACATCCTCACCGAGCAAGGCATCCCGCATGAAATGAGCGGCCTGCCGTCGATGTTCGGCATCATTTTCACGCCGCGCACGCCCAAGGCTCGCGAGTTCCGCGACGTCATGGGCGGCAACTTCCAGATGTACACCGACATGGCGTACGCGCTCCGTGAGCGCGGCATCGATGTCGAGCCCGATACGCGTGAGCCGCTCTTCGTCTCATCCGCACACAGCGAAGCCGACATCGACAACACGCTCGATCGTTTCAACGACGCCATCAAGGCCTGCAAGACCCGTTGGGTGATCTGAGCCGGTCGCAATCGTCGGCGGCAAAGTCGCCGGATATCATAGAAACGATCGGGCCCCGGCTGACACCGGGGCCCGATCGTTTTGTCGTGAACACGGGGTTCCCCCCTAGCATCTGGGGGGCGACACCAGACCCGCCGTCACACTTATGTCCTATAGGATGTTGACAAGAACACGGGCATCATGACGTGGATTCATGACGGTCCGGTGGTCGGGGGAGATCACCGAAGCCAACGATACCCATCCAGAGGGGCGTCCATAATACCGATGATCGGTAGAGCCTTTCTGCTATGATTTGTTCGATATGAACGTTACTTGGATGAATCGTGCGCTCGGCCTGGTGTTTTGTGGCAGCCTGATTGCGGCGGCCTGCACCCCGGGCGCCGAGATCGCCGGGCCGGCTGTGCTGAAGGACGTGATCAACACCGTCCTGGTCGAGTCTCCGACCACCAGTCAAACGCAAGCCGGTCAGGATGACCTGAGTCTGCCGCTTGGCAGTAAGGTGACTACCGGGACGAGTTCGCTGGCGCGCGTTGCCTTCGGCAACCGGGCGCTGTTGCGGCTGACCTCGAACACCAGTATCGAACTGCAGGACCCCGACGTCGACGAGTCGATCCGGCTCGACTTGAGCCAGGGCCATTTGCTGTTGAGCCTGTTCGGCCTGCGCACCAACCTGCGCACGCCGATCGCCCATATCTGGCTGAACGGTTTTGCCGACGTCACGTACTACACCGGCGAGGCCGCCGACGACATGGGCGACGACATCCTCAGCCTGCGCTGCTATGCCGGCCCGTGCGATGTGAAAGGCGCGACCTTCGAGATCCGGCTCGAGAACCTCGAGGTCCTCGACGTCAGCAACCTGGGCGGCGTCTTCAATCGTTCGAAGCTGACCGAACTCGATCTGCAACAGTTCATGGCCGACAATCCGGGCAGCGCCGGGATCATCGCGACGCTGACCGCGATGCCGACTCACACGTCGACGCCCACGCTCACGCCCAGCCCGACGGCCACGATCCCGACCAACACGCCGACCGGCGTGTTGG
>WBZS01001687.1_pt1 | contig 16429 bp, 12 predicted proteins | sample 5204201 | NCBI WGS metagenome assembly WBZS01 (sample SAMN12344357, study PRJNA552823) | activated sludge metagenome | biome: Activated sludge suspended growth; feature: Nitrification reactor; material: Wastewater; isolation source: activated sludge from nitrification reactor of wastewater...
AGTTCCCAGGTTGAGCCCGGGGATTTCACCTCTGTCTTACAAGACCGCCTGCGCACGCTTTACGCCCAGTAATTCCGATTAACGCTTGCACCCTACGTATTACCGCGGCTGCTGGCACGTAGTTAGCCGGTGCTTATTCTTCAGGTACCGTCATTACCCAGGGGTATTAGCCCAGAGCGTTTCTTCCCTGACAAAAGCGGTTTACAACCCGAAGGCCTTCTTCCCGCACGCGGCATGGCTGGATCAGGCTTGCGCCCATTGTCCAAAATTCCCCACTGCTGCCTCCCGTAGGAGTCTGGGCCGTGTCTCAGTCCCAGTGTGGCTGGTCGTCCTCTCAGACCAGCTACAGATCGTCGGCTTGGTAGGCCTTTACCCCACCAACTACCTAATCTGACATCGGCCGCTCCAAAAGCGCGAGGTCTTGCGATCCCCCGCTTTCACCCTCAGGTCTCATGCGGTATTAATCCGGCTTTCGCCGGGCTATCCCCCACTTCTGGGCACGTTCCGATGCGTTACTCACCCGTTCGCCACTCGTCGCCAGGTTGCCCCGCGTTACCGTTCGACTTGCATGTGTAAGGCATGCCGCCAGCGTTCAATCTGAGCCAGGATCAAACTCTTCAGTTTGATCTGAATTTTCGAACTCAAAACGGAATCAAAGTGAACTTCACTTCTCAACCGTGAGCTTCTGAAGACCTTGCGGTCAAGACCCGAGCACGCTCAGGTCTGATTGCATTCGCCTTCATCCGCCCACGCTTATCGGCTGTGTGTTGTTAAAGATCGTTCCGCTTCGCGGCGCTGACCGTTGATCAGCAAAGAGGGTGAATTCTGTTCCAGAAAAATAACCTTGTCAACTGACGGGTTATTTTGACTGCTTTGCTTCAGCGCGATCCAGCTTGCGTTGCCGCTGCTGGCTATTCGCTAAGCGAAGCCCGCTATTGTGCCACAACTTCTTCAGCACAGGCAATTCGCTGTGCGATAGCTCGCCATGGACGTCAGTGCACTGCGGTCTTGGCACTGAGTCTTTCCAGAGCCGCTCGCCATGTCGCGCTTGGATCCGCAGACTCCAGTAAGCCGTCCATCAGCGCGCCCAGACGTTGTGTGTCTGCCCTCAGGATTCGCTGTTTGACAGGCGCTACCTGCGATGGGTGCATCGACAGGCTGCGCAGGCCCATCGCCAGCAGCAATTCGGTGAACTGCGGATCCCCAGCCATTTCGCCACACACGCTTACTGGCTTGCCGACGCGGTTCGCGCACGTGATGACATCCGAGATCAACTTCAGCACCGCGGGATGCCAGGCGTCATATAGATGCGCCACGCGCTCGTCGGCGCGGTCGATGGCCAAGGTGTATTGGATCAAGTCATTGGTGCCGATGGACACGAAATCAAAGCGTCGCAGCAGCATCGAGACTGTGAGTGCAGCCGCCGGCACTTCGATCATTGCGCCGACTTCGACTTCGTTATGCGCAGTGCCCGATTCAGCCAATTGCTGCTTCGCGCGGGCAAGACACTCGAAGATCGCCTCGACTTCGCCGTGCTGAGCCACCATCGGGATAAGTAGCCTGACCTTGCCGTAGGCGCTGGCGCGCAGGATGGCACGCAACTGACGCCGAAACATCGCTGGTTCAGAAAGACTCCATCGTATGGCCCGCAGTCCGAGCGCCGGATTGAGTGCCGACTCATGGCGCGAGTCGTAAGCACTCGAACGCTCAATCGGCTTGTCCGCGCCAATGTCGACGGTACGAATCGTGACCGGCAATCCCTTCATGGACTGCACCACCGCACGATAGGCTTCGAACTGCTCCTGTTCATCGGGCAACTCTCCGCCGCGGTTCATGAACAGGAACTCGCTGCGGAACAACCCAACGCCGACCGCGCCGGCGTCCAGCGCTGCCCTGGCGTCACCAGGCAATTCAATGTTGGCGAGTAGCTCGACTTGTTCGCTGTCGAGCGTGATCGATGGCCGATGGCGCAAACGATCCAGCCTTGCGCGCTCAAGATCGCTTTGCCGTTGGCGAAACCTGTACTCTTCCAACACGATGGGCGCTGGATTGACGACCACCACCCCGTGGTCACCATCGATGACCACCCAGTCATCTTGCCGCACCAGGCGGCTGGCTTCGCGCGCGCCCACCACTGCGGGAATGTCCATGCTGCGCGCGACGATCGCGGTATGGGAGTTGCGACCACCGACATCGGTGACAAAGCCTGTGAATACGCCGCCTTTGAACTGAAGCATGTCGGCCGGCGAGATGTCGTTGGCCACCAGAATCAATGGATCTTCTCCGCCGAAATCGCGCATCGGCTGCACGCTGGCCGCGCGCGCCATGTCCTCCCGGGCCAACACGCGCAGCAACCGCTCAACCACCTGCTCGATATCGGCCTTGCGCTCGCGCAGGTACTCGTCTTCCATGTCGTCAAACTGGCGCACCAGCACTTCGGTTTGTGCCGCCAGCGCCCACTCGGCGTTGTAGTGGCGAACCACGATCCATTGGCGGGTGGCCTCGGCCAGCACCTCGTCATGCAGCAGCATCAGGTGGACATCAAGCAATGCAGCCAACTCGGTGGGCGCGTCAGGCGGCAGGTCGCGCTTGAGTGCCGAGAGTTCAGCCGCCACCACGTCGCGCGCCTGACGCAGCCGCGCCACCTCGGCCTTTACGCTGTCGGCATCGACAAAGTAATGCGCGACGTCGACCCGGCTCGATGCCACCAACACGGCGCGACCGATGGCCACGCCGCGCGACACTGGCGAACCGAACATCTGAATGCTCATCGGCCAAATGTAACAGTCAAGACGGGGGGAAGGGTTTCCCGCGGCACAGCCGCAAGTCGCCGACGGCGGTCGAATGCAAGCCGTCGAGTTGCCAGCGACTACTGACCTTCACCAAACTTGTCATTGATCAGCGCAAGCAGTGCGTCCATCGCGCTGCGTTCGTCAGGACCCTCGATCTCAATTTCGACCTCACTGCCCAGACCCGCGGCCAGCATCATCACGCCCATGATGCTCTTGGCGTTGATGCGTCGGCCGTTGCGACTCAGGTGAACCTCGCTGCCGAAACTGCCGGCCAATTTGGTCAGCTTGGCCGAGGCGCGGGCATGCAGGCCCAGCTTATTGCTGATGGTGACTGTCTGGCGAATCATGGCGGTCTGGCCGTGGAGGCTGATGGGATTTGGGGGTCACCTTCAACTGCATCACCCCTTGTGTTGCACCGGCCAACGCCAGCGCGACAAGTTCTTCGGTTGGCCGCGCGCGGTAGTTCAATAGCCGCCAGAGCATCGGCAGATTTAGCCCGGTCAATACGTGCAATCCGCGCTCTTCGGCCAACTGCCTGGCCAGATTGCAGGGTGTCGCGCCAAAAATGTCGGTCAACAGCAGCGTGTCACCGGACGGCAGGCTGTCAAGAATCCGCGCCGCATGCGCAAGGTAGGCCTCGATGTCGTCGCCATCCGGCACGTCGAACGCCTTTAGGACGTCGGCCGTGTCAGCAAATGCGTGCTCGGCCAGTGCCTTCATCGCTGAAGCCAACGGCGCATGCGCAATGATGAACAGACGTGACATGGCAAACAGCGCTCGCCGCGGATTATCGATCTTCGCGCTCTGCCGCCGGCTGGCGGCGCCCAAGGACCAACCACAGATAGGCCGCAGCGCTGGCCAGCGCTAGCATGCAAAACGCCCAACGGTAGGCCGCGATCCGTCCAACGCCGCTGCGCTGCAAGCCGTCGACCACCATCCCCAACCCAGCTTGCAGCAGGAACACACCCACAAAGATCAGAAGGTTGAACGCTGACAACGCCCGGCCGGCCAGCGCAGCCGGAAAGGCCTGGGCGACCGCCGGTTGACTTAACGACACCACGCTGGTCAGAACGCACCACAGCGCCCAGTGTGCGGCGCTGGCTTCCGGGCCGAGCCAGACGATCCATAACAGGCACAGCGGACCGAGCGGCCACAACGCCGCCAGGAGGCGCTCGCCGGCCCAGCCGGCACCAATCAGTCTCGGCATGGCCAGGCCCCAGGCCAAAAAGGCGACCAGCATCGCCAGGTTGACGGCAAACAATCCGGACGCCGCCTGCGCCGGCGGCAGGCCGGCGACCTGGGTCAGCCAAGGCCCGATCCAAAGCGTCTGCAGGGCAACCATGCCGCCGTAACAAACCACGGCCAAAGGTGCGTTGCGCACAAACACAGGGTGGCGAAACACCGCGCGATAGCCCGCGGCAGCCGACGCCCCCATTTGCGCGGCGGTGCCAGAGGCCGGTTCACTGACCGCTTGGGCGTCTAGCGACGCTCGCGACGGGTCAGGCGGAACGCCGACGCGCACCGCCACAATGGCCAGCAGCAGCAGCAATGACAGCAGCCAGAACAGGCCGCGCCAGCCCAGCACGGGCAGCAGCCCATGCACCGGCAGGGTGGATGCGAGCATTCCCAGCGAGCCGCTCATCAGCATCCAGGCGTTGGCACGCAATTGGGCGGCGAACGAAAAGTGGCGCCGGTAACACGTCAACGGCGCCATCAGGCAAGCGGATACGCCGGCACCGATCAGCATTCGCGCTGCCAGCAGCGCGACAAAGCCGCGCGCTGCGGCAAACGCCGCGCAGCCGAGCACCGCCAGCCACAGCAAGGTCAACAACACACGCCGGGGCCCCCAGCGGTCCAGTGCGCTGCCCAATGGCAGTTGCAGCAGCGCAAAGCCGAGAAAGTAAGCGCCTGCCAAGAGCCCCAGCCGACTGGCACTCAGGCCCAGCTCGCGGCTGAAAACCGGAGCCAGCGTGGCCGTGACAGCCCGAATCAGTGCGGAAAAAAAGTAAGCAAACGCAAACGCCATGAACATGGCGATGGCACGTCTTGGCGCCAGCGCAGTGGTCACCACGGCGCCGCCAATGGCCCGAGCCGCAGCAGGCGCGGGGCCCTCACGGCAACACCTTCAGGCCGTCGAAGAACGTGGCGATCAGCGCCGGCTGTAGCTCGGTCGCGACCACCGTCGCCTGGAACACCGTTGTCCCGTGGCTGAAAACCGCCTGCGCCTCGTTGACCGCGCGGCCGTCGGGCAGCCGGCCGTACAGCCGCTGCCGAATGGCGGCATCCTGGGGGGTGGCACCCGGTACGGCCGCTGCTTGACGCGAATCGACCCGCGCCTGCAGGTTGGTGGCCGCGGTCATCGTCAGCGCACGCAAGGCTGCCGGCACCGCGGCGGGGTCGGCGAGTGCCGCAGTGGCTACTGCAAAGGTGTGCTCGCGCACCGAACACGACAGCATCAGCATCTGTACGACGGCACCGTCCAGGCGGACGACGCGCGTCTGCCGGTCAGGCCGACACGGCATCGCCACCTGTAGCGACGTTCCGTCCAGCCGCATGATGCGCCAGTCCGGGGCCGAAGAACACCCAATGGCCGTCACACCGAGCATCAACAGCGCCACGCACACCTGTCGCATGCTGTCCGGCGCCAGGGGCCGACCGGTCGGCGCTAGCTGCATCCGCATGCCGCAATTATCTCAATCGACGCAGCGCGCCAAACTCCCGTGACGCTTGTCACGTCGGCACCAGCAGTAACACCTGCTTAGCACAAGTCGGTCGCACCCCGCGATACCTTTGCCACGTTGTAGCCCCGGCGCCGGGTATGGCCGACGCCTGCCGGCTGAGCGCCGGGCGACGCTGTTCCAGGAGCCCAACGTGAATTTAGGCGACATGCAGTCTGCAGACATGACCACCACGGCGGCGTCCTTCGACGTTGCACCGGCCTTGGCTTTGGGCGAGGTCGTGGCCCGCGTCGGCGCCGAGGTGGCCGCGCCACTGACGGCAGCACTCAACCGCATCGACACCATGGGGCATACCGGACGGATCGACCGCCCAGGGTTGTTCGCGCTGCGCGATGAGATCGACGAGGCGCGCCGTGCCGGCATGTGCGGGCAGCAGATCGCCCGCCTGGCCAACGGGCTGGTACAGCAGGCACCGGAACGGCTCAATCTGGCGCAGCTCTTGCGCGAAATATTGGGCGAGCAGTCCCGCCGTTCGCGCGGGGCGACGGCGCTGGGCAGTCGCCAGCAGTTGGCGCCGATAGAAATCATTTCCGATCCCAGTCTGGTGGGCACTGTGCTGAGGGCAACCGCCGATTGGGCGGTGGAAAACGCCCGCGCGCCAATCGACTGGCGCATTGAGGTCCAGCCGTGGCCAATGCTCGGGCGGCTGGTGTGTGAGATCGTGCACTTGCCGGCCGATCAATTGGTGAGCCAGCCCGATGCCATCGCCGCCGACGGCAGCGTTCATCTGCCCAAGCTTGACACGCTCGACTGGCTGCTGTTGCGCTTTGCCGCGCATTTGGCCGGCGTGCAGGTACAGCGACAGGATGATGCGACGCGCAGCACCGTGACGCTGCGCTTTCCGAATACCGTGAACGAAACGCTGGAAGGTGCCAGCGCATTCGAAATTGGCACCAGCCATGAGGGCGCCAGACTGGTGGCCGGCAGCCAGGTGCTGGTGCTCGCGGCGCGGCGCGAGGCGCGTGAGCGGGTGCGCCAGGCGCTGGTTGGCCACGAGGTGTTTATCGACTATGTGCCGACCGTCAGCGCGGCGCGCGATTACTGCCGCGAGGGTCTGCCGCAGGCCATCATCTTCGAGTCAGCATTGGCCGGTGAACCCTTGCGCGCGCTGTGCGCCGAGTTGTGCCGACGTGCGTCGGAGGGCGATGCCCATGCACCGACCAGCGTTGAACTGCCGGTGACCCTGCTGGAAATCATGCCCACTGGGCGCGCGGTCGAGCAGGGCAGCATCGGCGACGCGCCGGTGACGCGGCTGGGCGTTGACGCGGTGCGCCATCAACTGGCACCGCTGCTGGTCATGACCTTGGGAGCGCGCCGCCGCTGATTTCCCGGCTCTGGCGCGACGGCCACCAACAACGATTCAGGCGCCAAACACGCGCTTCAATATCGCGCTGCCGGTGCCAAGCGGGTCGCGGCGAATCTTTTTCTCCTCTTCGCCGATCATCAGGTACAGCCCGTCGAGCGTCTTGCCGGTTACATAGCGCTGGATGTTGGCGTCGTCGTCCTTCAACAGACCGAGCTTGGCCGCCCGGCCGGCCACCGCGTTGAACTTGTCTGCCAGCGCCACCTTGTTGGTGGCCTGGGTCACGATGGGCAGAAACTGCACGCCCAGTGGCTCGCGCGTCTTGGTGGCAAAGTACTCGGTCACCGACGTGCCCGAGCCGCGGACGATGCGCACCGCGTCTTCGACCGATACATTCTTGGCGGTGCTGACCAACAGGTTGCGCGCCATCGGCACCGCGGCTTCGGCGCCGCGATTCATCGCGGTCACCAATTCGTCGACTCGCCGGCCCTGGCCGGTGGCCTTCAACAGTTTGGCCGCGTCGTTCAAGAAACCAGGCAAGCCGATGCGCACCTTGGGGTTGCCGAGAAACCCATCGGTCTTGCCCAGCAAACCCACTGCAGCGACTGCACCGCGTTCCAGCGCCACGCGAATGCCTTGCGAGGCATCGGCTTCGCTGAACAGACCGGCCCAGGCCGGATCGAGCGCCCACGCCAGCGGCGCCGTTGAAGCCAGCGCCATAAACTGCCTGCGTTGCATTGAAGTCACTCCGTCATGAGCTTGAGCAGACGCCATCTTGCCATTGCCGCCGTTGCCGTGTTGGGCGCCGGCGCCGGATGGATGCTGTTGGCGCCGGTGGCGACGCGGCAAAGCGCGCCGCAGTTTGAGTACACCCTGCTCGACGGTCAACGGCGGGACAGCCGGCAGCTCAAAGGCCAGGTGGTGTTGGTCAACTTCTGGGCCACCAGTTGCGGTACCTGCGTGGCCGAGATGCCGGACATCGTGACCACCTTCGGCAAGTACCGTGACCGCGGCTACCAGACCATTGCGGTGGCGATGCAATACGACCCGCCGGCCTACGTGGCCCACTTTGCCGAAAGCCGCAAGTTGCCCTTCGGCGTCGCGATCGACCACACCGGCGAGATCGCCCAGCGCTTCGGCCAGGTGCAATTGACTCCGACAACGTTTCTGATCGATAAGCGCGGTCAGATTGTCAAACGCTATGTCGGAAAGCCGGATTTCGCGGCGCTGCACGCGCTGGTTGAAAAGCTGCTGGCCGAGGCTTGAGCACAACCCTTCCCCACATGACATGGGCCGGTAACAGGCGATGCCAATTGACGCGACCGCCTGTGACGTTGACCACACGCACAAAGGCCGAGCCCCTGTTGCGCTGCAAGCTGGGATCCACAATGTGTCGGTGGAATTTACAACCGGTTGCGCGAAAATTTCACCACCAACGGTAACTCGTTGACTTGTAAGAAAATCTTGGCTCTGGCGCGCAACTTGCCGTTGTCAGATCAGCCGTGACTCCCGTTTCGGTCTACCTCTATTAGGGACTGCGCACATGAATTTTCCTAAGCTTGGCAAGATGGCTCTGGCTGCCGCGGCTGTGGTCGCCTGCGTGGGGTCAGCCACTGCAGCGCCGATCAGCGTCGGCTTCAACTTCATTCCGTTTGGTGGTGTGCTCACCGCCAACACTGGGGACATCACCACATCGTCCAGCGTGTCGTACTCTGGTGGCGGCTACGTCATTAATACCATTGACGCGACCACCACGACAAATAACGTCGGCGTGCTTTTATTCGGGGGGGTAAATCTGACTGACCCGATGCCACTGTCCGTGGGTAGTGTGTTTACGAAAGAATTCACGACCGGATTGGGTAGCTTTACAGAATCCTTGACAGTCGACGCAGTGACGTCAGGCCCGACCAGTCGGTCTATTTCGGCTTCGGGCACCATCACCGGTGGAGGCTTCGACCCGACACCGGTGTTCTTCTCGGGCACGTATACCCAGAACAATGGGCCGACCGGCCAGATCAACGCGGCGTTCAACAACTCGACGACTCCGCCCCCGCCGAATAGAACGCCGGAGCCCGGTTCCCTGGCGCTTGTGGGCGCTGCGATCGTTGGCTTGGCGATGGTGCGCCGTCGCCGCGTTTGATATTCGATTGTCTTCCGATTCCGCTGAATAAATTTGGCTGAACCGGTAACAAGCTGATTCTGATTTGAGTTGGGCGTTCCCGCAAGGGGACGCCCAATTTTTTTTTATTTCCCGTTGCCATGGTGGCGATTTGAAATCCGAACCACCGATTCGGATCAACCCAATGGCCGCCGCTGTACTTCAGTGCCGTTTAATACGCCGACGCTGAGCTCTTCGAGAGGAGCTGTTTGATATTCTTTTGACAACCGGGCACAAACACCGCAATTGTCGCCTCCAGTGCGACCCTACCGAGCGTGAACACGCCAGCCTTAAGAAAGACCACCCAAACTCCACGCGGCATTGGGCGCCGCAACACCATCGAAACAGCGCCAAGAAATCCAGTCCGCGATTATGATCAATCGTTGCGAAATGTTTCAAACGGTCGCGACAGCGCTTGCGCCCGTCGCGAACTCTGAGTTCTCGCGCGCTCCTTCAGATTGTCATCGTCGGCGCTGACGTCGTTGTTGCCGCGGCGGCCTGCGCCGCCTGCTGGTCGGCGTGGTAGCTTGAGCGCACCAGCGCACCGACCGCCGCGTGGGCAAAACCCATCTCGCGCGCACATGCTTCGAACATCGCAAAGGTTTGCGGCTCAACGTAGCGCCGCACCGGCAGGTGGTGGGTCGACGGCGACAGGTATTGGCCAATGGTCAGCATGTCGATGCCGTGGGCACGCATGTCGGCCATCACGGCCAGGATTTCGTCGTCGGTTTCGCCCAGGCCAACCATCAGCCCGCTCTTGGTCGGGATGTGCGGCAGCAGGGCCTTGAACTTTTGCAGCAGGCGCAGGCTGAACTGGTAATCGCTGCCGGGACGTGCCTGCCTGTATAGCCGGGGCACGGTTTCCAGGTTGTGGTTCATCACGTCGGGCGGCGCGGCCAACAGAATTTCCAGCGCGCGGTCGTCGCGGCCGCGGAAATCGGGCACCAGCACTTCGATGCGCGTGGCCGGCGACAGCGCGCGCACCTGGCGGATGCACTCGACATAATGCGCCGCGCCGCCGTCGCGCAAGTCGTCGCGGTCGACGCTGGTGATGACCACGTAGCGCAGCTTCAGCGCGGCAATGGTCTTGGCCAGGTTGAGCGGCTCGTCGTTGTTCAGCGGGTCGGGGCGGCCATGGCCGACGTCGCAAAACGGGCAGCGCCGGGTGCATTTGTCGCCCATGATCATGAAGGTCGCGGTGCCGTGGCCAAAGCACTCACCGATGTTCGGGCACGACGCTTCCTCGCACACCGTGTGCAGCTTGTGCTCGCGAAGGATGGACTTGATCTCGTAGAAGCGCGTGCTGGGGCTGCCGGCCTTGACGCGGATCCAGGACGGCTTTTTCAGCACCGGCGCGGCCTCGACCTTGATCGGGATGCGCGAGGTCTTGGCCTGCGCCTTTTGCTTGGCGCTGGCGTCGTAGTCGGCAGCCGGCGGGATCGCTTGATCGGTGCTCATGCGCGTGGGGCTTTCGGGCAAGGGGAGAAGACCGCAGATTGGACGCCACAAACCGGCATCACGCGATGCGGCGCAGCTCGCCGCTGCCAAACAGGTTGCTGACACAGCGGCCGCACAGTCCCGGGTGCGCCGCGTCGCGGCCAACGTCGTCACGCCAATGCCAGCAGCGCTCGCACTTGGTGCCGGTGCTCGGCTCGACGACTATGGTCAGCGCGTCGGCCTCGCGCAACTGCGCGCCCGACGTGATCAGCACGAACTTCAAGTCATCGCCCAGCGAGGCCAGCAGGCTGTGGGTTTCAGGCGGGGCGTCGAGTGTGACCACGGCCTGCAGCGACGAGCCGATTTGGCCGGTCGCGCGGCGCTCTTCAATCGCCTTGTTGACCGCGTCGCGCACGCCGCGCAGCGCGGCCCATTTGGCCAGCAGCGCCTCGTCGGGCGTGGGCAGTGGCCAATAGGTCTGCTTGAACAGCGTGCCCTGGCCGGGCTGAAAGGCGGCCCACGCCTCTTCGGCGGTAAAGCTCAAAAACGGCGCCATCCAGCGCAGCATGGCGTGGGTGATGTGCCACAGCGCGGTTTGCGCGCTGCGCCGTGACCGGCTGTCGCGCGCGGTGGTGTAGAGGCGGTCCTTCAGCACATCCAGGTAGAACGCGCCCAGGTCTTCCGAGCAAAACACCTGCAGCTTGGCGACCACCGGGTGGAATTCGTAGATGTCGTAGTGCTTGAGCACCTCGGCCTGGAATGCCGCGGCACGCGACAGCGCCCAGCGGTCGACCTCCAGCATTTCTTCGGCCGGCACGGCGTGGCGCGCCGGGTCGAAGTCGCTGACGTTGGCCAGTAGAAAACGCAGCGTGTTGCGAATGCGGCGATAACCGTCGACCACCCGCGCCAGAATCTTGTCGTCGCCCGCGATATCACCTGAATAGTCGCTGGCGGCGACCCACAGGCGGATGATTTCGGCGCCCAGCTTCTTGCTCACCACCTGTGGCTCGATGCCGTTGCCCAGGCTCTTGCTCATCTTGCGGCCCTGGGCGTCGACGGTAAAGCCGTGCGTCAACAGGCCGCGGTACGGCGCGCGGCCATACAGGGCGCAACCCAGCAACAGCGACGAATGGAACCAGCCGCGGTGCTGGTCGTGGCCTTCAAGATAGAGGTCGGCCTCGGGCCCGCTGTCGTGGTGGCCCAGGCTGCCATGGCGGTTGGCGTGGGTGCCGCGCAGCACATGCCAGAAGGTGGAACCGGAGTCGAACCACACCTCCAGGATGTCGCTGCTCTTGTTATAGAGCGCCGCGTCTTCGGCGCCGAGGATGTCTTGCGCGCTGGCGCGGCTCCAGGCCTCGATGCCGCCGCGCTCGACGATGTCCGCCGCCCGGTCCAGGATGTCCATGGTGCGCGGGTGCAGCTCGCCGCTTTCGCGGTGCAGGAAGAACGGCAGCGGCACGCCCCAGCTGCGTTGCCGGCTGATGCACCAGTCGGGCCGGTTGGCGATCATGTCGCGCAGCCGCGCGCGGCCGTTTTCGGGATAGAACGCGGTGTGCTCGATCGCCTCCAGCGCCATCTGGCGCAGCGTCTTCGGCGCCTTGTCCTTGGTGAAGACGCCCTCGCCCTCGTCCATGCGGATAAACCACTGCGCCGCCGCGCGGTAGATCACCGGGCTTTTGTGGCGCCAGCAATGCGGGTAGCTGTGGCGGATGCTGCCCTCGGCCAGCAGCCGCCCGGCGTCGCGCAGAGCGTTGACCACCCGCGGCGCCGCCTGCCAGATGTTTTGCCCGCCGAACAGCGCAAAGTCGGCCGCGTAGCGGCCGTCGGCCTGCACCGGGTTCAGGATGTCGTCAATGCCCATGCCGTGCGCGCGGCAGGAGTTGAAGTCTTCCAGGCCATAGGCCGGGGACGAGTGGACGATGCCGGTGCCGTCGTCGGCGGTGGCGTAGTCAGCCAGGTAGACCGGGCTCAGTCTGTCAAAGCCAGGGTCGACTTCGGCCAGCGGATGGCGAAAGTTCAGCCCGGCCAGCTTCTCGCCCAGCGTGGTGGCGACCACCCGGCCCGGCAACGCCCAGCGCTGCAAACAGGCCTCGACCAGGCTTTCGGCCAGCAACAGCAGCCCGCGCTCGGTGTCGACCAGCGCGTAGCGCAGGCTGGGGTTCAGGTTCAGCGCCTGGTTGGCGGGAATGGTCCAAGCGGTGGTGGTCCAGATCACCGCAAATGCTGGCTTGTCCAGCGTGGCCAGGCCAAAGGCGGCGGCCAGCCGCTCGGGCTCGGCGCAGGCAAAGGCAACGTCGATCGCCTGGCTGGTTTTGTCGGCGTATTCGATTTCAAACTCGGCCAGCGACGAACCGCAGTCAAAGCACCAGTACACCGGCTTGAGCCCGCGGTAGACAAAACCGCGCTCGATCACGCGCTTGAAGGCGCGGATCTCACCCGCCTCGTTGGCCGGGTCCATCGTGGCATAGCGGTGTTCCCAGTCGCCGAGCACGCCCAGGCGCTGGAAGTCGGCCATCTGCTGCGCGATCTGCCCGCTGGCGTAGGCGCGGCTCCTGGCCTGCATGTCGTCGCGGCTCAAGCCGCGGCCAAAGGCCTTCTCGATCGCGTTTTCGATCGGCAGGCCATGGCAGTCCCAGCCCGGCACGTACTGCGCGTCAAAGCCGGCCAACTGCCGGGCCTTGACGATCATGTCCTTGAGCACCTTGTTCACCGCGTGGCCGAGGTGGATCTCGCCGTTGGCATACGGCGGGCCGTCGTGCAGGATGAATTTCGGCGCGTTGCAGCGTGCGTCGCGCAGTTGCCGGTAAACGCCCTCGTCGTTGGCCTGTGCCACCCAGCCCGGTTCGCGTTTGGGCAGATCGCCGCGCATCGGAAAGGGTGTGTCGGGGAGGTTCAGCGTTGCGCGGTAGTCCACGGCTGGGCCAGCGTTCGGCGGGGAGCTAGGGGTGTCGGTGGTCATGTCATGGCACCGCCGCTTTGCGCGCACGGCAATTAGATAGTTACGGCTAAAGAAGTGGCTGGCCACTGGCGACTTCAAGCCTGCGCCGGTACGGCCAGCGTGGTCGGTGCCGGAATTGCAATATTCAGGAAACCGGACTCCGCGCTGCGCCGCCATCGACGCAACGCTGGCGCCAGCGTCGCGTGGCGCGCCTTGCGGCGATTGCCGCCGTGTCGCGCCTGACCAGCGGCAGCCCCGCCCTCGCACGTCCGCTGCCGACCGTCGGGTACCGGCAAGGTTGGCGCCGGGTGTGGCACGCAGCGTCGGCGGCGATTTTAGGGGCTGCCCGCTACAGGCCATCGACGCTGGCCTCTTGCGCCCCCTTCGGACAGCATGGCTCGAAGCGCCTATGGCAGCGCCGTCGACACCGTACTTGGGGCGCCCAGGAGGTCGACGCCGCGCACAGCCCGGACCTCGCCCTAAAGAGGTAAATCTCGTTTTGCGTATTTTGTCACAGATGCGCAGATTTTGGGTTCACTTTTAGCGTTTGTGGTGATGGTGCGTGCAGAATGATGCAGTGCAAATTGTGTGTGAATTGGTGTAATCGCTAAATTCTCTGCGATACGAAACATCCTCTGTCGACGTTTTTTACAGAGCATCTTCAGTCGATCATCGCAGCGACAGTAAATCCTTGATGTTCATGGAAGTTCTGTCGATGGCATGTGAATTGCTAAAAACGACAGTTCACGCAAAGCCGACACTTCTAACAATGCTGGTTAAGTGTGAATTTTTGATTTAATGTTATCTAGCTGGAGTCAATATGAAATCAATTACCAAGTTTATTGGTGCGGTGTCGTCGCTGATGCTTGCGACCATGGGCGCGGCTTATGCGGTACCGGTTGTTCCGGAGCCGGGCACCATTGGTCTGGTCGCGCTGGGTATCGCCGGCGTTGCGCTGTTCGGACGCAAGTAATTGCGAACGGTTTCCGCCAGCGCGCCGGACGTTGCGTGACAGGGTCGGACACTGGGAGTTTCCCGTGTTCACCCTGTTACCTTCCTCGGCCACTGGCTGGAAATTATGGCTGCGCAACCGGTTTCAACGTTTGCATGAAGCCTTTCATATTCGATTTCAGTCAGCAGAGGCGGGCCTTGTCCTGCCTTTTTGTTTTCTCGCGTGCCGGTCGCCGGGGGGCGGCCGGGCAGACGCACATAGAACAACACCTTTGCCCCGTACCGCACCCGGTGAGCGCGGCCTGCCGCTCGGCATGCCTGCCGCCCCGGAAGCGAAGTGCGCGGGCTGCCCGCCTGTGAATTCCCGCGGACGCTGAGCGTCTGCCACCTTCTGTTCGCCACCTTCGGAGTCCCAGATGGCCACCCCATGCATCACCGTCCGCGTCACCTACCCGGGCACCCAACTCGAGCCCAGCCTGTTTGACGTTTACGTCTCGTCGCAGTCGACGCTCAATCCGCTTTTCCCGTCGTCAGGAACCCTGTACGACGGCTGGTGCCTGGACACCCGGGTGACGATCCAAATACCTGGAACCTACACCGCCTGCATCTATTCGACGTACGAGCTCGTCACGTTGTCGAATGCGTTGCCGCAATTGGGTAATCCGGGTGGATATATCTCGAATCTGGACTCCATCAATTACCTGATGAATTGGTACAACGGTACCAATACCGACGCATCCGGGAGTTTGTATACCTATGGTGACGTCCAGGCGGCGATATGGACGATGATGGGCCAGGATTGGCACGCCGCCGCAAACGTCCTTGGCACGGTGACCCAGGCGCACGTGAACACCCTGGTCATTGACGCGCTGACCCATGATGGCTACGTGCCCGATGTTGGTGAGACGATCGGAGTCCTGCTCGACCCAGTGAACGACAGCGGCGTTCACCAGCAGCCTATCCTGATCGAAACCAAGGCTGCCAAGCTGGGCGACCGGGTCTGGGAAGACGCCAACGCCAACGGCCTGCAAGACAACGGCGAAGCCAACATCGCCAACGCAACGGTCAACCTGGTGCGCGACGCCAATGGCGACGGCCTCATCGGCAGCGACGAGGTGATTGCGACCACCACCACCGACTCGAACGGCATCTACAGCTTCAAGGGCCTGACGCCGGGTCTCGAATACCAGGTGCAGTTCACCCTGCCCGCCGGCTACGACGCCCTGGCGCCGCGCCAGGCCGACGGCAGCACCGGCTCAGGCAACAACAGCGACGGCCTGCTGTCCGACGTGGTGGTGCTGGCGCCGAGCGAATTCAACCGCACGATCGACGCTGGCTTCTACAAGTACGCCTCGATCGGCGACCGCGTCTGGATAGACACCATCAACGCCAACGGCATCCAGGATGACGGCGAACCCGGCGTGGCCGGCGTCACCGTCAACCTGCTCAACAGCGGCGGAACCATCGTTGCCACTGTGGTGACCGATAGCAACGGTGCCTACCATTTCAACGGCCTGGTGCCCAGCACCTACTCGGTGCAGTTCGTGGCGCCGAGCGGCACCCAATTCACGACGCCGAATGCCGGCGGTGATGACACGAAGGACAGCGACGCCAATGCGCTGGGCGTCACCGCGCCAATCACGTTGGTTTCTGGCCAGCACGATGAAACGGTCGACGCCGGCCTGGTGCCGACGACGCCGACCACCGGCACGATCAGCGGCCGTGTGCTGGAAGACATCGACAACAACAACACCGGCGACAAGCCGATTGCCAACGTCGTCATCCAGCTCAGGGACGCCAACGGCAATGTAGTCGGCACCACCAACACCGACGCCGACGGCAACTACGTCTTCAACAACGTCCCGGCCGGCACCTACACCGTCAACGAGGCCCAACCCAACGGCTACAACAGCGTCAGTGACAAGGACGGCGGCAACCTCGACCAGATCACCGTCACCCTGCCAGCGGGCGGCTCGTCAACCGACAACAACTTCGTCGAAGAACGGCCGGTTCAGTTGGGCGACAAGGTGTTCGAGGACAGCAACGCCAACGGCGTGCAGGACATCGGCGAGGCCGGCATTGCCGGCGTCACGGTGAACCTGCTCGACGCCA
>WBZS01000360.1_pt2 | contig 16426 bp, 16 predicted proteins | sample 5204201 | NCBI WGS metagenome assembly WBZS01 (sample SAMN12344357, study PRJNA552823) | activated sludge metagenome | biome: Activated sludge suspended growth; feature: Nitrification reactor; material: Wastewater; isolation source: activated sludge from nitrification reactor of wastewater...
GTCGTCCGACTGCTCGGTCGCGGGACGGGGGCGGTCCAGCCGCGGCTCGGGCTGGAGGTGCCGCATGCCGTTCCAGGCCAGGTTGACGACATGCGCCGCCACGACGTCCTTGGACAGTCCGTTGTCGCGGTTGTCCAGCCACCACTGGCCGGTCAGCGCGACCAACCCGACCAGCATCTGCGCGTACATCGGGGCCAGGGCCGGGTCGAGATGGGTCTTGGCGAACTCGCCGGCCAGCAGATCCTCGGCGTGGCTGGCGACGTCGGACAGGATCGTCGCGAACGAGCCCTCGGGCGAGGTGGCGGACGACCCCCGCGAGATGATCGCGAAGCCGTCCGGGCGGGTGTCGATGTAGTCCAGCAGGGCCAGGGTGCCGAGTTCGATCAGCCGTCGGGCGCCGGCCCGCGGGGTGGTCAGTGCCGCCCGGATCGCACCGTGCAGCTCGCGCACCTCACGGTCGACGACCACGGCGTACAGGCCCTCCTTGCCGCCGAAGTGCTCGTACACCACAGGCTTGCTCACCTCGGCGTGCGACGCGATCTCCTCCACCGACGTGCCGTCGATGCCTCGCTCGGCGAACAACCCACGGGCCACCTCGATCAGTTGCTCGCGCCGCTCGGCCCTGGTCATCCGGGCGCGCACGCGCCGCGCTCGGCTCGCGGCTGCTGAGGGTGTCGGCACCCGCCCAGTCTGACGGTCCCGGGGGCACTGTGCCAATCGTCCCGCGATGCGAGGGCGGGGCCGACCGGTGGCCGGCGGCCGGCGTCCGACCCGTCCGGGATGCGTCGATCGCGCCGGTCAACGTAGAGTGTGCAGCGATCCCCGGTTGGTCTTCCGGCAGGGCCCGCCTGACTTTGAATCAGGATTAGCGCAGTAGGTTCGACTCCTACCCGGGGAGCGTTTCGGTCCTCGCGGGCGACTTGAGGTCGTCCGGGTCGTCCTGATCCCCGGCCAGCTTCCGCGACAGCGCGCCGATCTGAACCTCCAGCTGCTCCAGTTTGCGCATCAGGACGGCGTTCTCGCTCTCCTGCTCGACCCGGGTCTGGGCCAGGAAGCCGGCGGCGAGGGTGGCCGAGATGATGCCGAGCAGCGACACCCCGACCGTCATCATGCCGATCGCGACCACCCGCCCGGCCGGGGTCACCGGATACATGTCGCCGTAGCCGACCGTCGACATGGTGGTGAACGCCCACCAGATCGCGTCGCCGAAATTGGTGATCCGGGCATCCGGGGCGCCGGATTCGGCGTCCAGGATGGCGAGCGCGCCGACCAGGGCCAGGAACCCGACCGCGACCAGGATGGCCATGGCGGTGCGGCCGACGGCGAGCCGGCGTCCGCGACTGATCAGCCACTGTCCCGCCGTGATCACCCGGAGGATCCGCAGGAACCGGAACATCGGGACGACGACGGCCACCACGTCGAGCGGGTGCCGCAGCAGGTACTGCAGCCGGCGGGGTGCCAGCGCCAGCCGGATCAGCAGGTCGAGCGCGAACACGATCCAGATGGTGTTGCTGAGCACTTCGATCGTCGAGCCGACCCAGTTGGGCAGATCGGTGCCGATGACCTCGACGGCGTAGCCGATCAGGTAGACAGCCGCGAGCACGACCATGGCGGTCGAGGTGGCGTCCTCGTAGCGGCGCAATCGCATGCCGCTCAACCTAACGCGCGGCCGCGCGAGCGGGGACGGTGGCCGCATGCTGCGCGGGCCGGAGCTGGGACGCCGGGAGGGGCCCCGCGTGCATGCGGGGCCCCCCTGTCGGTGTCGAGCGGGTTGTCGGTGTCGAGCGGCGCCGAAGGCTAGGCGGCGGCACCTTCCATCGCGCGGCGCTGCGAGTCGCGGATGAACGGATCGCCCTGGACGTCCTCGTCGTCCTTCTTGAGCGCGAAGAACGCCCAGACGCCCGCGCAGGCCACGACGGCCGCGATCACGAAGAACGTGGGCTGGTAGCCGAGGGCGTCGCGGATGTAGCCGAAGGGAATGGCGAAGATCGTATTGCCGACCTGGGCCGAGACCTCGAAGCCGACCAGGTAGAGGGTGGCCGAAAGCGCCGCGTTGAAGTGGAGCGTGAGGTACCGGAAGATGCCCAGGATGAACAGCGGCACCTCGATGGCGTGGAACATCTTCACGATCGAGACGATCACCGGATCGGTGAACACCGCCGATCCGAGGATGCGCAGGCACATCACCGAAACACCCATCAGCAGGACCGTCCGGACGCCGACCTTCCGCATGATGATCGGCACCAGCATCATGCAGCCCGCTTCGGCGAACACCTGCACCGAGTTGAGGATGCCGTAGGTGTGCAGGCCGACGTCCTCGTTCTCGAACAGGCCGCGGTAGAAGTTCGGGAACATCTGGTTGTCGTAGAGGTTGTAAAACGTCCAGCTGAAGATCACGAAACCGATCACCACCCAGAGGCTCTTCAGCTTCAATACCGCGGCCATCTCGCGCAGGCCCGGCGTATGCGGATGCGCGGTGTGGCCCGGCGCCAGGGGGACCTTGTCGGTCTTCCAGAAGATCTGGATCAGCAGGCAGGCGATACCGAAGGCCGAACCGAGGAAGAAGTTGATCTGCGGGTTGATGGTGAAGATGAAGCCGGTGCCGAGGGCGGCGACGCCGTAGCCGAGCGAGCCCCAGCCGCGGGCCTGGCCGTACTCGAAGCCGTAGGTGCGGCTCATCCGCTCGGAGAATGCCTCGAGCAGGCCGACCGCGGCCGTGTAGCCGAACGGCAGGTAGATGGCGCCGAGCAGCACGCCCCAGCCGAACGCATTCTGCAGCAGTGGCTGGTAGACGAAGATGACGAACGGCGCGAGGCTTGCCATCACCGCCGAGGACAGGATGACCAGGTGCCGTTTCAGGCCGAGGCGGTCCTGGGTCATGCCGTAGAAGAACATCACGGCGATGGTGGTGAGCGAGTTCACCGAGTAGACGGTGCCGATCTCGCCGCCGTTCAGGCCGAGGCTCTTGTCCAGCCAGGTCGAGAAGAACGACCACCAGATGCCCCACGAGGCGAAGAAGATGAACAGAGTGGCCGAACTCTGCAGGTAGGCCCCGTTCTTGAAGAGGTTGCCGTGCTTCGGCATGGGTAAGAACTCCTTTGGTCTTTCGGGACGGCTCAGCTGGGTGACCGAGCCGCGAGCTAAATCGATTCCAGCTGGTGCTGAATCAATTTAGCATCGCGAAAGTTAGCAATCTTCGGTGGTGGCGTCAAGGCTCGCCGGCGGCTCCCCGCTCCGGACGTCCCTCCCGCGCGCCGCCCGTGGGCGCCCGCCGTCCGGCCGCGACCGGATGCGCGGGAGGCGGGTGGCCGCACCGCCTTGCCATTTGCATGCCATAGGTATATAACTAAGGCATGGATAATTCATCCGTCGCGGACGACCTGCTCCGTGCAGCGGGGGCGCTGTCGCGCTGGGCCAGCACCCAGGCCGGTCTCGGGGTGCCCTCGGGCGTCCTGCGGTTGCTGGCCATCGTGGAGGAACTGGGCCCGATCCGGGTCGGCGACCTGGCGCTGGCCGACCACACCACCCAGCCGGCGGTGACCCGGCAGGTCGGCCGGCTGACCACGCTCGGCTGGATCGACCGGACTTCCGATCCCGCGGACGCCCGGGCCACCCTGGTCGCCATCACCGATATCGGACGCGAGGCGCTCGCCGACGCGCGACGAGCCCGCGGCGAGGCCGTGGATCGTCTCCTGGAAGAGACCGGGGCGAGCGCCGACCGCGTCCGGGACGCCGCTGAACTACTCGATCAACTGTTACAGGCCGCCCGCGGGGCGACCGGAGAGGAATGACGCCGATGTTGCGTCAGTCGCGGACCGTCTGGTCCGTCGCATTCGCCTGTGTCATCTCGTTCATGGGAATCGGCCTGGTCGATCCCATCCTGAAGCCGATCGCCGACGAACTCGGCGCCGGGCCGTCCGAGGTGTCGCTGCTGTTCACCAGCTACATGGCGGTGATGGGCGTGGCGATGCTGGGCACCGGCTGGGTGAGCAGCCGGATCGGCGCCAAGTGGACGCTGCTGCTCGGCCTCGCCCTGATCATCGTCGGCTCCGCCGCCGCCGGCATGCAGGACGGCGTGGCCGGCATCGTCGCGTTCCGCGCCCTGTGGGGGCTCGGCAACGCGCTGTTCATCGCCACCGCGCTGGCCACCATCGTGCGGGCCGCGACCGGCTCGGTCGGTCAGGCCATCATCCTCTACGAGGCCGCGCTGGGCGTCGGCATCGCGGCCGGCCCGCTGCTCGGCGGCTGGCTGGGCAGCGTGTCCTGGCGGCTGCCGTTCTTCGGCGTCGCGGTCCTGATGGCGATCGCACTGATCGCCACCTTCATCAGCCTGCCGGCCGAGCGGCCGGAGGGTCCGGGCAGTTCGCTGGGGGCCCCGCTGCGGGCGCTGCGCGACCGGGGTCTGCTGATCGTCGGCCTGACCGCGCTGCTGTATAACTTCGGCTTCTTCACCCTGCTGGCGTTCACCCCGTTCCCGCTGGCCATGGGGGCGCTGCAGATCGGCCTGATCTTCTTCGGCTGGGGCATCCTGCTGGCCTTTGCCTCGGTCTTCCTGGCGCCCTGGGTGCAGCGCAGGATCGGCACCTTCGCCGGCATCGTCACCGCCCTGTCCGGTTTCGCGCTGGTGTTGTGCGTGATGGCGCTGTTCACCGAGAACAAGGTCGTGCTGGCCAGCGGCGTGGTGGTCGCGGGCCTCTTCCTGGGCGTCAACAACACCCTGATCACCGAGGCCGTCATGAAGGTCTCGGACGCCGAGCGCAGCACCGCCTCGGCGGCCTACAGCTTCGTCCGCTTTACCGGCGGCGCCGTCGCCCCCTGGCTGGCCGGCGTCCTCGGCGAGTACTCGCTGCACCTGCCGTTCTGGGTCGGCGCGGTCGCGGTCGCCGCGGCGATCGGCGTGCTCACCCTGGCCCGGCGGCAGATCGGGGCGGTCGACGATCAGCCCGATCATGGCGCCGAGCCGGTGAACTCGGTCACCGAGGCCGAGGCCGTCACGCTGGGCGACGCCTGAGCTGGCCGGACGCTCGTCCGTCCGCAAGCCGGTCGCCGTCCAGGTTCGCCTCACCTCGGCCACGCTCCGAACCGGGTCACGCCGACCCGCCCGAGGCGTCCGGGCCCTTCGCCGAGAGACTCGCGTGCCAGCAGCGGTCGCGAGTCCATTAGGCTGACGTCAGCGCTTCAGGTTCGAGGTGACACTCAGCCCGGAGTCCCGCGTGTGCCATCGACCTCTTGGAGAATTCGTGTCCACTACCGACCAAGGGCGCGTCGCCGCCGTCGTGATCATGGCGGCCGGGGCAGGCACCCGGATGAAGTCGGCCACCGCGAAGGTGCTGCACCAGCTGGCCGGACGTTCCATGCTCAGCTACGCGGTGGACGCCGCGAGCGCGCTGGAGCCCGAGAGCCTGGTGGTGGTGATCGGACACCAGCGTGACCAGGTCAAGGCGCATCTGGAGGAGGTCGCGCCCCAGGTGGTCACCGCCGTCCAGGAGCAGCCCCGGGGCACCGGCGACGCCGTCCGGTCCGGGCTGTCCGTGCTCGGTGAGCTGACCGGCGAGGTGGTCGTGACCAGCGGCGACGTGCCGCTGCTGACCGGGGACACCCTCCTCGAACTGCTGGAGGCCCACCGCGCCGAGGGCAACACGGTCACCGTGCTGACCACCATCGCACCCGACCCGACCGGCTACGGCCGCATCGTGCGCGAGGGGGGCGAGGTCGTCCGGATCGTCGAACAGCGCGACGCCAGCGAGGACGAGCGCCGGATCACCGAGATCAACGCCGGCATCTACGTCTTCGACGGCCCCACCCTGCGGGCCGGCATCGCCGCGCTGGGCACCGACAACGCCCAGGGCGAGCTCTACCTCACCGACGTGATCGCCTTCGCCCGCAGCCGGGACGGCCGGGTGGGCGGCGCCGTGCTGGCCGACTCGGTGCAGGCCGAAGGCGTCAACGACCGCATCCAGCTGGCCACCCTGAGCGCCGAGCTGAACCGTCGCATCCTGCGCCGCTGGATGGCCGACGGCGTCACCGTCCTCGACCCGGCCACCACCTGGGTGCACGACGCGGTCGACCTGGCCGCCGACGTCACCCTGCTGCCCGGCACGTCGCTGGAGGGCGCCACGTCGGTGGCCACCGGTGCCGTGATCGGCCCGGACACCACGCTGGTCGACGTCGAGGTGGGGGAGGGGGCGCACGTCGTCCGGACCCACGCGACGCTCGCGGTGATCGGCGCCGGCGCCGAGGTCGGACCGTTCTCCTACCTGCGGCCCGGCACCCAACTGGGCGCCAAGGGCAAGATCGGGGCCTTCGTCGAAACCAAGAACGCCCAGATCGGCGACGGCGCCAAGGTGCCGCACCTCACCTACTGCGGGGACGCCACCGTGGGCGAGGGGGCCAACATCGGGGCGGGCACGATCTTCGCCAACTACGACGGCGTCCACAAATCCCACACCACCGTCGGCAAGGCGTCCTTCGTCGGCAGCGACTCGGTGCTGGTGGCCCCGGTCGACATCGCCGACGGCGTCTACATCGCCGCGGGCTCGACGATCACCTCCGCGGTCGGCCCCGGCGAACTCGCGGTGGCCCGTGGCACGCAACGCAACATCAGGGGCTGGGTGGCCCGAAAACGAGCCGGCACCCGGACGGCGGACGCGGCCCAGGCCGCCCTGGACGCCGCCGCCGCGGAGGACGCCCAGTGAGCGGGATCAAGCGGCCCACCGAGAAGCACCTGATGCTGTGCACCGGCCGGGCCTACCCGGAGCTGGCCGAAGAGGTGGCCGAACTGCTGGGCGTCGATCTGGTGCCCACCCGGCAGGTGACCTACGCCAACTCCGAGATCTACGTCCGCTTCGAGGAGTCGGTGCGCGGCGCGGACGCCTTCGTCATCCAGAGCCATCCGGCGCCGGTCAACGAATGGCTGATGGAGCAGCTGATCATGATCGACGCGCTCAAGCGGGCCTCCGCCAAGCGGATCACCGTGGTCTCGCCCTTCTACCCCTACGGACGCCAGGACAAGAAGCACGCCGGGCGCGAACCGATCTCGGCCCGGCTGATCGCCGACCTGTACAAGACGGCCGGTGCCGACCGGCTGATGAGCGTCGACCTGCACGCCTCGCAGATCCAGGGCTTCTTCGACGGCCCGGTCGACCACCTGTTCAGCATTCCGGTGTTGGCCGACTACGTCGCCGAGCACTACCCGCTGGACAACATGACCGTGGTCTCGCCGGACGCCGGCCGGGTCAAGCTGGCCGACAACTGGTCCGATCGGCTGGGCCTGCCGCTGGCGATCATCCACAAGCGCCGCGACCCGAACAAGGCCAACGAGGTGGCGGTCGGCGAGGTCGTCGGCGACGTCAAGGGCCGGGTCTGCCTGCTGGTCGACGACATGATCGACACCGCCGGCACCATCTGCCAGGCGGCCGCGGCGCTGCGCGAGCACGGTGCGGCGAAGGTGATCGCCGCGGCGACCCACCCGATCCTGTCCGGCCCGGCCGCGCAGCGGCTGAACGCGTCCGCCTTCGAAGAGGTCATCGTGACCAACACGCTGCCGATCCGCGACGACCTGCACATTCCGAAGCTGACCGTGCTCTCGATCGCCCCGCTGCTGGCCAAGGCGATCCAAGAGGTCTTCGTGGACGGCTCGGTGACCTCGCTCTTCGACGGCGTCGAGTAACGCTTCCGTCACAGGGAGCGGACGGACTCCCGTAGCCGCAGCGGCATCGGCACCAGGGCGTGCTCGGGATCGAGGGTGCTGCTGAGCGCCATCTCGACGGCACGCCGGCCCATCGCGGCATACGGCAGGGCCGCCGTGGTCAGCCCCGGTCGCAGGTAGGAGGCGAGGACGTCGTCGTCGAGCGAAACCAGCGAGATGTCGTCGGCGACCCGTAGCCCGCGCGCCTGCATCGCCTGGTAGGCGCCGAAGGCCAGCCGGTCGTTGAGGCAGATCACCGCCGTGAACCGAGATCCCGAATCCAGCAGCCGGTTCATCCCCTCGAATCCGAAGTTCGGCTCCCAGATGTCCTGGTCGTAGCGCGCCACCACCCGCAGCCCGCGCTCGGCGATCACTTCGGCGATGCCGGCGAAGCGCGCGCCGACGGTGACGGTCGGGGTGCCCTCATCGGCGACTCCCGGCACGTAGCCGAGGATCGCGATGTCGGTGTGGCCGGCATCGGCCAGCACCTCGGTGATCTGGCGGCCCGCCGTCCGTTCGGCGGGGAGCACCGTGGGGTGGCCCCGGTCGCTGGCGGCGTTCACCAGGACGACCGGAATGCCCACCGGCAGCTTGGGAACCTCGAGCCGGTGCGCCCCCATCACACCGAAGATCACGGCGTCCGGGGCCCGTTCGAGCATCGCCCGCATCGAGCGGTCCAGCCGGTCGGGGTCGGCGCCGGCCTCGGCGATCAGCACGGTGTGGTCGCGCTCGTCGGCGGCTTCCAGCAGGCCCGACACCATCGCCATCGCGTAGCGCGAGGTGACCACCTGGTCGGAGACGAAGGCCACCGTCCGGGTGGTGCCCAGGCGCAGGCTGCGGGCGGCCTGGTTGGGACGGTAGCCCAGCGTCTCGGCGGCCTCCCGGATGCGGCGGGCGGACTCGGCGGACAGCCGGGAGCCGGGCCGGTTGTTCAGCACCATGCTCGCGGCGGCGGTCGACATGCCCGCCAGGTTCGCCACATCGGCCAGAGTGGCGCGCTTGGGCATCGTTGCTCGCTCCGTCCTCGCCGGCCTCGTGCGGTGGCCCGACGATAGCACCAGCGCCTGACCGGCTTCCGCCCCGATTTCCTTATGCTGAAACCTTGTAGCACGCAGATCAAGGCGGATATCTTGCCGATGCTAAATAGATTTAGCACGGTCACCGACGGCCGTCCCCAGCGATCCAGTCACAAGGAGAACTGATGTCATCTCTGAAGAAGGCCACGGCGATAGCCGTGTCCACCGTGGTCCTGCTCGGCGCGGCCGCCTGTTCGAAGGGCGGCGGATCCGCTCCGGCCGCGTCCGGCGGCACCGTCACCCTGGAGGCGTGGACCCACGCGGCCGGCAACAAGGAGGAGCTGGCCGGCTACAAGGCGATCGTCGACGCCTTCAACAGCAGCCAGACCAAGTACAAGGTCGACCTGAAGGAATTCCCGGGCGACTCCTACAACAAGACGGTCGTGGCGGCCGCGGCGGCGAAGAAGCTGCCCTGCCTGCTCGACGTCGATCAGCCCAATGTCGCCAACTGGGCCTGGGCGGGCTACCTCGCTCCGCTCGAGGGCATGGACGACCGGCTGAAGGAGTTCTTCCCCAACGCCGTGGCCAAGTGGAACGACAAGGCCTACGCCTACGGCTACTTCGACGTCTCGCTGACCTGGGTGACCCGCAAGTCCGTGCTGAAGAAGGCCGGCATGCGGGTGCCGACCATCGACCAGCCCTGGACCCAGGACGAGCTCATGGCCGGCCTGAAGAAGATGAAGGCCAACGGCGACTACAAGTACCCGGCCGACATGGCCACCGGCTGGACCGGTGGATGGTGGTCCTACGGCTTCGCGCCGCAGCTGCAGAGCTTCGGCGGCGACCAGATCAACCGCACCGACTACAAGTCGGCCGAGGGCGTCCTGAACGGACCCGACGCGGTCAACTGGGCCAAGTGGTTCGCCGGCATGGCCAGCGAGGGCTACATCGCCAAGAAGTCGGGCGCCGACCCGGTGCAGGACTTCCTCAACGGCAAGACCGGGCTGCTCTGGACCGGCTCCTGGGCCGTCCCGAACGCCCGCAAGAAGTTCGGCGACGACATCGTGTTCGCCCCGCCGGTCGACTTCGGCAAGGGCCCGAAGGTCAGCGGCGGCTCGTGGGTGTGGGCGCACTCCACCAACTGCTCGGACGCCGCCGGCGCGATGGAGTACCTGAAGTTCGCCAGCGACGACAAGTGGGTCGCCAAGCTCGCCGGCGACACCGGCAACATCCCGACCACCGAGGGCGCCGCGGCGCAGGTCGAGGGCTACGGCCCCGGCGGCGAGAACCGGATCTTCCTGGACTTCCTGAAGAAGTTCCTGGTGATGCGCCCGGAGACCCCCGGCTACACCTTCATCTCCACCGAGTTCGGCAAGACCGCGCAGGACATCCTGAACGGTGCCGACCCGCAGTCGGCGCTCAACCAGGCCGTCCGCAACATCGACGCCAACCAGTCACAGAACGACTTCTTCAAGTCGTGACCCCCGTCCGGACGCCGGCCGCGCCAGCGTGCGCGGACGGCGTCCGGATCGGCCCCGCCCTTGTCACCCGACTAGTGAAGGAGAGTTGTCGTGACGACCTCGACAGCCACCAGGCCGGCGGAACAGCAGCAGCAGACGTTCGTCCGTAAGGGGAACCCGATCTCGCGGGGGACCACCCCGCTGGCGCTCGGCATGCTCGCACCCGCAGGCATCTTGATGATCATCTTCCTGATCGTCCCCATCGTCTTGACCCTGAGCCTGGCGTTCACCAACGCCCGGCTGATCTCACCCGTTCCGGCACGATTCATCGGCCTGGACAACTTCGTCCGTCTCTTCGAGTCCTCGACCTTCTGGTACTCGCTGCTGAACACCCTCATCTTCGCCGTGGTCATCGTCCCGCTGCAGTCGGGGCTGGCGCTGATCCTGGCCCTGCTGGTGAACGCCAAGGTGCGCGGCACGAACTTCTTCCGCACCGTCTACTTCCTGCCGGTGGTCACCTCCATGGTGGTGGTGTCCATGCTGTTCATGTTCATGTACCAGCAGGACGGCCTGATCAACGCGCTGTTGGCCAAGGTCGGCATCACCGGCCCCGACTGGCTGGGCGATCCGCACTTCGCGCTGGGCGCCCTGATCGTGATGTCCGCCTGGCAGGGCATGGGCCTGCACATGGTGATCTGGCTGTCCGGCCTGCAGACGATCCCCGAGGAGCTGTACGAGGCGGCCCAGATCGACGGGACGACCCGCTGGCAGCGCTTCGTCAACGTCACCTGGCCGTGCCTCGAACAGACCCGCACGTTCATCCTGATCACCATCACCATCGCCGCCTTCGCGGTATTCACCCAGGTCAACGTGATGACCCAGGGCGGGCCGCTGGACGCCACCTCCACGGTGGTCTTCCTGGCGGTGCGGGCCGGCTTCGACCAGCAGCAGACGGGCTACGCCTCGGCGATCTCCCTGGTGTTCTTCGCCCTGGTGCTGGCGGTCTCGCTGGTGCAGCGCCACCTCACTCGCGACAAGGAGCCGCAGCGATGAGCAACTCCACGACGACCATCGCGTCGCAACGGCGCACCGCGAGCTGGGGGGTCACCGGGCTGCGCATCCTGCTCGCGCTGATCTTCGGCCTGCCGTTGGTCTTCATGATCGTGGCCAGCTTCAAGCCGGACACCCAGATCTTCGGCGACCTGGGCTCGATCAACGCCTTCCTTCCGGTCGGCGACCTGTCCCTGGACAACTACCTCGGCGTGTTCGACCGGGTGCCGTTCGGCCGCTTCCTGATGAACTCGATCCTGATCTCCGTGGTCACCGTCGCGCTGGGCATCGTGGTCAACTCGATGGCCGCGTTCGCGCTGTCGCGGATGGTGTTCCCGGGCCAGAAGGTCATCCTCGGCGTCATCCTGGCAACGCTGATCGTCCCCTTCGAGACCCTGGCGCTGCCGCTGCTGTGGTGGGTCAACCAGCTGCCGTACCTGAGCTCGGAGGGCATCACGATCGGCTGGCTGGACACCTACGAGGTGCAGATCGTGCCGTTCATCGCCAACGCCTTCTCGCTGTTCCTCTTCTACCAATATTTCGACACCATTCCGAAGGCGCTGGACGAGGCGGCGGCCGTCGACGGCGCGGGCTGGTTCCGGATCTACCGGTCGGTGATCATGCCGCTGGCGGGCCCGGCGGTGGCGACGGTCGCGATCCTGACCTTCTTGCCGGCCTGGAACTCCTACCTCTGGCCGCTGATGGCGATCCAGGCCGAGGAGCTGCGGCCGGCGATGGTCGGCATCGACTACTTCAAGCAGCTGAATGTCGCCTGGGGGCAGATCATGGCCTTCGCCAGCATGGTCACCGTGCCCGTGCTGGCCCTGTTCATCGCCTTCCAGCGGGCGTTCATCAGCTCGATCGCGTCGTCGGGTGTGAAGGGCTGAGATGCTGCGGCTTCCCGACTCGTGGGTCTGGGACTTCTGGATCGTCGACGACGGTGCCCAGTACCACGCCTTCTTCCTGTTCGCCTCGCGCGCGCTGCACGACCCGGAGGCCCGGCACGACCGGGCCTCCATCGGTCATGCCGTCTCCGACGACCTGGTCACCTGGACGCGGGTGGCCGACGCCCTGGTCCGCTCGGACGGCCCGGCCTGGGACGACCTGGCCACCTGGACGGGCAGCATCGTCCGCGACGACGACGGCACCTGGTGCCTGCTCTACACCGGTGCCACGCTCACCCCGGCCGGCAACGTCCAGCGGATCGGCCTGGCCACCTCGCCCGACCTGGTCACCTGGACGAAGCAGCCCGGCCCGATCGCCGGCCCGGACCCGCGCTGGTACGAACTGCTCGACGGCAGCTGGACGGATGAGGCGTTCCGCGACCCGTGGGTGTTCCGCGATCCGTCAGGCAAGGGCTGGCACATGCTGATCACCGCCCGGGCCAACCACGGCGAACTCCGCGAGCGGGGCGTGATCGGCCATGCGACGTCCGACGATCTGCGCAGCTGGACGGTCCGCCCGCCGCTCACCGAGCCGCGGCACGGATTCGCCCAGTTCGAGGTTCCGCAGTACGTGGAGGTGGACGGACAGGGCGTCCTGATCGTGAATTGCGGCCGGTCCGAGCTGGCCGAGTGGCGGCGGGCGCGGCACCCCGACGGCGGTGGGATCTGGGCGGTGCCGGCGGACGGCCCGCTCGGGCCGTACCACTTCGACCGGGCGCAGCCGCTGGCCGATCCCGGGCTGTACGTCGGCAAGGTGGTCACCGAGCGCGGAACCGGGCGGCACGTCCTGCTCGCCTTCCGCAACGTGGACGACCGGGGACGCTTCGTCGGCGAGATCGTCGACCCGCGTCCGGTCGGCCTGCGGGAAGGGCGGTTGGTGGTGCTGGACGACCGGCCGGCTCCGCGCCCGGGTGGCCGCACCGGGGTCGCGGCCGTCCCGGTCTGACCCGCACGACGCCGACGGCCGGGTCAGTGCAGCCGGCGCACCGACTCCCGGACCCGCAGCGGCATGTGGACGAGCATGTGCTCGGGTTCGGCGTCCGACAGCAGCATGGCCATGGCGCGGCGGCCCATCTCCTCGTAGGGGATGGCCGCCGTGGTCAGGCCGGGGCGCAGGTAGCAGGCGATGATGTCGTCGTCGAACGAGGCGATCGAGAAGTCGTCGGGAACCCGCAGGCCGACCTCGCTGAGGGCCTGGTAGACGCCGAAGGCGAGGCGGTCGTTGAGGCAGATCAGCCCGGTCGGGCGGACGCCGCTGGCCAGCAGCTCGCGCGCGGCCTGGTAGCCCACCTCGGGCTCCCACAGCAGCGTGGAGTAGGTCCAGCACGGCTCCACCCCGACCGCGTCCAGGGCGTCGAAGATCCCGGCGTAGCGCTGGGTGAGGGTGACCGACACCCGCGGATCGCGGGCCGCCTCGACGTCCAGGCCGATGATCGCGATGTCGCGGTGACCGGCGTCCACCAGCGTGTTGGCGACGGCCCGGCCGGCCTCGAATTCCGCCGGCAGCACACTGGGGTAGCCCAACGGGCTGGTGGAGTTGATCAACACCACCGGCAGGCCGGCCGGCACCTTGGGGACGTCGATCTCCTTGGCGCCCATCATGCCGAACAGGACGGCGTCCGGCTGCCGGTCGAGCATGGCCCGCAGGGCCTCCTTCACCCGACGCGGGTTGCTGCCGGTCTCGGCGATCAGCACCGTGTGACGGTGCTTCTCGGCGACGTCCAGCAGGCCGCGGATCATCGCCGACGCATAGCGGGTGATGGTGACGTCGTCGGAGAGGAACGCCACGGTCTGGGTCTTGCCCATCCGCAGGCTGCGCGCCGCGGGATGGGGCCGGTAGTCGAGCCGCTCGGCGGCGGCCCGGATGCGTTCGGCGGCCTGGGCCGACAGCCGGTTCCCGGGGCGGTTGTTCAACACCAGGCTGGCCGCGGTGGGGGACACCCCCGCCAACGCGGCCACGTCGGCCAGGGTCGCACGCTTCGCCGGCATCTGTTGTCCCCTCCCTCCCACGGCCGACAGTCTTCCACGAGTCGCACTGCGAGGTGGCCGGCGGGTCGCGGGGGCCGCCCGGCTCAGCGTGCCCCGGGCAGGTGTCCGCCGGCGTCCGTCGATTCGCGCCGTCCTCGCCGGGCGCGATAAGCTGTCCAGGTTGCCTCGGCGAGGGGCCAAAGGGCCCGTGATCGACAAGGTGTGCGCGATGTGCGCGCCCTCCCTCGTCCGAGAATCGAGTTGCAGACGAGGTAAGAGGAGTAGCCATCCATGGCTGAAGTGAAGATTCCCGCGGTCGCCCGAACCGAATTCGGTAAGGGTGCCGCTCGCCGTGCGCGCCGCGCCGGCCTGGTTCCCGCCGTGCTCTACGGGCACGGAGCCGACCCGGTGCACGTGTCGCTGCCCGGTCACGAGACCCTGTTGGCGCTGCGCGTCGCCAACGCCCTGCTGTCGATCAGCGTCGACGGCTCCACCCCCCAGCTGGCCCTGCCCAAGCAGGTGCAGCGCAATCCGGTCAAGGGCAGCATCGAGCACGTCGACCTGCTGATCGTGAAGCGCGGCGAGAAGGTGTCGGTCGAGGTGCCCCTGGTGGTCCTCGGTGCCGACGACCGCGCCGACCGCATCGTGGTGATGGACCAGCAGACGATCACCCTCGAGGCCGAGGCCACCCACATTCCGGCCGCCGTCGAGATCGACGTCACCAGCCTCGAGATCGGCGATTCGATCGCCGCCAAGGACCTGAACCTGCCCGACGGCGCCGTGTTCCCCGGTGAGCCGGACGACCTGATCCTGAGCATCGTCGCCGCCAAGACCCAGGAGCAGCTGGACGCCGAGCTCGACGCCTCGGTGGCCGGTTCCGGCGACGAGGACGCCGCGCCCGCGGAGGCCGCGGCCGACAGCGAGTAATACCCACGCATGACTGCATGGCTGGTGGTCGGGCTCGGAAATCCGGGCCCGACCTATGCGTCTCACCGGCACAACGTCGGTTTCATGGTGGCCGACGAGCTGGCCCGGCGGGCGGGTGCCGGTTTCACCGCGCCGCGGGGCATGCGCGGCGACGTCTGTGAGACGCGGCTGACCGCTCTCGGCATGGGCGGGGTCGGCGCCGACGCGCAGCGGGTCGTCCTGCTGAAGCCGCGCACCTACATGAACGACTCCGGCGCGGCCGTGGCCAAGGCCTGTGCCTACTACGGGGTGAAGCCGGCCGGGGTGATCGCCGTCCACGACGAGCTCGACCTCGATTTCGGACGGCTGCGGCTCAAGTCCGGCGGCGGCGACAACGGCCACAACGGGCTGAAGTCGATCCGCTCGGCGCTGGGCACCGGCGACTTCTACCGGGTCCGGATCGGCATCGGACGCCCGCCCGGCCGGCAGGCCCCCGCCGACTTCGTGCTGACCTCTTTTCCGGCGTCCGTGCGGGAAGAGCTCGCCCTGGAGATCGACCGCGCCGCGGACGCCGTCGAGGCCCTGGTGCTCAGTGGCCTGGAAGCGGCGCAGAACGCCTTCAACAGCTGAGGTCGCTCGCGAACGACCCGGTGGGCGAGCGCCCGACCGATCCGTCGGCAGCCGCCGTCCTGCTGCTGGTGCTCGGCGTCGGGTGCTGATCTGGGGCGTTCCCGCCGTGATCCTGCACATCCGCGCCGCCACGGCATGCTCGGCGGACTGCCGCCCGCCGGCAACTTCCTCCGCGCCGGGATGGCGCTCCGCGGCTTCTTCCTGACCTTCGTCGGAGTCGGCGCGCTGATCAAGGTGCTGCGCAACGACCGCGACTGAGCTGCGGAGGGGTTGGTGGTGCACTGCCGCTTTTGTCAGAGGCTCCTGGTTCGCTCTTGTGAACACAGGAAGGAGCCCCGTTGTGACCACATCGAACATCCACGGCAAGAGCGCCACCGGCGCGGTTGCACAGGAGGCACGCAGGCAGGCCAAGGGCATCTGGGTGATGCTGATCGCGTCGGCTGCGCTGGGAATCGGGCTGGATTTCGTGGCCTTCTCGATATTCACCTTCCAGGACGAATCAGCCGACTTTCTCAGTTGGGGTGCGTCGATATCCGACGGCTTCGTCGGGCTCCACCTCGTCGAGCTCACGCTCGGCCTCACCGGGCTCACCCTCACACTGATGGTGGCAACGGTGTTCACCCGGTCTCGGGCGGGAGATTCGATCTCTGATCTCGCTGTGGGGCAGAACTACGGCGACTTGACCTTCGCCGTCGGGCTCTTCACTGCGGCGCTGTGCTGGAGCCTGGCGCCCTTCGTCGGTGGCCGGGATCCCGGGGCATGGTG
>WBZS01001689.1_pt1 | contig 16421 bp, 15 predicted proteins | sample 5204201 | NCBI WGS metagenome assembly WBZS01 (sample SAMN12344357, study PRJNA552823) | activated sludge metagenome | biome: Activated sludge suspended growth; feature: Nitrification reactor; material: Wastewater; isolation source: activated sludge from nitrification reactor of wastewater...
ATGGATCGGCTCCGGTTTCGTGCCCGACCCGTGGCGCCACGCCGACGAGGCGGCGCGGGGCGTCGTTCTGCCGCTCGCCGCCTGGCTAGCGCTCGACGATTCCACGCGCCGCGGCTTCGCCTTTGGCGTTCGGGTGGCTCCGTCGGAAGCGATCACCCCCTTGCTGCCGCATCTCCACGCCATCCCGCTGATCGCCCTCGAATTCCCTGCGTTCAGCGACGGCCGTTCCTATTCCAGGGCCGAGCAACTGCGCGGCCGCCATCGCTTCGACGGACGCCTGCGGGCGGTCGGCGACGTGCTTCTCGACCAGATCCCGCACATGCTGCGTACGGGTTTTGACGAGATCGAGGTCAGCGACGCGGCCACGATTGCGCGTCTCGGACAAGAGATGCGTCCGGCTCTGCCCGGCCATTACCAGCCGGCGGCGGATTCGGGCGCACGCGCCCACGGCTATGCCTGGCGGCGGGCCGCCAATGGTTGACGGCCTGCACATCATGGTCGTCGACCGCGCCGGACAGCGCCATCGCCTCCCGGCGCTGGAGGGCTACCGGGTCATGGAGATCATCCGCGACTGGGGCCAGGACATCCGCGCCGAATGCGGCGGCGCCTGCGCCTGCGCGACATGTCACGTCTGGGTGGGCGACGCCTGGATCGACCGGCTTGCGCCGCCCGAAGACGAGGAAAACGACCGGCTGGACGATGCCTTCGAGGTCGGCCGAACTTCGCGCCTGTCCTGCCAGATCATCATGAGCGCCGAACTCGACGGGCTCGAAGTGACGCTCACGCCGGGGACCGAACGGGAGCGGCAGGCGGCCTGAGCGCGCAGCGAATATCCCTTCGGCCTCCCCGCCGGCCATTCATTCCTTGTACCACGCCACCTGCACGCCGGTGGCGAGAAGGTGGCCGTCGCGGCTCCACAGTTCCATATGCTGGTCGAAGAAATTGGCGTGCATGCGCTTCGACCGCGCCGACCCGAGCAAGGGCCCGCTCCCCAGACGCGCAATCTCCGGCGCCGTCGCGTGGAAATAAGTGGTCAGCGACACCGTGCCGAGCGGCACCATCAAGCCGCGCGCCTTGACGATGCGTGGCAGGAAGCAGTCGGCGATCGAGGCGAGCGCGGGAAAGTCGAGCGGCCGCGCCGGCCGGTCGGCCACCCACACCAGCGAGCCGGAATCGCGCAACGGCTCGTGCGGCGCCGTCGCGAACGGCGGCGCGCCGCCGACATAGCGCATGTCGTAGGCGTCGAGCCATGTGAGCGGTCCCGGCACGGGAATGGCGGCGACTTCCTCCGGCGGTGATGCCTCCGGCATGCCGGCCTCGACATGGCTGAACACCGCGCCGCGCGCGCCGCATACGATCGAAGCGGTTGAGCGCGTGCCTCCCGACTGCGTCAGTTCCAGCGACCAGTGCTGGGTGTATTTGCCGCCGCGCTGCAGTTTGACGGCGATCTCGAACGGCCCGTCGGCGACGGCGCCGCAATAGTTGACGGTCATCGCCACCGGATCACCCTGCCGTCGCTCGTCGATCAACACGGCGTTGAGCAGCACGGCGGCGGTGATCCCGCCATAGGGGCCCGCCATGTTGGCATAGGCCGGCGAGGTCGCGCCCGCCAGGCGATCTTCGCCGAGCGGCGTCAGCGCGATGGCTTTGTCGAAGGGGTGGGTCATCAAGTAGGGTTCCTCACGGGCCGACATCGTGGCTGGAGGGGGTGGTCAAGGCAAGACCCTGGGCGCAACCTGGATCGATTCGGGTTCCGGTCGCGAATGCCCGAGTTTGCCTGGCGGGCATCGTGCGCATACGCTTCGCCTCCCAAGAAAACCCCGGGGAGGGCAACGACATGCCGGCCTATCTTATCGCCGACGAAATCATCACGGATCCGGAGGCTTTCGAAGAATACAAGCGCGCGGTGCTTCCGCAGATTGCCCGTTACGGCGGGAGGTTCCTTTCCCGAGGTGCGAAAATCGAAGTGCTCGAGGCCGGCAAGGACTGGATGCCCGGCCGCATGGTCATCATCGAATTTCCGAGCATGACGGCGCTGAAGGACTGGTACGGCAGCGACGACTACGCGCCGGTGCGCGCCATTCGCTTCCGTGCCGCGAAAAGCACCTTGGTGGCGCTCGATGCCGGAACGGCGACCGACGCATCGTGAGCATCGGACGGCGTCAGGTTGACTGGACCTAGACGTCCAGATTCGCCACGCTCAACGCGTTGTCCTGGATGAACTCGCGCCGCGGTTCCACGTCGTCGCCCATCAGCCGCGCGAACAGGGCGTCGGCATCGACCGCGTCGTTGACCTTCACCTGCAGCAGCGAGCGCGCGTTCGGATCGAGGGTCGTCTCCCACAATTGCTCGGCGTTCATCTCGCCGAGACCCTTGTAGCGCTGCATGGCAATGCCCTTGCGCCCGGCGGCGAACACGGCGTCGAGCAGGGCCAGCGGCCCCGAGATGCTCACCGACGTGTCGCGGCGCTTCAGCGCCGGCGGCGTGCCGTAGATCTCGGCCAGCCGGCCGGCATGGCGGTTCAGCGCCCGCGCATCGGCCGAGCCGATCAGCCCGGCGTCGATGAGGGCCGTCTCCCGCACGCCGCGCACTGTGCGCTCGAACAGCAGGCCGCCGCCGCCGTCGTTCGACGGGTTGACCCGTCCGCTCCAGCCGCGTTCGGTTTCCTCCGAAATGGCGTCGAGGCGATGCGCCACCGCGGTGGCGAGCTCCGCCGCCCGCGCCATGTCGTCGAACAGCGTGGCGTCGAGCGCACCCGCGATCGTCGCCTGCTCGACCACAGGGCGGTTGTAGCGGGTATGCAGGCCGTTGAGCAGTCCACGCACCGCGAGCGCGTCGTCGATGGCCGCGCGCAGATCGGCGCCGGCGCGCGTTTCGCCGTTGGCCAGCACCAGTGCCGCGTCCTCGGTGCCGGAGTCCACCAGATAGTCCTCGAACGCGCTTTCGTCCTTCAGGTACTGGGAGGACTTGCCGCGGGTGACCTTGTAGAGCGGCGGCTGGGCGATGTAGAGGTGGCCGCGCTCGATGATCTCCGGCATCTGGCGGAAGAAGAAGGTGAGCAGCAGCGTGCGGATATGGGCGCCGTCGACGTCGGCGTCCGTCATGATGATGATCTTGTGGTAACGCAGCTTGTCGGGGTTGAACTCGTCCTTGCCGATGCCGGCGCCGAGCGCCGTGATCAGCGTACCCACCTGGTCCGACGCCAGCATGCGGTCGAAGCGGGCGCGCTCGACATTGAGGATCTTGCCCCTGAGCGGCAGGATCGCCTGGTTCTGGCGCGAGCGCCCGCCCTTGGCCGAGCCGCCGGCCGAATCGCCCTCGACGATGAAGATTTCCGACTTCGCCGGATCGCGCTCCTGGCAGTCCGCCAGCTTGCCGGGAAGCGAGGTGATGTCGAGAGCGCCCTTGCGCCGGGTCAGTTCGCGCGCCTTGCGCGCCGCTTCGCGCGCCGCCGCCGCCTCGACCACCTTGCCGACGACGGTTCTCGCCTCGGCCGGATGCTCTTCCAGCCAGGTGCCGAGCGCCTCGTTGACGAGGCTTTCCACCACCGGGCGCACCTCCGACGAAACCAGCTTGTCCTTGGTCTGCGAGGAGAATTTCGGATCCGGAACCTTCACCGAAAGCACCGCCGTCAGCCCTTCGCGGCAGTCGTCGCCGGTCAGCGTCACCTTCTCCTTCTTGGAGATGCCGGCGGTTTCGGCATAGCCGGTGATCTGCCGCGTCAGCGCCCCGCGAAAGCCGGCCAGATGCGTTCCGCCGTCGCGCTGCGGGATGTTGTTGGTGAAGCAGAGCACGTTCTCGTGGTAGGAATCGTTCCACCAAAGCGCCACTTCCACGCCGATGCCGTCCTTCTCTGCCCGGATCGCCACCGGTTCGGCGATCAGCGGTTTCTTGGCGCGGTCGAGGTAGCGGGCAAAGGCGATGAGCCCCCCCTCGTACATCAGTTCGTGGCGCACCGGGTCGGCATGGCGCCGGTCGGTCAGCACGATGCGAACGCCGGAATTGAGGAAGGCGAGTTCGCGCAGCCGGTGCTCCAGCGTGGCGAAGTCGAATTCGGTCTTCGTGAAGGTCTCGTGCGACGGCAGGAAGCTGACTTCCGTGCCGGTCAGGCCACCGCCATCGCCCGTCACCGCCAGCGGCGCATCGGCGACGCCATTGGTGAAGCTCATTTCATGCACCTTGCCGGCGCGGCGGATCTTCAACCTCAGCCATAGCGACAGCGCATTGACCACCGAGACGCCGACGCCGTGCAGGCCGCCTGACACCTTGTAGGAATTCTGGTCGAACTTGCCGCCGGCATGCAGTTCGGTCATGACGATCTCCGCCGCCGAGCGTTTCGGCTCGTGGTCGTCGTCGTCCTTGACCGCCGTCGGAATGCCGCGGCCGTTGTCGGTCACCGTGCACGATCCGTCCGGATTGAGCGTGACGGTCACTTCCGTCGCGTGGCCGGCCAGCGCCTCGTCGATGGCGTTGTCCACCACCTCATAGACCATGTGGTGCAGGCCGGAGCCGTCATCAGTGTCGCCGATATACATGCCCGGCCGCTTGCGCACGGCGTCGAGGCCCTTCAGCACCTTGATGGAGTCGGCGCCGTATTCGGTCTGGCCGGCGGGAGCGTTTTCGCTTGTTTCGGTCACAATCTGTCCGTCTGAGGCTGGATTGGCTGGCCGGTCCCCGCGCGTAGGCGCGCGCGAATCGACTGCGGCTCGTCTCAGACGGATATAGGCGTTTTCACGCGCCGATCCAAACCCGTTCGGCCAGGGAGGTCAGGCGGCGCGCAGCCGGGCGATCTCGTGGATCCGCTTTGCGGTGCCATGCACCTCCAGATGCATCTTCAGCACCCGCAGGGCGCCCTGCAAATTGCGCTTCCAGTCCAGGCTGACAAACAGCTGCAGCAGCGGCTTGGCCAAGCGCGAGCGCGCGTGGAAGCCATAGTCCCAGACGATGCGGGTCATCGCGCCCTCCGGCTCCGCCCGCATGGTCGAGACAGCATGATCCGACAGCAGCCGTACCGGATTGGTATAGGCCCAGGGCTGGTAGGAATAGCCGCGTGGGAAATCGGTGGAGAGGATGCGCTCCAGCGAGACGGTTCCGCCGCGGAAGAAAATCCTGCGCGCCGCGCCAGGTTCTCCCCAGGCCGGACCCGGCAGGGGTTCGGATCCCGTGATCGGCGGGACGACGATGGTGCCGAGCATGAAATTCTCGATCGGCTCGAACATGTACCAGCCCATGAATTCGTCGGCGGGGATGTCGATCGTCTCCTCGACGCGCACGCAGGCATAGGTGGCGGTGTTGCTGTCGGTTTCGGGCGCGGGCGTGAAATCGAGGCTCATGGGCACAACGGGGTTTGCGAGGAGGTTATTGTTCGAGGACGAGGATGCCGTCGGTCACGGCGTAGCGCGAAAGCTGCTTCAGGAAGCTCATGCCGATCAGCGTCTGCGACAGGGCGGAATCGTCGAGCACCATCGCCTCCACCTTGGTCACCTCGACGCGACCGATCACGACACGGTCGAGAACGACGCCAGCGGCATGCGTCTTGCCGTTGGCGGTCCTCACCTCATATTTGAAATCGCTCTGGTCGAGCTTGATGCCGAGGCGCCGCGCCGTGGAGCGGTTGATGGCGACGAGCGTCGCTCCCGTATCGACAAGGGCTGGAACGTCGCGGCCGTTCATCTCGAACGTTCCGCCGAAATGTCCCGTCTGGTCGGCCCTCAGCTGCACCTTGCGCCCCGTAAGGGCGGTCTCGGGCCGCGCCAGCGCGGCGGTCGGCGCCGGATCGGGGCGAGGCACCGCCGCCTGCTTCTCCGTATGCTCGAAGAGCGCCGGATTGCGGTCGAGAAACACCGGCACCGCGGCCGCGATACCCGTTCCAACACCCAGGAAGATCAGTTTTCGCAGCATGCCGGCCGCCCTGTTTCGGGCACGGACTATGGCCGGCCGACCCTCTCGGGCCGGTTAACGCAATTTTCAAAAATGGCGAAGGCTGAACAAAGGGTTAATGGCTATTTTGTCCCGTACATGCGGTCGCCGGCATCGCCGAGACCGGGGACGATATAGCCCTTCTCATTGAGATGGCTGTCGATGGCGGCGGTGACCACAGGCACGTCCGGATGGGCTTCGGTGAAGCGCTTGATGCCTTCCGGCGCGGCTAGCAGGCACAGGTAGCGCAGGTTGGTGGCGCCGCGGCCCTTCAGCCGGTCGACGGCGGCGATGGCCGAGTTCGCCGTCGCCAGCATCGGGTCGACGACGATGACCAGGCGGTCGGCGAGGTCGCTCGGCGCCTTGAAGAAATATTCCACCGCCTCCAGCGTGTCGTGATCGCGGTAAAGGCCGATATGGGCCACGCGCGCCGCCGGCACCAGGTCGAGCAGGCCTTCCAGCAGGCCGTTGCCCGCCCTGAGCACCGAGGCGAAGACCAGCTTCTTGCCTTCGAGCACCGGCGCTTCCATCTTCGTCAGCGGCGTCTCGATGATCTTCGTGGTCAGTTCGAGATTGCGGGTCACCTCGTAACCGAGCAGCAGCGAGATTTCGCGCAACAGCCGGCGGAACCCGGCCGTCGATGTCTCCTTGTCGCGCATGATGGTCAGCTTGTGCTGGACGAGTGGATGATCGACGACGGTGACGCTGCTCATGAACCCTGCTCCGAATTCCCTGTTGCAGGAACCATAAGGCCCGCGTCGCCCATGTGAAACGGCTCACGCCCGCCAATCACAGCTTTTGTTACCTTGATCGCGTCGGGGCTGGCATCAACTGCGGAATGCTGGTCCATGGAACTCACGATCGAATCGGCCTTGTCGCCGGCCGGACTGCTTGGCCACACAACCTATCTGCTGCTCGTCCTGTCGATGGCGATGAAGCGCCTTGTGTGGATTCGCGGCGTCATCATGGTGTCGGCGGTGGTCGGCATCTGCTATTCGTTCTTCATCCTGCACGATCCTGTCGGCCTGTTCTGGGAGACGCTGCTGCTCGCGGTGAACGTGGCACGCCTCGTGATCGACAATCTGCGCGACCGCCTGGTGACCTTCACCATCGAGGAGCGGGCGTTCGTCGATCGCGTCTTTCCCGAAATGGCCGCGACATTGCAGCGCCGCCTGCTCGACGCGGGCGAATGGCTGTCCTGTCCACGCGATATGACCCTGTCGCATCAGGGGGAGGCGGTAACCCACCTGACCTGGCTCGGACATGGTCGGGCCGCAGTGGAGGTCGACCGCGTCCCCGTGTCGATTGCCGGTCCGGGAGATCTTGTCGGCGAGTTGACGGCGCTCGGCGGCGACCCGGCCTCTGCCACGGTGCGGCTGAGCGAACCGGCCCGCCTCTGGCGGATCGAGGCGGCGGCGCTACGCCGGCTCGCGTCCCGCCGTCCCGAAATCCGTGCCGCCCTCGATGCGGCCTTCACCGCCGAGATGCGGCGCAAGCTGATGCGCGGAACCGCAGGCTCGAGGATGTCACTGGCGACGGCGTTCGCCCTGGATTGACCGCGGTTTCGCCGCATCCACTTTCGCCAGCAGTGCGGCGCGGGTCTTGCGATCCACGAAGGCCGCCTCGATCGCCGTCCGCGTGAGTCCCAGCAGGCCGGCCTCGTCGAACCCGAAGGAATCGCGGGCAATGTCGTATTCATGCGCCAGCGACGAGTGGAAAAAAGGCGGGTCGTCCGACGAGACCGTGACCTTGCAGCCTGCATCCGAAAGCCGGCGCAGCGGATGCGCGGCATAGTCGGCGAAGACACCGACGGAGATGTTGGAGCCCGGACAGACCTCGAGCACCACGCCTTCCCGTGCGATTCGCTCGACAAGCTTCGGGTTCTCGACGGCGCGTACGCCGTGGCCGATCCGGGTCGGTCGGACGTGATCGAGCGCCGCCTCGACGCTTTGCCAGCCTTCGATCTCGCCGGCATGCACCGTGATGCCGAGGCCGGCCTCGCGGGCGATGCCGAAGCCGCGCACGAAGTCCTCCATCTCGCCTGAACTCTCGTCGCCGGCCATGCCGAAGCCGGTCACCAGCGGGTTCTTGCAGGTGGCGGCGAAGCGGGCGGCGGCAACGACGGACTCGACGCCGAAATGGCGCACGCCCGTAACGATCATGCGCGCCTCGATCCCGGTCTTGGCGTTGGCGCGGTGGATGCCCTCGGCGAGCCCGTCTGTATAGGCGGTCGGCGACAATCCCGCTTTCCTGGCATGGTCCGGGGAGGTGAAGAACTCCGCATAGATGGCGCCGTCGCGTGCCAGGGATGTCAGATAGTCCTCGGCAAGGCGCGCATAATCCTCTTCGGTACGGAACAGCGCCGCGACCAGATCGTAGCAGGCGAGGAAGTCGGGAAACCCGCTCCACACATAATGGCCGTCCTGCACGCGCGCGGAAATGTCGACGCCGTATTTGCGCGCCTGGTTCAACGCCAGCGCTGGCGGCGCAGCACCCTCGATATGGCAGTGCAGTTCGGCTTTCGGCAGCATCGGCAACCCCGCAGGCGGTGAATCCGGGCGCGGCCATTCGCCGCCAAATCACGATAGCGCCTTGTTTTGCCTTGGGCTATGGTCCCGCCGCTTGAAAACGGGGGATGACCGGATGGTTTCGGTGCGCAGCACGGACGAAAGCGGGATGGCGACATCCTATGGCTTCCGCGACGTGGTGGACGCCGACAAGCAGGTCCTTGTCAACGAGGTGTTCCACCGCGTCGCCTCGCGGTATGACCTGATGAACGACCTGATGTCGGGTGGCATGCACCGGCTATGGAAGGACGGCTTGGTCGCTTGGCTTAATCCGCCTAAGCGTCCCGGCTGGCGTTCGCTCGACGTTGCCGGCGGCACCGGCGACATCGCCTTCCGCATCGTCGAAGCGTCCGGCCGCAACGCCCACGTCACCGTCCTCGACATCAACGGCTCCATGCTGGATGTCGGGCGCGAACGCGCCGAGAAGCGCGGCCTTGCCGCCAATGTCGATTTCGTCGAGGCCAATGCCGAGGAACTGCCCTTCCCCGATGCCTCGTTCGACGCCTACACGATCGCTTTCGGCATCCGCAACGTACCACATATCGACAAAGCGCTGTCGGAAGCCTACCGCGTGCTGAAGCACGGCGGGCGGCTTCTTTGCCTCGAATTCTCCGAGGTGCAGGCGCCGGTCCTCGACAAGGCCTACGAGGCCTTCTCCTTCAACGTCATTCCGCAGATCGGCCGCATCGTCACCGGCGATGCCGAGCCCTATCGCTATCTGGTCGAATCGATCGCCAAGTTCCCGCGCCAGCCGGATTTCGCCCGAATGATCGAGAAGGCTGGCTTCTCGCGCGTCGCCTGGCGCGACTACACCGCCGGTATCGCTGCGCTGCATTCGGGCTGGAAGCTGTGAGGCTGATCGCGCGATGAGCACGCTCGGCACCCTCGCCCGCCTTGCCCGGGCTGGCTGGATCATGACGCGCGAAGGCGTCGTCGCCGCCATCCCCGGCGAAACGCTGACGGGAGTGCCGCGGTTCGGATGGCGCATCGGTCGCCTGCTCGCCCGGGGCCACATCGACGACGTCGACCGTTCCACCCGCCTGTCGCGGGCGCTGAACCGGCTCGGCCCCTCCTACATCAAGATGGGCCAGTTCCTGGCGACGCGGCCGGACGTGGTCGGCAACGCCATCGCCGACGACCTCGCCAACCTGCAGGACCGAATCGCGCCCTTCCCGGTCGAGGACGCAAAGCGCATGATCGAGGGATCGCTCGGCCGCACGGTCGACGCCCTGTTTGCCGATTTCGGGCCGCCCGTGGCGGCTGCCTCCATCGCCCAGGTCCACCGGGCGACTGTTCGCGCCGACGGCCGCGAGGTTGCCGTCAAGGTCATCCGCCCCGGCGTGCGCGAGCGCTTCGCCCGCGACAACGAGGCCTTCATGCTCGTGTCGCGCCTGCAGGAGCGCCACGTGCCGGCGACGCGCCGTCTGCGCCCGGTGGAGGTGACGCGGACGCTGGAGCAGACCACGCGCGTCGAAATGGACCTGCGGCTCGAAGCGGCGGCGTTGTCCGAAATGGCCGACAATGTCGCCGACGACACGGGCTTCCGCGTGCCGAAGGTCGACTGGGGCCTGACCGGCCGCGACGTGCTGACGATGGAATGGATCGACGGCATCAAGATGTCCGATGTCGCCGCCTTGCGCGCCGCCGGCCATGATCTGGAAAAGCTCGGCGCCGGCGTCGTCCAGCACTTCCTGCGCCATGCGCTGCGCGACGGCTTCTTCCATGCCGACATGCACCCCGGCAACCTGTTCGTCGACGCCGACGGCGCCATCGTCGCCGTCGACCTCGGCATTTCCGGCCGGCTCGGCAAGAAGGAGCGGCGCTTCCTCGCCGAAATCCTCTACGGCTTCATTACCCGCAACTACCGCCGCGTCGCCGAAGTGCATTTCGAAGCCGGCTATGTACCTGCCCATCACGACGTCGCCGCCTTTGCCCAGGCCATCCGTGCCATCGGCGAACCGATCCACGGTCAGTCGGCCGAAACCATCTCGATGGCCAAGCTGCTCACGCTGCTGTTCGAAGTCACCGAGCTTTTCGACATGCAGACGCGGCTGGAACTGATCCTGCTGCAGAAGACGATGGTCGTGGTCGAAGGCGTCGCCCGCTCGCTCGATCCGGCCTTCAACATGTGGAAGACATCCGAACCGGTCATCGCCGCCTGGATCGCCGACAATCTCGGCCCCAAGGCGATGCTCGAGGACGCCCGCGACGGGGTTTCCGCCGCCATGCGGCTTGCCCGCCAGGCGCCCGATCTGGCCGAAAGGGCCGAACGTCTTGCCCGCGACATCGACGCCATGGCTGCCAACGGACTTCGTTTCGATGCCGAAACGGCCGAGGCGATCGGGCGTTCGGAAGCCCGACATGCGCGTTCCGGTCGCCTCGCGCTGTGGATCATCGCCGCTGCCGCCGTTTACCTTGCCTGGATGCTGACCTAAGTGTTGTTTGACTGCATTGCTGTCAATGCATACATTGCTGTCAACGGAGGCAGCGATGGCCACCCTGACAATCCGCAATCTCGAACCGGAAGTGAAGCAGGCGCTGCGCGAGCGCGCGGCCCGTCGTGGCGTGTCGATGGAAGAGGAGGCGCGCCAGGCACTTCGTCTCGTCGTTTCGGGCAAGCTGCCGGGACGGGCCGACGTCGCTCCAGAGGAATCGGCCTGGGCCCGGGTTGCAAAACTGCGCGGCACCCACGGCACTTTTGACATCGAACTGCCGCAGCGCCGCGACCTTGCCGATGACCCCCCGGAATTACGGTGACGCGGCCGATGTACCTGCTGGACACGAACGTCATATCCGAAACCATCGCGCCCCGGCCGGAACCTCGCGTCATCGCGTGGTTTTCGACGGTCGCACAGGAAGAGCTTTTTATCCCGGTGGTCGCCAAGGCGGAATTGTTGTTCGGGGTCCTGGTGCTGCCGTCCGGGCGTCGCCGTGAGGCGTTGTCAGCGATGATCGACGCCTGGTTCGAACCCTATGAAGGGGGTGCCATCCTGCCCTTCACGACGCGCGAAGCGAAAACCTACGCGGCCATCGTCGCCGATCGACGCGCGCACGGGCGACCGGTGCGCGAACTTGACGCGCAGATTGCGGCGATTGCGGCGACGCAGAACCTCGCCGTGGTGACGCGCAACGTCGCCGACTTCGACGGTTGCGGCGTCCCGGTCATCAACCCTTGGGAGGCAAACCGCTGATGGTCCAGGCTAAGCGCATCCTCCTCGTCATCTCCGGCGGCATCGCCGCCTACAAGGCGCTCGATCTTGTTCGTCGGCTGCGCGAGCGCGGCGCCACCGTCAGGGCCGTCATGACCGATGCCGCGCAGCGATTCGTCACGCCGCTGTCGGTCGGCGCGCTGACCGGCGGCAAGGTCTTTACCGAGCTGTTCGACCGTGAGGACGAGCACGATGTCGGCCATATCCGTCTGGCACGCGAGAACGACCTGGTCGTCGTCGCGCCGGCCACCGCCGACCTGATGGCGAAGATGGCGCACGGCATGGCCAACGACCTTGCCACCGCGGTGTTGCTCGCCACCACGACGAAGGTGCTCGTCGCCCCGGCGATGAACCCCGCCATGTGGGCGCATCCCGCCACACGGCGCAATATCGCCGCGCTCGAACGCGACGGTATCGTCTTCGTCGGCCCCAATGCCGGCGAGATGGCCGAGACAGGCGAGGCCGGCACCGGACGCATGGCCGAACCGCTGGAGATCGTCGCGGCGATCGAGGCGCTGCTCGATGACACGCCGAAGCCGCTTGCCGGCCGCACAATCATCGTCACTTCCGGTCCGACCCACGAACCCATCGACCCGGTGCGCTACATTGCCAACCGCTCGTCCGGCCGCCAGGGCCACGCGATCGCCGCCGCGCTCGCCCGCCTCGGCGCCCACGTGAAGCTGGTCTCGGGCCCGGTGACCATCGCCGATCCGGCCGGCGTCGAAACGATTCATGTCCAGACCGCGCAGCAGATGCGCGATGCCGTCCTCGCCGCGCTTCCTGCGGACGCGGCAGTCATGGTCGCCGCGGTCGCGGACTGGCGCCCGGAGAGCGAGGCCGGCGAAAAGATCAAGAAGAAGCCGGGCGAGGGCGCGCCAGCGCTGCGCCTGACCGAAAACCCCGACATCCTTGCCACCGTCGGCCATCACGAACGGCGCCCGCGCCTCGTTATCGGCTTTGCCGCCGAGACCACCGACGTCGTCGCCAATGCGGGGGCGAAGCTGAAGAAGAAGGGTGCCGATTTCATCGTCGCCAACGACGTGTCGCCCGACAGCGGCATCGGCGGCGCCGGCGGCGTCATGGGCGGCGCCCGCAACTGCGTGCGCATCCTGTCGGCCGATGGCGTCGAGGAATGGCCGGAACTGGACAAGGACGAGGTCGCCCTCCGCCTCGCAGGGCTAGTCGCCCGCAGGCTCGAAACCATCACCGTCTGAATTTCGGGCAAAAAAAAGCCGCCGTGGTGGAGGGGGAGCCACGGCGGCTATCTCAAATGACGCGGCAGCCCGGAGAGGGGGGATGAGGCTGCCGCCAGATCCGGTGAAGCGGGGGACGGGCTTCGACCGGAACTCGGCATCAACTGCCGACGCTTGGCATTTGGTTCTCCGATTGTGGCGATTCAAGGACACGCAGGATTACAAGTTTGTAACACTGCCGTGATCGCCTTTTCAGCCGCCATGCGCGACATTGACGCCGAGCGAATAGACCAGTTGCCCGCCATACCATGCGGTTGCCAGGACCAGGACCGCGCCGGCGATCTCCACCAGCGGCACGGTTTTGCCGAGCGCTCCCGACAGGTTGAACCCGCGCCACCACGCAAAGGCCCGCAACACGGCCCAGATGCCGAAGACGGCGGCGACGGCCGTGCCGAGGCTCTCGTGGATTTCGGCGATCTCGGAGGAGAAACCGCCGGCTTCCGCGATCTCGAGCGCCATGTCGCCGAAGAAGAAGGCGACGACCGCGCCCGCCCCGCCGAGCACCGACAGGCCGGTGGAAACATTGCCGACGGCGCCTTGCGCCAGGTCGTAGCCGAGGAAGCCGGCGATCAGGTCGAAAGCGGCCAGCGTCAGCAGGAAAACGATGGGAAAATGCACGATCATCGGATGGATATGGGCGGCATTCATGGAGGGAAATCCTTTCTGGCGACGGCGCCAACGGCCGTCATGGCGAACCCTTGCCGTTTTGCAGATGACGAAACGCTGACAGGACGCTGACAGGACCCTTTCAATATCCTTCGCCGAAGCACCGGGCACGGTGGACCTCGGCCGCTCGCCGCGCTACGCCTTCGTTTATGAAAAAGGGCGATCACCTCTTCCTCGTCGACGGCTCGGGCTACATCTTCCGTGCCTACCACGCGCTGCCGCCGCTGACCCGCAAGTCCGACGGCTTGCCCGTCGGCGCCGTCGCCGGCTTCTGCAACATGCTGTGGAAGATGCTGCGCGATGCCCGCGACACCTCCGTCGGCGTCACGCCCACGCATTTCGCCGTCATCTTCGATTATTCGTCGAAGACGTTCCGCAAGGACATCTATCCCGAATACAAGGCCAACCGGCCGCCGCCGCCGGCCGATCTCGTTCCCCAGTTCGGCCTGATCCGCGAGGCGACCCGTGCCTTCGACCTGCCGGCAATCGAAAAGGAAGGTTACGAGGCCGACGATATCATCGCCACCTATGCGCGTCTGGCGCGCGAGGCCGGCGGCGACGTCACCATCATCTCCTCCGACAAGGACCTGATGCAGCTCGTTGGCCCCGCTGTCGCCATGTATGACGGCACGAAGGACCGCCAGATCGGCGTGCCCGAGGTCATCGAGAAATGGGGCGTGCCGCCCGAAAAGATGGTCGACCTGCAGGCGCTGACCGGCGATTCCATCGACAACGTACCGGGCGTTCCCGGCATCGGCCCGAAGACGGCGGCCCAATTGCTCGAGGACTATGGCGACCTCGATACGCTGCTCGCCCGCGCCGGCGAGATCAGGCAGGAGAAGCGCCGGCAAACCATCGTCGACAATGCCGACAAGGCGCGCCTGTCGCGCGAACTCGTCCGCCTGAAGGACGACGTGCCGGAGGTGCCACCACTCGACACGATGGCGCTGCAGCCGGCTAACGGTCCGCGCCTCATCGCCTTCCTGAAGGCGATGGAATTCGTCACGCTGACCCGCCGCGTTGCCGAGGAGACGGGCACCGTCGCCGCCGACATCGAGCCGGCTTCGGTGCCGGTCGAAGGTGGCGACGCCGCGCACGGGCCGGACGTGGAGGTTCCTCCCTCGTCTGGTTCTCAAGGGGAGAAGGCGGGCGCCAGTCCCTTGCCCCTCGCGGGAGAGCGCGGATCGCCGCGAGCCGGCGAGACTGGCGAGGGAAGTTTTTCTCCCGCCTCCCTCGCTGCCGCCCGCGCCGCGTCCGCGAAGGTCGAAAAGATCGACACGAACGCCTATGTCACGATCCGCGATGCGGAAACGCTTCAAGCGTGGGTGGATGAGGCCTCCGAGGCGCGCCTGGTCGCCTTCGATACCGAGACCACCTCGCTCGATCCGATGCAGGCCGACCTCGTCGGCTTCTCGCTCGCCACCGCGCCGGGCCGCGCGGCCTATGTGCCGCTCGCCCACAGGACCGGCAATGGCGACCTGCTCGGCGGCGGGCTGGCGGAGGGCCAGTTGCCCGTCCGCGAAGCGCTGGCGATCCTGAAACCCCTGCTGGAATCGCCCGTCGTCCTCAAGATCGGCCACAACATCAAATACGACCTGCTGGTCATGCGCCGCCACGGCGTCGATATCGCCACCTTCGACGACACGATGCTCCTCTCCTACGCCCTCGACGCCGGCATGAACCGCGGGCACGGCATGGACGCGCTGTCGGAGAAATGGCTAGGCCACAAGCCGATCAGCTTCGATGAGGTCACCGGCACCGGCAAGGCGCGCATCACCTTCGATCTCGTATCGATCGACCGCGCCACCGCCTATGCAGCGGAAGATGCCGACGTGACGCTGCGCCTGTGGCGGGTGCTGAAGCCTCGTCTCGCAGCGGAAGGCCTGGCATCGGTCTATGAACGGCTGGAGCGGCCGCTGGTCGACGTCCTTGCACGGATGGAGGAGCGCGGCATCGCCATCGACCGCCAGATCCTGTCGCGCCTCTCCGGCGATCTTGCCCAGGGCGCGGCGTCGCTGGAGGAGGACATCTACCGTCTCGCCGGCGAGCGCTTCACCATCGGCTCCCCCAAGCAGCTCGGCGATATCCTGTTCGGCCGCATGGGCCTGCCCGGCGGATCGAAGACCAAGACCGGCCAATGGTCGACCACCGCGTCCGTGCTGGAGGACCTGGCGGCGGAAGGCCATGAACTGCCGCGCCGCATCGTCGACTGGCGCCAGCTGACCAAGCTCAAGTCGACCTACACCGACGCGCTGCCAGGCTATGTCCACCCGGACACGCATCGCGTCCACACCTCCTATGCGCTCGCCTCGACCACGACCGGTCGCCTGTCGTCGTCCGAGCCGAACCTGCAGAACATCCCGGTCCGCACTGCCGAGGGCCGCAAGATCAGGACGGCATTCGTCGCCGAACCGGGCAACCTGCTGATTTCGGCCGACTATTCGCAGATCGAGCTGCGCGTGCTCGCCCACGTCGCCGACATTCCGCAATTGCGCAAGGCCTTCGAGGATGGCGTCGACATCCACGCCATGACGGCGTCGGAGATGTTCTCCGTGCCGGTCGAGGGCATGCCGGCCGAGGTGCGCCGACGCGCCAAGGCCATCAATTTCGGCATCATCTACGGCATCTCGGCCTTCGGCCTCGCCAACCAGCTTTCCATCCCGCGCGAGGAGGCGAGCGAGTACATCAAGCGCTATTTCGAACGCTTCCCCGGCATCAAGGATTACATGGAGGCCGCCAAGGCCGAGGCGCGCGACAAGGGCTATGTCGAGACCATCTTCGGCCGCCGCGCCCATTATCCCGAAATT
>WBZS01001690.1_pt1 | contig 16420 bp, 16 predicted proteins | sample 5204201 | NCBI WGS metagenome assembly WBZS01 (sample SAMN12344357, study PRJNA552823) | activated sludge metagenome | biome: Activated sludge suspended growth; feature: Nitrification reactor; material: Wastewater; isolation source: activated sludge from nitrification reactor of wastewater...
GGTCGGGTCACGGGCCAGCGTTCTCTCGAGGACTACCTGCGGGGTCGGCTGACGACCGTCGGTCTCACCGACGCGGCGCTCGTCGCCGCGAGTGTGATCCGGCTCGATGCCGAGCGGCGCGACGGCAGCGACCTGTTGGGCTCCGTGATCGCCGAGCTCGATGCGGAGGTCGAAGCTCGCATCGCGCCGCCACCGTTGCGCTCCGCGTCGCGCAAGCTCGGTCGGCAGCTCACGCGGGTCGCTGCCCGGTGCTGGCCCGATCCGCTGTTCGCCTCGTTGTCAGCGGCCCACCTCGAGGGTGTTCACCAGCCGGTCGCCCTCGGAGCTGCGGCCGTCGTGTCCGGTGCCTCACCCGTCGGGGCTGCGACCGTGTCGGTGCATCACGCGTTGAACACGCCGGCCCAGGCTGCCGTTCGTCTGCTGGGCCTCGACCCGTTCGCCGCAGTCGCGATCGCGGTCTCGTTGGCGCCCGAGGCCGACGCGATCGTCGCCGCAGCGGTCGCAGCCGCTCACGGGCCGCTCGCCGATCTTCCCGCCCGAACCGGCCCGCGCTGCGAGATCGCGGCCGTCGACCACGAGACGTGGGACCTGCGTCTCTTCGCCACCTGACAGGAGCACTGATCGCCATGGGAGCACATCACGGACCCGACGACCCACACCGGCACACCCATGCCGGTGATGCGCTGCGCATCGGGATCGGTGGACCGGTCGGCAGCGGCAAGACCGAGCTGGTCGGCGCGCTGTGCCGGGCATTCGCCGAGGAGCTCGAGATGGTCGTCGTGACGAACGACGTGTTCACGATGGAGGACGCTGCGATCCTCGAACGCAAGGCCGTCATCCCGGTGGAGCGGATCGCCGGAGTGCAGACCGGGTGCTGCCCGCACACTGCGATCCGTGACGACATCAGTGAGAACCTCGATGTGGTCGAGCGGTTGGAGGCGAAGTTCAAGCCGGACCTCGTCCTGCTGGAGAGCGGTGGGGACAACCTCACCGCCACGTTCAGCAAGGCGCTGGTCGATCTGCAGTTGTTCGTGATCGACGTCGCCGGTGGCGACAAGGTGCCGCGCAAGGGAGGCCCGGGCATCACGACGTCGGATCTCCTCGTGATCAACAAGACCGACCTGGCCCCGCTGGTCCACGCCGATCTCGATGTGATGCGCCGCGATGCCGACGAGAAGCGGGGCGATCTGCCCACGGCGTTCATCTCGCTCACCGAGGATCCGCTCGCGACCGACATCGCCACGTGGATCCGCCAGCAGCTGGGGGAGTGGGACCCGGGTGCACACCACGAGCACTGAGCGCTATCGGCCCTCCGTGACCCCGTCGGTCTCGACGCGACCCGGCATTCGCGCCCGGGCCGCGGTCGTCGCGGAATTCCGAAGTGGGCGGACCGCGCTCACGACGCTCCGTTCCGAACCGCCCCTGACGTTGCGTCCGACCGCCGACGCGCTGTACGTGATCGGCACCGCCGCCGGTCCCCTCGGGGGAGACGAGCTGACGTTCGACATCGCCGTCGGCGACGGGGCAACGCTCACGCTTCGGACGGTGGCGGCCTCGATCGTCCTTCCAGGGCCCGGTGGCGGTCGGTCGAGCACCGTCACCAACGTGGTGGTCGGCCGCGGGGCGACCCTGGTCTACGAGCCGGAGCCCGTCATCGCCGTCGCCGGGTGCGACCACGTGGCCACGACGATCATCCAGCTCGCCGCCGACGCCACGCTCGTGTGGAACGAGCACCTCGTGCTCGGGCGCCACGGTGAGGAGTCGGGCTCGATCCTGCAGCGTCTCCGCGTCGACCGAGCCGGTGCGCCGCTCTACCGCAATGATCTCGCGCTCGGTCCGGTCCACCCGGGGTGGGACACGCCCGCCGGAATCGGCGAGGCCCGCCGCGTCGATACGACGCTCACGGTCGGGGCGGCCGCTCCGGTTCGGCCGGGCGCCACCGTCATGCCCCTCGCCCCCGACGCCACCCTCACGCTCGCCCTCCGCTGACCCACGGGGTTCTGCACTGCGAGGAGTACCTCTCTTGGCGCGCCTCGCAGTACAAAACCCCCGAGGGGGGCTAGCTGAGCGCCTTCAGGGAGGTCGCTGCGGCGAGCTCGATCATCTCGGGCCGGTGCGCGCCGGCGACCAGGTTCATGGTGATGCCGTCGAGGCCGAGCTCCTTGAGCTTGACGATCTCGGCGCCGACCTCGTCGGGGTCTCCGAGGGTCATGCGGGGCTTGAGCAGTTCGACGACCTCCGGCGGCCAGCCGTGGTTGGCGATGAACTCGTCCGCTGACGCCACTGCTTCGTCGTGGGTGTTGCCGATCACCATCATCACGAGCTTGGTGACCTTGATCTCGGAGCGATCACGGCCCAGCCGTTCGCAGTGCGTCGAAAGGGCTTCCATCTTGCGAGGCACCTCCTCGGGGGTGCACGTGAAGTTCGCCTCGTCCGCGTACTGCGCCACCATGCGGAGCGTCTTCTTCTCGCCGTTGCCGCCGATCATGACGGGGATCTTCGACACCGGCGCCGGGGAGTTGATGGCCTCGGTCACGTGGTAGTGCTCGCCGTGCAGCGTGGGCCGTTCGCCGCGCAGCATCGGCAGGATGATGTTGAGTGCCTCCTCGAGCTTCTCGAACCGCTCGGAGAACGTGTTGAACGGGATGCCGTAGGCGTCGTGCTCGAGCTCGAACCACCCCGAGCCGATACCGAGGCTGGCACGCCCATGCGACACGTGGTCGAGGGCGGTGATGATCTTCGCCAGCACTGCAGGATTGCGGTAGGTGTTGCCGGTGACGAGTGCCGAGAGGCGGACCTTGTCGGTGTGCTGGGCGAGCGCCGCGAGGGTCGTGTAGCACTCGAGCATGTAGTCGTCGGGGTCGCCGATGCCCGGCAGTTGGTAGAAGTGGTCCATCAGGAAGATACGGTCGAACCCGGCCGCTTCGGCCGTCTTCGCCTGCGTGACGAGGTTGTCGAAGATCTGGTCCGCGGCCACGCCGGGATAGGTGAAGTTGGGGATCTGGTAGCCGAGCTTGGTCATGGCGGTCACCTTATGCACGCGTCAGGATGGCCGCGCCCGCGACCCGCAGTCGTCAATCGATCGGTGCGACGGCGTGACCGGCGAGGCGCAGCGCGTCGGCGGCGTCCGCCACAAGATCCTCGGGCACGAGGACCAGGTCCCGGTCGATCGTCGAGAGTACGTACACCTCGATGCCCGCATTCGCGAGGGGAGCGAGCACACCGACGAGCACGCCGGGAAGGTCGAGCGCGTGTCCCGCGTCGGCGTAGAGGGCCCGCCACGCCGCAGCCGGTGGCGAGCCGGGCGCTGATCGACGCACGATCGTGACGCTGTCCGGCGCGCGGACGACGCCGATGACCGAGTCGTCGATGCCGTCGAGGTCGTCACCCGCCTCCACGACGAGCGCACCTTCGAGCACTCGCAACGAGAGCGGACGGATCGTGACGGGAAAGGATGGCATGACCCTCAGTTTGGCTGAGCGCCCGAGGGGTTCCGCGGTCGTGAGCGAGGCGCCCGGGCGACGGAACTGCGTTACCGTTCGGTCACGGCCGGCGTCGCTCGTGATGCCGTCCGGCGCAACGGCGCAGTCCGATCGAAAGGTGGCGGAGATGGACGACCAGGAGAAGGAAGACATCGGCAAGATGGCCGGGCTCGGCGGCGGTGTGCTGTCGGGGGCGGCTCTCGGGAGTGCCATCCCGATCCCCGTGGTCGGCACGTTCGTCGGTGCGGTGGTCGGTGGTGTCGTCGGCAGCCAGGTCGGCCAGTCGCTCGGCAAGGCCGTCTACGACGGCGCCGAGGCGGTCGGCAAGGCCGTCGTCGAGGGAGCCGGTGGAATCGGAAAGGCTGTGGCCAACGGTGCCGAGGCGTTCGTCGACACCATCAAGGGATCGTCCTCCGAGAAGCCGTCCGGCGACGACGAGGGCAACGACCTGTAGCCGAACCCGACCGAAGGGGTACGCTCGAGCGTCCGATCATCGGAGGTCGTCGTGGAACTGTCAACGGTACGGGTGCACGGTCATGAGGTCGCCTATCGGACTGCCGGCGAGGGCCCAGTGGTCCTGCTCGTCCACGGCATGGCGGGTAGCTCGTCGACGTGGAAGCCGGTCATCCCGCTCCTCGCCGCCCACGCCACGGTCGTTGCGCCCGACCTTCCCGGTCACGGCCGTTCCGCGAAGCCCCGCGGCGACTACTCGCTCGGCGCATCGGCGTCGTTCCTGCGCGACCTGATCACGACGCTCGGCCACGACCGCGTGACGATCGTCGGCCAGTCACTCGGCGGTGGCGTCGCCATGCAGTTCTGTTACCAGTACCCCGAGCGCGTCGAGCGGCTCGTGCTGGTCGGCTCGGGCGGCCTCGGCGAGGAGGTCATGTCGATCCTCAAGGTCCTCGCCGCGCCGGGCGTCGACCTGTTGATGACCCCGGCGTTCCTCCCGTTCTTCCGCGATGCCGGCAACGCGGTGGGCCGGGCCCTCGCCAAGATCGGGTTGCGACCGTCGCCGCAGGCCTTCGAGATGTGGCGGGCGTACGCGTCGTTGACCGACGGTGCGACCCGATCGGCGTTCGTGCAGACGTTGCGTGCCGTGGTCGACACCCACGGTCAGCGGGTCAGCGCTCACGACAAGCTGTACCTCTCGGCCCGGGTGCCGTCGATGATCGTGTGGGGCGACCAGGACCCGGTGATCCCGGTCTCGCACGCGTACGCGGCGCACGAGGCCATGCCGGCCAGCCGTCTCGAGATCTTCGAGGGGTGCGGACACTTCCCACACTTCGAAGCCCCGGCCGAGTTCGCCGAGATCCTGCTCGACTTCATGGCGACGACCGAACCCGCCACCATCACGGCCGACGACCTCAAGTTGATGCTGGCCCCACCGGCAGCTTGAGCCGAACTCGAGGCTCAGCCGTTCACATACGAACGGGTGAGGCCGAAGCTCCGCCGCCAGAAGGTCAGCCCACCGAGCCGATCACGATCAGTTCGTCGCTCGGTCCGAGGTTCGGCACCACCGAGCGCGAGGGGTTGAGGACCACGTCGCCGCTGCCGCTCTGGCGGTAGCCGATCGCGGACACACCGGCGGACCCGAGGATCTCGACGATGTCGTGGTAGCTCGCGCCGCCGGGGATCTCGTAGCGGTGCATCGCGTGGATCTGGACGGTGGCACCGCCTGCGTCGAACAGGTCGTTGAACACGTCGAACAGCTCGTGGCGGCCCGACAGCTGCGCCATCATCAGCGATGTCAGCTCGCCGCTGACGACGAAGTCGTCGGCGCCCGACGCCTGGGCGATCGGAACCGAACGCGCCTCGAGCACCTCGGCGACGATCTGCAGGCCGACGGGCTTGCAGTGCCGCAGCGCCAAGACGGTGAGGAGCGAGCGGGCGTCGGCATCGCCGACGTCGAGGCTGTCGCGGTACCCGAGCACGACGGCCTTCTCGACGTCGGACAGGTCGCGTTCGAGGATCTGTTCCGGGCCGCCCGAGTGGACGTCGACGGTGATCTCGGTGCGGGCGGTGGCGACGACCCGCTTGACTTCGTCGGGGTCGGCGAGGTCCGGGTCGACCAGGACGGTCACCTTGGCGCCGTCGGGGAGGAACTCGTCGAGCTCGCGAATGACGGTCGGGGCGAGCCGGCTCCAGCCGACGACCAGCAGGTTGCGCTGTTCGCTCACGCCGGGTGCGCCGCGGTGCCCGCCACCGGAAACGGTCGGCACCGACGAGATGGTGAACTCGCTGTCGTCGCGGGCGATGGCGACGAGTTCGTCGCCGGGGCCGAGCACGGTCTCACCGGGTGGGTTCAGGATGACCCGTCCACCGACGGGTTGGATGCCGATCGGTGAGCACTGTTCGAACGCGAGGCGGGCCTCGCCGAAGGTGTGGTGCTCGAGTTCGGGGAACGCTCCGAAGTAGATCTCGTCGCCGTCGTAGTCGAGCAGGTCGCGGAAGACCTGCGACAGGCCTCGCTGGCGGCACGCCTGCGCCGTCAGCTCGGCGATGAGGCGATCCGAGTTCACGGGCACGATGCGGTCGCCCATGATCGTGCGGAGGGTCATCGCCAGTTCCGGATCCTCGAGCTCCGCCACGAGGTGCCGTCCCGCGAAGTGCTCGTCGAGGGTGTTCACGGCGAGCACGGCCTTCACGACCCCGGCGTCGCCCTCGCTGCCGTTCACACAGATGACGGCGCGACTGTTCGCCAGGTTGGCGCGGATGAGGTCCTTCGGTGCGGCCGGGTCGCCGTTGCGGCAGACGATGCGGGTCGTCTGAGGGTCCTCGATGGCGTCGCGGAGCGTGTCCTCCATCAGGTCCTTCTCCTCGTTGGCGAGGACGATGACTGCGGCGCGCTTCTCGCTCTCGTTGGCGATGACCAGCTCGGCCACGATGGCGGGCACGCGCTCGGACCATCCGAGGATGAGCACGTGGTCGTTCTCCAGCACGGCGGACCGGCCCTTGCGGAGCTGCTCGATCTGGCCGTCGACGGCAGAGGCGATCAGACCGATGAGGCTGCCGGCGATGAAGATGCCCGCGAGGGTGATGAGGAGGCCGATCAGCCGGGCCGGCCAGGTCGTGTCGCCGACGAACGTGCCCGCATCGACGACGCGCGTCAGCGCCTGCCACACCCCTTCGATGATCCCGACGGGCTTGCCGCCGCTGACGCCGCCGACCTGCGCCAGCGCGACGAGGAGGCCCACCATGATGACGATGCCGATGGTGATGAACCCGAGCCAGCCGATGACGACGGAGGGTCCTCGGGACAGGGCGTTGTCGAAGCGGTACTTCAGCCGCGAGCCGACGGTCGACGGCGGGGAAGGAATGGGTGAGTTCACCCGGTCACGCTAGCGACCGATCTCCCGAATCGATTCAACACTGAATGGTTCTGCAGCAGTCGTAACGCGCCTTCGGCCCGGATCCCGCGAGAGCGACCGTCACGGTCCGAAGATCGGCGGGCTACCGGCCTTCGGCGTAGTCGTGCAAGCGTCGGGCGAGCTCGTCGGGATGGGCGAGCGCCGGGAGGTGTCCCCCCTCCATCTCGTCAGGGGTGATGCCGAGCCGCTCGGGCACGATGCGGCGGAGCATGTCGGCGGGGAAGAACCGGTCGTCGCTGCACAGCAGGAATCGCGTCGGCACGTCGGGCCAGGCGGCCAGGGGGAACGGCGCCTCGAACGGCGTACCGGACTGATTGCGGAGGTGTGCCTGGCCGTCGAGCACGACGGCCTCGGGCACGTCGTGCAGGAACATGGCGTCCATGTCGTCGGGGTTGCGGCCGTCGGCTCTCGCCAGGTCGATGCGTGCCTGCTCGGCGCCGGTGGCCGCCCAGTACTCGCCCGCTGACTCACCCGGAACCGGCACCATGGCAGCGACCATCACGATCAGTCGGACGGCGAGCCGGTCGGCGACCAGGGGTGCGGTGTACCCGCCCAACGACTGGGCGACGAGCACGATGTCGTCACGGTCGCGCCGATCGCCGATGGTGTCGATCACCACCTGCGCGTAGTCCTCGAACGTCGCTGCGACATCGTCCACGGGGAGGTGCGGCGCGATCGTGTCGTGGCCGTACTCGCGCAGGAGTGGCTCGACGAGGTGCCAGTACCACGGGGTCGACCCGGCGCCCGCGATCAGTACGAAGGTTGCCACGGGGGGAGCATACGGCTCGGGCCGAGAGGGGTCAGGTGGCGTCCTGGCCGGTCCCGCGCCACGCCTCGCCGGTGAGGGTCTGGCCGGGTGAGCGCAGGTCGAACCGCCACGAACCGGTGTAGCGGTTCGACCAGAACCGGTTCGTGTCGGGGTCGACGACGCGTTCCCGTGCCCAGTCCGGGCCCAGCGGGTTGCGGACGGTGCGGACTGTCCCGTCGGCGAGTCGGACCCTCGTCGACGCCGGTGCTGCCGAGGCGATCAACCCGTTGCGCCCGCACCGACCGTTGCATCCGGCGACGAGCGTTGCGGACGTGACGAACTCGTTGTCGTGGACGCTGACCCCGACCGAGCCCCAGTGGCAGTTCTCGACGAAGGCGTCGGGTGACGGTGGTTGTTCCACCTGCGTCGCGCACGACGCGAGCGTCGCCCCGCCGAGGGTGCAGTGGCCGACCGAGGTGTCCGACGCGCTGCCGCAGTAGCGATCGGCGTCCCAGAACACGACGACCCCGTTCCAGTTGTCCTCGATCCGGTTCCCGCTCACCTCGATGCCGACGGTGCCGGCGAGTCGTGGCGAGCCTCCGGAATTCGAGATGAACACTCCGGCGATCGGGAAGGACCCCGACCGTCGGCGGCCGTCGACGACGGCGTTGCCGGTCACGACGTTGTTCGTGACCCGCGAGTTGTAGCTCGTCTCGACCATGATCCCTTCGCGGTCGTTGCCGGCGACGATGTTGTCGTCGACGAGCGCATCGACGTTGTTGTTGTCGAGCCAGATGCCGACGCCGTGGTTGTCGACGACGGTGTTGCCGGAGACGATCGCCCCCGTCGTCTGCCAGAGCTTCATGCCGCCGGTGCAGCCGGTGCACGCTCCCGGTGCCGATTCGATGTCGTTGCGGTTGTTGCCACGTATCTCGTTGCCGGTGACGACGATGCCGGTGAGCGAGATGTAGCCGCCGCTGCGCTGCTGCGCTGGAGCGGCAAGACCGGTTTGTCCGTTCTCCGAGAAGCAGTTGCGGCGAGTGGTGGATCCGTCGCCCAGGAACAGCGCGTTGCCGTCGTTGAGGCGGATCGTGTTGTCCTCGACGGTCCACCGGGCGGCGACGGAGCGGTTGATCGCTGCGCCGTTGACCCAGCCGCGGCCGTCGGTCGTCCCGAATCGCTGGATGGTCAGGCCGCGGATCGTCACGCCCGCGCCGCCACCGGTGAACGCGGCGATGCCGGCGAATCCGCCGTCGAGCACCGCGCCGGGGGCGCCGAGAAACCGGTCGCCGGCCTGGGCGTCGATCGCCGCCGACGGCGTGTGAGTCCCGCGGGCGAACCAGTAGGTCGTGCCGGCCCCGTGGGCGCCGGTGATCGCCGAGGGGTCGCTGCCGACGGGGATCGTGACCGCGCCGGACGGAGGGTCGGACGGGCCCGACGCCGTGCCCGTCGAGCACAGCGTGAGTGCGCTGCCGGGGGTTGGCGCCGTGGTCGGCGTCGTGGTCGGAGGCGTGGTCGGAGGCGGTGTCGAAGGTGTGGGTGGCGTGGTCGTCGGGGGAGTGATGGTCGACGTCGGCACCGGTTGGGGTGGCGGCGCCGGCGTGGTCACGGGGACCTCGGGTTCGGCCTCGGCGACGGCCCCGACCAGCCAGTTCGGGAGCTGGCAGCCGCTCGTGGCGACGACCAGCAGCACGAGGGCCGCGGAATGGGCGCGCCGACGCAGGTGGCGCGAGGTGGTGTTGCTCATCTTCGTTGCTATCGGCGCTCGAGGCGGACGAGTGAAGCCCAGAAGATGTGAAATTCGACCTGAGTCATGGGCCGGGCGACCCAGGACTGAGGCTAGCCCGAGGTCAGCGCAGCCGGAGCCGGTGTGGTCGTCCGATCCGCACCTCGACGCCCGGCGACCACAGGACGGTCGGCTCGCCCGTCGGGCGGGTCAGCCCGGCGCCTCGCACCAGCGAGTCGTCACAGTGAACGAGCGTCGCCCGTCGGAGCGGCCAGGGAGGATGGTCGACCTGCGCCCAGGCGTTCAGTCCGGCAAACCGCGAGGCGAGTGCCCAGCGCGCCGTGACGAAGCGTTCGACCTCGGTGAGATCCTCGTCGTCCACCGGATCGCCGATCCGGATCGCCAGTCGACTCGTCGCCGGCCGGTGCGGTCGACGCCTCGACGCCGTGTATTCGATGACGTCGGGACCACGGTGTGAGATCGACATGGTCCCCCAGCAGTAGGGGAGCCCGTAGGTGAGCCGGGCGACGGTGGCCGGCACGAGCCTCGAGATGTCGAGGCTGAAGAACCACACGGCTCTGCGGCCATCGGGAGCGACGACGTAGGTGCGCACGTTGGTCTCGGGAAACGTCGACCATCGACCGAACGGTGGGCATCCGGGGATGCGGATGCGTCGCATGTGGAACGGGATGAGCCCGACCCATGCCGTTCCTTCGCAGGTGTCGACGCGGAGGCCGGCGGGGAGCAGGCGCTGGATCTCTGCGGGGTCGTACGGCCAGTGCACCGACGCGAGGTCGTACCAGCCCTGCAGCATCACGGGCCGTCGAACGGGCCGAGGGCAGTCAGTGGTGATTGGCTCGACGCCGTGGTTCATCGGGAGGGCACCGTCATCCCCGGAGGAGGCCGGTGATCGCCGTCGCCGCCAGGTGGCCCGACGTCGCCGCCCCTTCGACGCGGCCGCTCGTGCCGAACCCGTCGCCGGCGGCGACCGCGGGAGGCACGCCGCCCAGCAGGAGGAATGCCTCGGGAAGCAGTTCCGCTGTTCGGGCGAACCGCCAGCGGTGGACGTGGGAGTCGACCACGTGCGCTCCGGCGAGGTCGATTCCGGCGAGCAGGTCGGTGACCACTGTGGCGTCGTCGAGCTCCCACAGCGCCCGGCTGGCGGCCGCGGTGGCGTGGACCGTCAGTGCCGGGACCGCCGAGATGCCCTTGCCCGCGTTGTCGGCGTACCACGCGACCGGGCCCGCGGCGGGGCGTCGTGCTGCGGGATGGCCGATGCCCGACGGACCGTCGAGAACGGCGAGCACCGCGATGCACGGGTCGTATCCGATCTGCTCGAGGCGAGTGCGGTCCGACGAATCGATCGACGCGGGGTCGAGCATCGCCAGCGTCTGTGGCGCCGGCGCGGTCAGGACGATGGCGTCCGCCTCGATCGGGAACCTGTCGGAGATCTCGATCACCCACCGCCCGTCGGCGTGGTGGATCCGATCGACGTGGGTCGACAGGCGGACATCGAGCCCGGTCGCGAGGTGCTTGGCGATGCCCGTCATCGCCGGCACGCCGCGATGGCGGGCCGGGCCGTCGGACGCGGTGATGCCGTCGGCGCCGAGGGTCCCTTCGAACCATGGGGTGGCGACGCCGGCGTGCTGCCAGGCCTGGATCTCGGCACGAAACCAGTCGGTGCGGGCGGTGACGAACTGGGCGCCGTGGTCGAGGACCGCGTCGCCGATCCGACGGGTCGCCATCCGTCCGCCGACCCCTCGGCTCTTGTCGACCACGATGACGTCGGCGCCCGACTCGACCAGCGAACGCGCCGCCGTCAGGCCGGCGATACCGGCGCCCACGACCACAACGACGGGCCGACCGATCACGTGGTTCGACCCCGAATCGCCGGCAGGACGTGGCGACCCACCAGTTCGCACTCCTCGCGGTGGGGGTAACCCGACAGGATGAAGGAGTCGATGCCGAGCGCTTCGTACTCGCGGAGCTTCGCGACCACCTGGTCGGGGTCGCCGACGATGGCGGCGCCGCAGCCGCTCCGGGCTCGGCCGATGCCCGTCCACAGGTTGGCCTCGACGTAGCCGTCGGCGTCGGCTCGGTCACGGAGGTCGGTCTGGCGGGCGACCCCGACCGATGACGCGTCGAGCGACCGCTGCCGCACGGCCGCTCCGACCTCGGGTTCGAGGCGGGAGACGAGGTCGAAGGCGGCGGCCCGGGCGGCGTCCTCGGTCTCGCGGACGACGACGTGCACGCGGTAGCCGAACCGCAGCGAGCGGCCGTGGGCGTCGGCGCGGGCCCGCATGTCGCTGATCGTGGACTGCACGCCGTCCATGGTGTCGGGCCACATGAGGAAGACGTCGGCATGCTCCGCCGCAGTGTCGCGGGCGGGATCCGACATTCCGCCGAAGTAGAAGGGCGGCGCCGTCCCTCCCCGGGCCTGCGCTGCATCGCTCGCCACCCGTGGCGGGTCGAGCACCAGGTCGTAGAACTCGCCGTGGTGGTCGAGCGGTTCGCCACGAAGCAGCGTCCGCAGGATTGTCATGACCTCGCGGCTGCGGGCGTAGCGCGGGCCCCCGTCGATGGGCGCGCCGGGCAGGTCGGACGAGATGATGTTGATCGTGAGGCGCCCCTGCAACATCTGGTCGAGGGTCGCGAGCTGGCGGGCGAGCTGCGGGGGCCAGAGCTCACCGCACCGGACGGCGACCAGCAGGCGGATGCGGTCGGTCATCGGGGCGACCCCGCCGGCGAAGGCGACGGAGTCGATGCCGAGGTCGTAGCCCGAAGGAAGCAGGACGTTGTCGAACCCGACGCGTTCGGCGGTGGTCACGATGTCGGCGCAATGATCGAACGACGACCGCAGCGTGGGATCGGGGACACCGAGCCACCGGTAGTCGTCGTCGCACAAGGCGGAGAACCAGGCGATCTCGGTGCCGGGTGTCGTCGACGGTTCGGTCACGGCAGCCGCTCGCCCCGCCCGGCGACGAGGATCTCGTACCACTCCTGGCGCCCCATGCGGACGTCGAGCGCCTGCGCCGACGCGGTGACCCGATCGGGTCGCTGCGACCCGACGATGGGGATCGCACCCGACGGGTGGTGGGCGATCCATGCGAGCAGGACCGCCGAGCGGTCGACGCCGCGGTCCGCTGCGATTCGATCGGCGACGGCTGCCACCCGGGCGGCATCGGGCCCGAGGGACGCCGGGTCGCCGACGAGACGTCCGCCGGCGAGCGGGCTCCACACCAGCGGCGTGCAGCCGACTTCACCGCACAGGTCGAGCGTTCCGTCGACCAGCGGCGCCTGGTGGAGCGGGTGCCACTCCGGTTGTGTCGTGACGATGGGCGCCCGAAGGTGCGCCGCCAGGGCACGGTGTTGGGCCACCGTGAAGTTCGAGACGCCGATGGCGCGGACCTTGCCGGCGTCGACCAGCGCGTCCAGTGCCCCGGCGACCTCCGCCGGCGACGTGAGATGGTCGGGACGGTGGATCTGGTAGAGGTCGAGGTGATCGACGCCGAGCCGACGGAGCGAGGCGTCGCACGCCTCGGCGAGGTAGTCGCGGGACTGGTCGTAGGGCACGCCGGGGCGGATGCCGCCCTTGGAGGCGAGCACCATGCGGTCCCGCCATTCGGGGGTGTCGCGGAGCACGCGGCCGAGCAACGCCTCGGCCTCGCCGAACCCGTCGTCGCGTTCGCCGCCTCCACCGCCGAAGCCGTAGATGTCGGCCGTGTCGATCAGGGTGAGGCCGGCGTCGAGCGCCGCGCCGATCTTGGCGGAGGCGTCGGCGACACCGGTGCCCGCCAACCGCCAGCAGCCGTAGGCGATGGAGCCGACCTCGATGCCGCTCGATCCGAGCATCCTCGTCGGTGGGATCGGGGGCAGGTCGAGCACAGCCGGTACGGTACCGGAGATGGCAGGAACGACCGGAGCCGAGCCGATTCGGTACGGAATCATCGGCACCGGGATGATGGGGTGCGAACACATCCTGAACCTCGGCCACATCGACGACGCGGTCGTCGTCGCCATCAGCGACCCGAACGCACCGTCGCTCGAGATGGCGCAGGCGTGCATCGACGTCGGGCCGTCAGGCCGTCGCTCTGAACGTCTGGGCGTCTACAGCGATCACGCCCAGCTCCTGGCCCGCGACGACCTCGACGCCGTCGTCATCGCCTCACCGAACCACACCCACGCCGATGTGCTCGCCGACGCCCTCGCCTCCGACGTGCACGTCATGGTCGAGAAGCCGGTGTGCACGACCGTTCCGGATGCCCTGCGTGTCCGGTCGCTCGCGGCCGGGCGATCCTCGGGCGGGTCGCCGCTCATGTGTTGGGTGGCGTTGGAGTACCGATACATGCCGACCCCTGCGATGCTGCTCGATCTGGTCAGGTCGAGCCTCTTGGGCACCACCAGGATGGTTGCGATCCGCGAACATCGCTTCCCGTTCCTCACCAAGGTCGGGAACTGGAACCGGTTCACTGCCAACACCGGCGGGACGCTCGTCGAGAAGTGCTGTCACTTCTTCGACCTGATGCATCAGCTCGCCGGCGACCGCCCCACCCGGGTGATGGCGTCGGGAGGACAGGACGTCAACCACCTCGACGAGCTCGTGGAGCTACCGGACGGTTCGACGGCGCGGCCCGACATCTTGGACAACGCGTTCGTGATCGTGGAGTTCCGCAACGGGGTTCGCGGGTCGCTCGATCTGTGCATGTTCGCCGAAGGCGGGCGGTACGAGCAGGAACTCACCGTCGTCGGCGATCTCGGCAAGCTCGAGACGACGGTGCCGGGCGACACGGTGTGGCACGGAGAACGCCCCGCGGTCGGGTCGTCTCCGAGCGGCGCCGTCGCGGTCGCTGCCCCGCTCGCCGACGAGGTTCGCTACACCGGGTTCCACCACGGCTCCAGCTTCCGGGAACATCTCCGGTTCATCGAGCAGATCCGGTCCGGCGGCGATGCGCTCGTGACGGTCGACGACGGGTTGTGGTCCGTCGCCATGGGCGCAGCGGCGCATCGGGCGATCGAGGAGGGCCGCGTCGTCGACCTGGCGGAGTGGGACCTGCCCTGACGGACATCACGAGGCTGCCGACCTCAGGGTGGAAAGAGATTTCTCGAGATTTCTTCGACGGGGCTGTCGATTCGTCCGGGGTGCTGCGTCATCCATGTGCCAGCGACGCACAGGGCATCGCTGCAAGAGCACACGGAGAGCCAGATGAGCAGCAACTCGAACCCGAACAACTCGTCCAAGTCGCCGCTGAGTGTGACCGTGTCGGCCGCGATTGCTGCCCCTGCGGATGCGGTGTACGGCCTGATCAGCGACGTGACGCGGATGCCAGAGTTCAGCCCGGAGAACATCCGTGGCGAGTGGCTCGACGGAGCGACCGGCCCGACGGTCGGCGCCCGGTTCAAGGGCACGAACAAGCTGGGTAGCACGACCTGGTCGACGAAGCCGACCGTCACTGCCGCCGAGCCGGGCCGGAGATTCGCGTTCAAAGTGCCCGGTTCCAGCGGGGCGCTGTGGACCTACGAACTCGCCAGCCAGGACGGCGTGACCGTGGTGACCGAGTCGATGGTCCAGCAGAAGGCCTCGTCCCCGCTGATCCGCTGGTTCCAGCGTCGGGCCGGCGTGACCGACCGCGCGGCGAACCTGCGATCGGCGATGACCACCACGCTCGAGCGGGTTGCTGTGGCCGCCCAATGCCAGGCCGTCGCAGACTGCCCCATCGACGTCTGACACCCAGACCGAGCGCCAGTTCGCTGTCCGGGCCGTTCCTTCGCCGATGACCGGTTCATCGGCGCGGCTCGAGACCAGTTCCCATCCCAACCCGACATTCAACGACAACGAAAGGTACAACGAGAACCATGGAATACATGATCCTGCTCTACAGCGACGAGAGCTTCGAGATGCCCGCCCCCGACACCGCCGAGTTCGGCGAGTTCATGGGCGAGTGGATGGCGTACAACCAGAAGCTGATCGACGGAGGCCACTGGGTGGCCGGCGCCAGCCTTCAACCGACCGCGACCGCCACGACGGTCACGAAGGCCTTCGGTGCCGTGCCGTCGATCACCGACGGCCCGTACGTGGAGACCAAGGAACAGCTCGGCGGCTACTACCTCATCTCGGCCGAGGACCTCGACGAGGCGATCGCACTCGCCAAGGAGGTGCCGATCCCCGTCGGCTCGTTCGAGGTGCGACCGATCGCCTTTCGCCCCGACGCCGCCTGAGGGGCAGTGCCGACGACCAGCGACGTCGAGGCAGCCCTCACCCGGCTGGCACGCGAGGAGAGCGGGCGAGTGCTCGCTCTCCTCGCGCGCCGTTTCCGCGACCTCGACCTGGCCGACGAAGCCGTGCAGGACGCTCTCACCACGGCCGCTCGCACATGGCCCGTCGACGGTATCCCGACGAACCCTCCCGCCTGGCTCTTCACCGTCGCCCGCAACCGAGCGATCGACCGCCTCCGCCGGGACGCCTCCGCCCGACGTCGTACCCTCGCCGCCGCGCCCGACCTCATCAACGCCGACGAGTCCACGACCTCGGACTCGAGCGGAGGACTCGACATGATCGACGAACGCGACGGCCAGACCATCGCCGAGGACCAGCTCCGCCTCATGCTGCTGTGCTGCCATCCCGCCCTCGATCGGGACGCGCAGGTCGCCCTGACCTTGCGCCTCGTCGGCGGACTCACCACCACGGAGATCGCAGCCGGCCTTCTCGTGCAGGAGCCGACCCTCGCGCAACGAATCGTTCGAGCAAAACGCAAGATTCGCGACGCCGGGATCCCGCTCACCATCCCGGTCGATCTCGCCGAACGCGTCGATGTCGTCCTCGGAGTCCTCTACCTCATCTTCAACGAGGGGTACCTCCCTCGCTCTACCGACACGGTCGTTCGCATCGACCTCGTCGACGAAGCGATCCGGCTCACCCAAGCCCTCGCCGACCTCCTCGATGACGAGCCCGAGGTCCTCGGCCTCCTCGCGCTCGAGCACTTCCACCGAGCTCGCTCAGGCACGCGCACCGACCACGCCGGAGACCTGATCCTCCTCGAGGACCAGGACCGGACTCGATGGGACGGCCCTGAGATCGACGAGGCCAACGGCGTCC
>WBZS01001691.1_pt1 | contig 16378 bp, 14 predicted proteins | sample 5204201 | NCBI WGS metagenome assembly WBZS01 (sample SAMN12344357, study PRJNA552823) | activated sludge metagenome | biome: Activated sludge suspended growth; feature: Nitrification reactor; material: Wastewater; isolation source: activated sludge from nitrification reactor of wastewater...
AAGGACTTGTCTCTCCTTCGGTTCGAAAGAGAGTCACCAACTCCCAAAGGAGCAGCCGAACGCGGCGCATCCCCGACTTTGGGAAACTTTTATCCTACTCCAACCTATCCCCATCCGCAAGCCCGCTTCCCGGAAAAATCGAAGTACCATCATTCATCAAAAAAAGCCGGTGGCCGAAAGGCCACCGGGTAAAACGCCCCAATGAAAAGGCTCTTGATCTTTGATTGTCCGTTTCCAGGCCACGCTTACGCCTCTCGGCTATAGGCCGCGGAAGCGGAATAGGAAGCGGCTTGGGCGGTCGACACCTTGGCGATGCAGAAGCCACGGAAGTTGCTCGTGCTCACGAATTGCGACCAGGTCAGCGTGAGAAATCCATCGTTCTTCGCGGTCGTACCGGATCGCAAACTATCGATGGTGCCGCCGTTGTCGCGATCGGTACCCCAGGGATTGTACAGGCGAACTTTCCACGTGCCGCCCTCGTTGTAAACCGCCATGACCGCGTAGGCGTGGTAGCGAGAGATCCCCGCCGCCGTCGTTCCCGAGCCCGCCGCGGACACTCCCACGATCATGTCGCCGCGTGCCAAGGAGGCTTGCATGCTCTGGGCGTTGGCGGTGTCGATGGTGTAGTAAGGAGTGCTGATCCCGGTGAACGTGTAGAGGGCATGACCGATGGAGTAGAGCTTGCCCTTGGTGGTGTTGTTATGGATCCAGTCCCAGTCGGCGTTCGAGTAGGCGTAGACCCAGGAGACGCCGAGTTGCTGAAGGCGAGCCCGGGACATGAGGATGGTCCAGAACTCGTAGGTCCCATTGGCTGGGAATGGATCGTTGTCGTTGTACCAGCCGTTGAAATTGACCGCCTGGGTGCTGCCCCCGCGGAGACGGATGTTGTAGGTGCTGTTGCCGAGGTACTTGATGTCCTGCGTGAAATCGACACCTTGGCGAACCGCCTCGGCCAACGCTGCCATGGTTTGGCAGGTGGGTGAACGTCCTTGGACGACATCGCTGACTTTCATGCCATTGACGACAGGTTGGTTGAGGTTGAACCCTCGGAAATACCAATCGAAGCCGTTGCCGCCGGTGAGGGTGTCGTTGTTGTTGGACTGGTTGGTGCCGCCGATCAAGTAGTCATCGCCGTCGTTGCCGAAGATGTTGTCCGAGCCGTTCCCGCCGTCGAGGTAATCCTTCCCCTTGCCGCCGTAGATGTAGTCGTTTCCTTCGCCGCCATAAACGTAGGCATCTTTCAACAGCGAGGTCGAACCGGAAGGCGCCAGCACGACGGTGTCATTGCCGGCGTACGCGTAGACCGCGACCTTGTTGAATTTAGAAGCCGAGATCGAAGAGACGTTGGTGCCGTTGTATTTGATGGTGGCATTACGGACTGAAACTTGATCGCCCGACTGTTGAACTTGGATAAAATCCGCACCGCTGGTTCCTAGGACATACAAGTAGCCACTTGAGACATAGGCCGTGAGAGCAGGAGTTTCGCGAGTTTCGAGGTTTTCGAGAGCGGGCTTGAAAGCATTCTGGCGAGTCATGAACGGGCTCCTCGGCCTAATTTCGTTAAGTCGGGTATGTCCGTGGATCGATAGTCGCATCCTTTTGCAAACAACGAATTTGCCGTTGACACCCTAGAAATCGGACTTAGCGTTCGCTTACTTACACTCGAATCGCGGAAAAAACCAAAAACCACTGGTTTACGACCCGCACGCCTTTCCTGGTTTCTAGCCTAGATTTCCTCTTTTCCAATCACGCGAACCATTTCGATGAAGGGGACTTTTCCGATAGGGTAAGGGCGTAAAATCCGCCAAAGACGGCACGCTCCCGAAAGACGATGGCGCACGGTGATGTGCCCCCCTGGAAGTAACAAAGTTTTTGCAACCGGACTATACGAAGATTTGCGATTTCGAAAGGATTTGCAGGTCAAAACGATCAAGGAAGGGCTAGGTAGCGTGAACTAACTTGAATAATTCTTTGTGAAACGAAAAAAAGGGTCTTCGATTCACCCGTGAACCGAATTCCCTTCTCTATTCCCTCGGTCGACGAGGGCCAACCACCGTCAATAAACCCGTCCCGGCGAGCCAAGCGAGGTCAGTCGCCGGGTAACGCGTGCGATTCGTGAAGCCTAACCTTTCTTCTTGACGGGAGGCGCGGGCAGACGCGGGAAGCTGTCGGTGCGGAACGGACTCGCGGGCAAGCCTTCGATGTTGAAGAGGTTGACCACGGGGTGATTCGCCCAGCCAAAGCGGACCGCTACGGGATCCGAAACGTCCTTACTGCTCACGACGACTTTGTCGCCTTCGATTTTCGCCTCAGCCACCACGAACTTTTTATCCGAGCCACAGATCGTGAAGCCGACCAGCGGCGCATCTTTTACCTTGGGATCCACGCGGTAGGCGTAGCCATCTTTCACATTTTTGTTACGGGAAGGGTGCTTCACCAATGCGTGGGTGGTCAGACCGCCGCCGACATTTTGGAAGGATAGGTAAGCCTTACCATCCTTGATTTCGACTTTGTCGAAGGTGGGGCCGGAGTAAACGAGCTTTTGGCCATAGTCACGCGCCAGGGCGATGTACGCCAATCGTTCGCCCACGGGTTGCTTGGGGGTGGGGTGGATGTCGATTTCATCTCCCAGGTCGGTGATGACCGCTTGGCCGGTGTTCTTCAACTTGAGCGTCATCGATTGGGCTTCACGCAGTTCCGCCCAGTCGCTTTCTCCGGGTTGGGCCGGCACGCGATTGAACGGCGCCAGTTGCACGAAGTAGAAGGGAAAATCACCTTGTTTGAAATCCTTACGCCAATTTTCGATCATCAACGGAAACAGTTTACGATACTTGTACGCTTGGCCGGCGTTGCTTTCGCCTTGGTACCAGATCGCTCCCTTGATGCCGTAGTTGAGTACAGGATAGATCATCCCGTTGTAAAGTGCGGCGGCGTCGTTGGGGCCTGGATTCTTCTCCTTCGTTTTTTCGTGGGAGAAATCGGGGTCGGAGTGAAGCTTGGTGAGGCTGGTCCACGCTTCCGCGCGCGTGCCACCCCAAGCCGTCTGAATCAACCCGACGGGTACGTTCAGTTTGGAATTGATGAGTCGGCCGAAGAAGTAGCCGCACGCGGTCCAATTTCCCACCACTTTGGAGTTGGCGGAAACCCATTTCCCCGTGGTCGCCACCTTCGGGCTGGGCATGGGGGTTTTTGCGACGGCGAAAAGGCGTAGGTTGGAGTTCGGCTCAGCTTTGCTGGCCGAGCTACGATCCGCTTCGTCGCAGGCGTTGACGGACCATTCCATGTTCGATTGACCCGAGCACACCCACACTTCACCCACCAACACGTCCTTGTATTCGATCTTGTTGTTTCCTTCGATGGTCATTTCGAACGGACCGCCGGCGGCACCGGATTCCACGGCCACCAACCACTTACCCGCAGCGTCCGCGGCAGTCTTGACCGTTTTCCCTCGGAAGGTGACGGTGACCGCTTCGTTAGGGTCGGCGGTGCCCCAAATATTCGCCTTCGCTTTTTGTTGCAGCACCATTCCCTCGCCGCACAGATCGTCCGGCTTCACGTTCGCCTTCGCCGAGTCAGGCACCAACGCCAACGCCAAGAGCCACACCCACCAACATCGTTGCATCGTTCGCTCCTACCATGAACCAGGATTTGAAATGTTCCGTTCGTCGCAGGCTTGCCATCTTGCCGGAACACGGCACAACAATCAACGATCTAACCAACTTTTTTTGGAGAACGAAAATGCGCCACGCAACCTGGATCTTTCGCGTTGCGGGAATCTATGGCTTGATCGTGATGCTGCCCCAGTATTTTTTGGAGTCGCAGATCGGCATCGATGTGCCGCCACCGATTACGCATCCGGAATATTTTTATGGCTTCGTGGGGGTAGTGGTGGCGTGGCAATTGGCGTTCTTGATCATCGGCCAAGATCCCGTACGATTCCGCCCGTTGATGCTGGCGGCGATGGTGGAAAAGGGATCGTTCAGTGCCGCATGCTTGGTATTGGCCATGCTCGGCCGCATCTCGAACATGGTCCTCGTTTTCGCCGGCATCGATACGCTCCTGGGCCTTGCGTTTCTATACGCCTACCTGACGGTCGGTGCCGAACCGCGATCGACCCCGGGAAGTCGTTAAGAGCCTTTGGCAAACTGAAACGAAAACCCGGCACGGTGGCGAAGCCACCATTACGTTGCATCAGGAGGTTGCAACAGTTGCTAAAAAGCCCAGGGACGAAAGTCCCTGGGGTCGGGATTCCTTCCCTATACCCCAGGGACTTTCGTCCCTGGGCTTTCGAATTGATCGGGGTTAAATGGTGTATAAAAATACTATAAAAGATTTCCCGGATAAATCATCGTGATGGCATGGGTGGGACAAATTTCGGCACACAGGGCGCAGCTCACGCAATCGAGCGGGCGAGGCAGCCAGGGAAGGGGGCCTCGCATCTCCAGGCAACCCGTGGGACATCCCTCCACGCACCAGGCGCAGCCCGTGCATCGATCGTCGCGGAGGTCGGGCAGCGAACCTTGGCTTCGGGTGTCATTGCTGAGGTCGACGCGAATCATGGCGATTCCTCGGAAACCAAGAATCGCTCGAGCGCGTGACGAAGCCACGGGATCGCCATCGGGGGATGGAAAACCAGCGACGCGCCCAGGTCCATCGCCAAGCTCATCAACATGGGATTGTCGACATCTCCAATCACCACGATTCGGGAACGTGGAAAACGAGACGCCAAATCGCGGACCAAAAGCAATTCCTTTTCCAGGTCCCGGCCAAGACGAAGGAGGGTGACGAGTGCGTCGCCCTGCTCGGCGAGGTTTCGGCACGCGTCGATCTGCTGGAGTTCGCGCAACCACACGCGCCACTCCGTCGCCCATTCCTTGAGATGTTCGAGCAACCGCCCCTCGATACCAAGCGAAAGTATTTGCCGTTGCTTCATGGGCTTTCGTCCTCGGCGGCGGAAGATGAAGGAGGCGCATCGATGCCGAGCTTTTCGATCCGCCGAATCAACCTCGCACGCCAAATCCCCAACATTTCCGCAGCCTTGGTATGGTTGTTTTCCGCCAGACGCAACGCAAGTTGGATAAGGTTTCGCTCCGTGGCTTCAAGGAGCGGGTCTAAGGGTATCTTCTTGTCTCCGGGAAGCGGTCCGTGGCGAAGGTAGAAAGGCAAATGCGTCGGCTCGACCCGGGCGCCGTTCGCACGCGCCAGCGCCGTTCGCAACACGTCTTGAAGCTCTGCTAGATCACCTTGCCAGGCGTGCGCGAACAAAAGCGTCTTCGTCTCGTCCGCGATTTCCGGGAGGGGCTCCGCACGCGAACCCGTGAGCTTCCGTAGGACGTGCGTGATCAACCGCCCAAGATCCGCTGCTCGGTCGGCAAGGGAGGGTATCGTCACGGCGAAGACGGCAATCTTTACCCATAGTTCGGCCGTGAGCGAGGCGGGTGGACCTTCCGCGAGCGTTCCGTCGATTCCAAACAACCAACGCGGCGCCGCCTCCGTTTCGGGTGTCGAAAGAAAATCGAGCAGATGGAGTTGAAGGTCGCGGGGCAGGGTTTGAACATGATCGAGAAAGAGGGTCCCGACTCCCGACTGCGCCAGACGCGTCGGGTGCAGTAAAAACCGAAGGTGTTCATCCGAAAAATCTTTGCAGGAGATTCTCCAGAAAAATCGGCTCGATGTCGGGCCTTGTTGGTGCAAAAGCTTTGCGTACCACGTGCGATCTACCTTCGCAGTGCTCGTGATTAGGATAGGATTCGTAAGCGTAACGCCGAGGCGAAGCTGCGCCAACGTTCGTTGCATGGCTGGCGAGTCGGCGACGACGTGTTCCCAGGAATATTCGCGATTCGCATGATGGCGGAGCGAGGCCAACTTTTCCGGCAGTGCCAGGGGGCCTACGGTGGTTCCCGGTTCGGCGTGGATCCACCCTAAATAACCCGCGACGCCTGCTGCCTCACCCAGCGGAACGAAATGAAGACGCCACCACATCCCCGGGAGTGGCACCCACGGAATTCGGCGGACCTCGGTGACTGGGTTTTGGTGTTTCGCCTCCGCGGGCGGACTCATCAGGGATAGGACGATCTCGCCTCGATCGGAAAGGTTTTCCACGCGCCGTCTTCGGCAGGTGCGGCCACGATAATCACGGAACCGAAGGCCGGTGCACGCCTCCCACGCGAGGTTTGCGAAGAGCAGACGGCGTTGTTGATTGAGAACGAAAAGGGGATGCGTGGAAGCCTGGAAGAGAGCTTGCCAACGAAATTCAGGGGCAGGCTCGGGGTTTGCCATGACGAGCCACTCGCGGCCGGATTGCGTGCACCGTCGGTTAAGGAGGATTTCCTAGCTGCGGATGCTGGCTAGGATCTTTTGGAGCGAGCGCGAAACGGCAGCCGAAGAGGGTTCGACTGCCTTGCCCATGCGTACTCGCTCGATCTCGCGCATCCACCGAATCGCACCGCCTCGCTTGCCGTTTCGCGCTCGCGTGTTGTGATCCCCGTCGAAATCCACAAACACCCCCCCCACGAGCGTTCAAACGATTCACCGCGCCAGCGTGTAATCGATCCAGCGGCTTAGAACGTACACGGCGACGGTGATGCACGCCATGAAAAAGACCATGTTTCGACCCCAGCGATACGTTTCCATCAGGATGTCGTCCCAATGGTCGAAGCGTGTGGCGCTGTAGACGAGGCTGATGACGAGAACCAATAAGGGGAGCTGCCAATAAATGGAGGCGGCTAACAAAATCATGCGGCACCTCCTTCCGGCGTCTTCGCGGGGTCATGGGGGCTGCCACCCTTACCGAACGCGGGGCCAGCGAAAGCGTCGTAAATCACCAAAATATTGAGCACGCCCGCGACCACGGTGTAGACCCATCCCAGGTCGGGGGTCTTATCGCTGTTGCGGAGGAATTCGTTGATTTGTGTCTCGCCTGCCCAGTCGGGGGCACGCTGGTAGGTCGCCCAAAACGAAGGCTGATCAGGCGCGATTTTGATCAGTTCGAAGAAATGGCCGATCGCGGGCCACGCCGCCGCGCCAATCCAAACCTGACCTGCGAAATGCCAGCGATAACTCAGGCTATTCACCACGGCCTTGGCTTGCCCAAGTGGACCCGGTTCGCGGTGGTCCACGTCCGGTATGGGCATGTACACGTTCTTCCAATCTCCCATGGCTTGTCCCAGATGGAACATTCCCAAAAGAGTTACCATGAAGAGAAGTCCCTTGCCGATTCGGCCCTGATAAATTTGACCTAATCCGGGAACCAAATAACTCAAAATACCGCCGATCAGCGAAGGATACCGATCCGACGTATCGGCTGGAGGATGCGGGGAGCTGGCCGTCATGGAGGGTTACCTTGTTCGTTCGCGTATTGAATTCGAATCCCTCGGTTATTCGTCGCTCGAGGATTCGGATTTACCGCCACGGTGACTCGCGTTAGTCGGCCATCTTATGACTCAACCATTCCCAGGTCCAACCATGTGCGTCGCGTAGGTACCATAATCCAGCCAAAAGGATGAGCGCGATCCCGGTAAACCCGAGGATCATTCTGCCTGCGGGCGTTCGAAAGGTTTTTCCGATGGGGCCAAGTAGGTAGGTGAATGCGTCGAAGATTAGATTGATCGCTACCAATGGGAAAAGGATCCAACTTCGAAGCGTGGGTTGCGGGTCGGGCAAGTCGGCGATGGTCGGGCCCGTCGTGGGCGGAATCACTTCGAGGCTGACCGGTTCAATCTCGGATTTCTCCACGCGCACCGGAATCGCGATCGGAACCGAAGGCTCAGATGGAGAATCCTCGGTCTGAGCGCTCAAGGCGAGACTGGTCGCGGGGCGGGGTCGAAATCCTTTTCCCATTTCGCGAGCGCTAGGAGCGGTCGGTTCGTCTTGGTGCGCCGCTGGGTCGGGCGTGTCGATGGGTCGGCGTGGTCGCAAATTCCGCAGGGGCTCGCGCTTGTTGTCCAGAAACTTCGCCATGCGCTGTTCGCTTGAAGCCAACGGCTCGGATTCGCTCTGCGGTGGATCGGATTCTTCTGGCGTGGGTACGGTGACGCGAAGCGATTCCACGTGGGGCGGCGGGTCGGGATTCTGGAGCGGCTTGCGAAGATCACGTAGCCGCGGACGCGCCGCCAACGGGGCTGGCTGCGACGCCGGCGCCGATGCCTCGGGTAGAATCGTCAATTCAGCTTTGAGCGGCGCAGCAGGAGATGCTGCAGGTGTGGCGGGTGAGGGCTCTTCCGACGGTAACGACAGCATCCGTTCCATCAGCGCGTCCAGTTCATCCAGCATTTGCCGGGTCGTATCCAGACTGGTCGGCTCGCTGCCCTTTTTCGAAATCGGACCTGCCATGATCGTTTCCCCTTCTTACGCCCTTCCGTCCCATTGCTTGGACTTTTTCGTATCGTTGTGCACGTGATTTTATTTAGGTGAACTCGATGTGCATGCTCATCCTGTTTCACCTGCCGGTCCCGTCCGAACCCTGTTCCGATCGTTTCGAGGTCGGTATCCTAGAGGGCATGTCGGAACGTTTTTTCTTTCCAGGTTCGTTGGTTCCAGGCCCTTTTGAACTCGAAGGCGCCGAGGCACACCACCTTACCCACGTCTGTCGCCTCAAACCGGGCGAATCCCTCACGCTTTTCAATGGCGACGGCCGGGACTATCCCGCACGCCTGCTTTCCTCCAGCAAACGGTCGGCAACCGTGGAGGTCCTAGAGCCCGTTCCGATCTCGCGCGAACTGCCTTGGCTTGTCGAAATCGCCGCCCCCTTGCCCAAGGGAGATCGTGCCATCTTCCTCATCGAAAAGCTGACGGAACTGGGCGTTCGCCGCTTTGTGCCACTTGAATGCCAACGTACGGTGGTGCATCCTCGCGAAGGCAAACTCGATAAACTCGAACGGCACGTGATCGAAGCCTGCAAACAATGCGAGCGCAACGTGCTGCTCGAAATCGAATCCCCTACGCCTTGGAGCCAATATGTTCTGCCTCGGGGCGATGAATATCGAGGCTTGGCGCATCCGCGTAGCCGAGAGGATTACCAGCAAACATCGCTCGCGAATCTCATCATAACCCGGGAGGCTCGCACGGTGCGCCTCGTGGTGGGTCCCGAAGGCGGGTTTACCGAGCACGAACTCGGCTTGGCTCGCACTCACGGTTGGACCCTCCTGGACCTGGGTCCTCGCATCCTTCGTCTCGAAACCGCAGCCTTGACCCTCGCCGCCTGGGCGAGCCAACTCGCGTGAGCACCTGGCGACCTGGCGAAACGTCGACCTCCGTACGCCTTGCTTGAGAGCCTCGCTCCCCATGCGGAACGCCAACCTCCCGAGCTATGGCTCGTGTTCTGTCACAGGATGATTTTGGGTTCGTCCGAGCCTGAGCGCCAAGCGAGGGAACGCTTGAGCCCTCGCTTGGCGCTCAGGCTTGGCAACGCATGACCCAAAATCTGGGCCGTGACAAAGCACTAGTTGCCCAGTTTTTTCAGCAGGTTGCCTAGGTTTTTCTCGACGCCTTGGCGGAGGAAATCGCCACCCACGCTTTTGAGCACTTGTTCGCTGATGGTTCGGACGGCGACCTGGTCCAGCTTCGGTTGCGACACGGTGCCTCCGATGGGAACCTTGATTGTCTGTTTGGCCAGATTCTCGGAGATTTTTCCGCCTGGAAGCCATCGTCCGGGGATGGGCATTTCCGCGATCAAGCTCATGGTGCCGTCGACGCCGACCCAACCGGAGGTTTTCACCCACACATCGCCGAAGTTGACTTCCAGGCCCTGATGGTACACTTTGCCTTGCACCATCTGCACCGGGACATTGCATTCCTTGATCAGGAAATGTTGAGGCGGAGCTTTGAAAAGCGTCGCCAATTCCTTGACCATGGGGCCGGGCGAAACCTTCGCGTGGTGTAAGGTGATCGTGCCCTTGGCTTCGCCCATCATCGGATTGGTCGCGGGAAACTTGGCCGTATCCAAAAGGTTCACCGACACGGCGCCATCCGCCTCGGCCGCCTTCGCAAGAAGGGGCAGGGCGAAACCCATCGCACTGGCGCACATCTTGGGTGTGATGCGGGCGCGTTCGAGCAGTTGTCCTTTCGGCACGATTAAGTCCATCGGACCAGGTTCCAATCGCACGTTCGGTTGAAGTTTGAGCTTGCCTTCATTGAGCGTCGTCTCGATCGGATAAACTTGAATCCATCCCATCTGCATGACGGCTTTCAGGTCGGCTGGTCCAATGTCACATCCGAGCGCTTCCACCTTGGTCCAGCTCAAGCCCGCATTTCCCTTCAATTCCTTCAAGGTCATGGGGGCATTGGTAGGCGGTTGCAGCGTCATCTTGACGCCGGATCCCTGCGTGGCCGACGCATACAAAGGCCCCGTGAGGGAAAACGAACGGGAATCTTTTCCCACCAACTTCAAGTCGGCTCCAATCGACGGACGTAAGAAGGGTTCCATCTTCGCCAAGTCGTACGTGATCGCCCCCGTCACCTGAACGTCCTTGCTGCCGCTGAGCTTGCTGATTCGACCCTTCGCGTCCGCCGTCGCCAATTGGCTTTCGACATGAAGTGCCGCCAACTCGACCATGTCCTGCGCGGAATCGACCTGACCCTGCATGGTGATTTTCACTTCGGGTTCTTGCCAGCTCGGCTTGGCGGGATTTCCCATCGTCAGTTTGGAGACGGACCCATGGAAGGAAAAATCCATCGAGTTGCCCGCGGACTTGATGCGTGCCGAGCCTCGCAGGGCTCCGTGGATCGGCTCGCCCGCTTTGAGCTTGGGGTCTTGCGTCCATTGTTGAAGCTTGGCGACGTCGCCCGTCAGATTCACCTCGCCATCGAGGAATCCCTTGTTCAAGTCGAGGGCCAGGCGTGGCGATTGCACCTGGACCGCCTGCGTCGTCACCTGCGTTCCCTTGAGTTCGACATTCATGCGCGCCAAATCGATTCGGCCCGCGGATTTGACGGCGATCGCTTTTTCGTTCAGGAACAGACCAGCGCCCACAAGGCGCACGCCCGCACCATCCACCTGCACGTTCGCCAATTCGAAGCTGGTGAGACTCGGCGTCAACTTGGTCTGAACATTGACTTGGCCCACGATCTGAAAGCCGTCCAAAGAGGTGGTGAACGGTTTTAGTTTAGGCAGCAGTCGGCTGAGGTCGCCGTCGGCTCGCACGTTCCATTGGCCCCACGGACCCGCGATGAGATCGCTGATCGGTTGTTCGAGTTGGGCGACGACTTTTTCTCCGCCAAGCATCGCGGTCAGTTTGCCCGTCTCGACGCGAGTTTTTCCGCCAGCGTGGACGACGGTTTGCGACTGCACTTCGAGCGAGGGTTCTTGGACATAGATCTTCTTGGCGAACTCCGCCACGAACTGCCGAAGCTGGCTTTGAATCTGAATGTCGAAGCGTTGGCCTTCAAGCTGTTGCACGGTGGCGATGCTGCTTGCCGTGCCCCCTAAGCGAATGTTGCCAAGGTCGATGAATCGGCTCAACGGCTCGGCCAAGCGATCGAGTTCCAAATCCGCCTTCACGAACAGTTGCTTGGGTGTGCTATTGCCCTGAACTTTCAAAAAACTGGATTCGCAGCGAAGGTGATCGATCATGGGCAGGTCATTGCCTTGAGGCCGAAGCTTGAAGGCGATGCTGATGGGCTCGCGCCACTCGACAGGTTGATTGCCCTTCAAGCCCAGCAATTCCGTGGTGACCAAATCGCCTTCCCACGAAACGCCCGCTTCCTTCGCAACGCTTCGGCATGCCAACTTGAGCTTGCCTTCCCGAACTTTGAGGTCCGGATGCACGTTCAAGGTCTTGGGGAGTTTGTTGACCAGGCGTGCGAGGTCCACCGTGAGATCCAAGGTTTGGCCAGGGACCTCGAGTAGTTTCTTTGGATCCGCCGTCAGATCGAACGCCGTCACCACCGAAGCCTGGGCGAAGTCGCACGTGACTTCCGCTTGGTGAATTTTGAGCGTATTTCCCACGAGTTCGAGTTTGCACGGCATCTTGAGTGAGTCGAGTTGGACGCGGTCTTCGAGCGACGCATGTGCCGCCAGGAGGTTTTGCCCGTTGAGTTCGCCTTCGAATTTCGCGGCTTGGAGCTGCCCGTTCGCCATCGTCCACGATCCCGAGCATGTGCCGTGCAGGTATCCAGACAATTCCGTGCCCGGTTGAACGCGGCTCGCGATCACCCCCAGGAGGTGCAGTGGAAACGAATGAAGGCGTCCCTTGAGTTCGCCCTGCGATTCGTCGGCCATATTCAGGTGGGCTTCGATGCTGCCCTGCACGCTTCCGTCGGTCAAACTCGAACGAAGGAGCGCGTTGACCGGAGATTTTGGATCCTGAAAAAGGCGAGCTTGCAGCGAGAACTGTTCGAATTCGAGCTTTTGTTTCGTTTCCGAATCAAAGACCCGGATCGTTCCTTCCGTGATTTCCACGCCAATTTTGGGGGGCGTCGTCGGTTCCTGCGATTCGCTGGGCGGCAGCTTCAGGATCGGTTCGAGAAGCTTCTCGAGATTCGATTGTTTTCCCACCAAGATGACATCGACCACGGGTTTGATCAGTTTGATCGTGCCAAGGTCTTTGGAGGAGGTGACTAGGCCGACGATGGATCGATCGGTTTCGATCCGTTCGACGACGAGAACGGGACTGCCTTCCAGATCATTGACCTGCACATTCCGCAGCACGATCGGGGAAAACCACCCGAGCGAGGCGGAGCCGATGACGACTCGGCCATTGATCATGCTCGACGCCTGCCCGGTGATCGCGCCCAGGAGCGGCGTGTTGGCGATCAACATCGGGAGCGACCACGCGAACGCCGCCAAACCAAGGAGAACGACGACGGCTCGGCGACCCCAAAGCGATGGCGGGCGCGGGCTCGGTGACGGAGACGGGGGAATCGGCGCAGCCATGACGACACGATCCTCGCGTAAAACAGACTTCCATGCCTTGGCCCTGTTTTCGTCGAAAGGGCGGGATCTTGTCAATGCCGGGTTCTTTTGGGAATAGCCGACGACGCGAAGCTGGGATAAAAGCGAAATGAAGCAAGAATGTGCAAAGACCTATGAACGAGGAAAACCACGGATTTCACGGAGGACACGGATGGATTCTCGAGAAGATTCCAGATCCGTGCAATCGGTGAAACCCGTGGTTCCTATTTTGGTCGTCGCAGTTGCGACAGGACGGTATTAGCGGCGAGCCACGGCCGTGCCTTCGGCCATGAAGTTGAAGTTCGCTGCCACTTCTTGGCCCGCGGTCACGAGGATGCGTTGAGTTTCGACCAGGTTTTGGCCATCGCGAGCGAGTTCGATGCGAATGTCGTAGAAGTAGACTTCGCCTTGTTCCAAAGCCGGCGTACGGAAGGTGCGAACCGCTTTTTCATTCGCGATCAACTTACCATCGACGAACAGCTTCGCGCCTTGGGGGATTTCCAGGCGGATCTTGGCTCGGCTTTGGGTGTCGTCATCGAGCAGCGATTTGCGTTTCGGAGCCGCGTTTTCCTTCGCCTTGGGGGCTGGCGTTTCTTCGCCCTTCGGGGTGGAAGGAACGGTGGGTTTCACGGAATCGGAACGAGGCTTCGTGTCGGTGGTGCGGGGCGCTGGCACGATGACCGGTGCGGGCGATTCGATCACCATGGAAACGTAGTCGGAGGGAAGCGGGTAGCCATAGCCACTGTGTCCGCCGTACGCACCGTTAGGAGCATTGCAAACGGTCGGGTAGGCATGGTAGCCGTTGCCAGGCCACACGGCCACGGAGCCACAGCCGACCGAAACATTTCCATAAGAAATCCCACTGCCACAGCTGGACGAACCCACGACCGAACCGCAGGAGGAGCCGATCGAAGACCCGCAGGAGGAACCGTGCGATACGCCGCAGGAGGAATAGCCACAGCTAGGTCCGGTGTGGATCGCGGAACCGCACGATCCATGACCGCAGCTCGAACCATGAGACGAGGTACCGCAGGAAGAGGTTCCGCACGAAGACGTGCCACACGAAGAAGTGCCACACGAAGAAGCGTAGGAAGAACCGCAGGAACTTGCGTACGAGGATCCGCAGTTCGACGATCCGCATCCATGGCGAGCGACGATGCCGTGACCCTGGAAATGGCCAAATCCACGGATTTGAAGGCCATGGCCGGAATTGCCACACGAAGCTTGAGCGCATCCCCGCTGGATCCCATGCTCGGGAGCGGCAGCAGCGGATAAGACGACCGTCATGAGTGCGACGGAATACATTGAAAACCTCCTCCAGGGGTTACGACTTGGCGTTCGAAAACGACTTGAGTCGCGAAAATGGGTTGTATGGTGAAAATGGTAAAATTTAACAAATTAGGTGTCAATCGATTTCGCACCCTTCTTTGCATACAATCCTTCCAACTTCCATGGAATAATCGTCAAATTCAGCCGAGAGCAGAAATTCCACAGGGAATTCAACGCATTGAAACGCTGCTTGAATGCAGATTGAACAAAATCTTGAGGTCGGCAAGCTGCGATTTATGGGGGGAATGGGAGACTCTGCTCATGCCCTGAAGCTTCCCATAACGCCGTCAAAAACAAGAACGCGTTTCGTGTCCATTCAACGGGTTTTTTCGTTTCATGGTGGCGAACGAGAACTTGGACGGGAATAATGAAGGCCGATTGGTCGGCATGAAAACGAACTCAGAACGACACGCGTAGACAACGAGGAGATCGCATGTTTCCGGAAATGTTTCGACTCGAAGGCAAGGTGGCGCTCGTGACGGGGGGAAGCAAAGGGTTGGGAAAAGCGATGGCGCGAGGCTTGGCGGAAGCGGGGGCGGACATCGTCATCTCGAGTCGCTCGGAACCCGACCTCAAAAAAGCCCTCGATGAAATCTTGGCCGGCACAGGTCGTAAGGGCGTCTACCGGGTCGCTGACATGACCCAACGCGATCAGGTGCAAGGCTTGGCGGATTTCGCCATCGAGAAAATGGGTCGAATCGACATCCTCATCAACAACGCGGGCTCGAACATTCCGCAACCGATCGATCAGATTCAAGACAAGGATTGGGACAACATCATCGAACTCAATCTCAATTCCGTGATGGTGATGACCCGCGCGGTGGTGCCGCAAATGAAAGCACGCAAATGGGGGCGGATCATCCATATTTCTTCGATCATGGGCTACATCTCCAAGGCGGGCCGAAATAGTTACTCCGCCACCAAGTCGGCACTCCAGGGATTCGCCCGCGCCAGCGCCCTGGACTTGGGAGCGTTCGGCATCACCGTCAACTGCATCGCCCCGGGTCCCTTTCTTACCGATTTACCAATGAGTGTTCTTTCGGATGCGGAAAAGGCGGTCTTTTCGCAACGGACGGCCCTGGGCCGATGGGGCGAACCCAATGAACTCGTGGGCCCCGCCTTGCTCTTGGCGACCGACGCGGGCAGCTACATCACCGGTGCCACCATCCTCGTCGACGGTGGCTTCATTTCGAATTAGATTTTGACGCGCGGAAAACGTGGAACGCCGCCTCGTTTATCGTTTCGCGCTCGCACCATCGAGTTCCTAAGCTTGACCCCACGGACGACGGCAAGGATTCGGGCGAGCGCGAAACGGTCCACGCGGTGGAAATTTCGCATCTTGACAGGGTTCGTTAGATTTCGGTAAGGAAACTTTATGAACGATGTCGATTGATCGCGTCTACCTGAGATTTCATCATGCGCCAATTCCTCAAAAGCACCATCACCTGCATGGTCTTTTTACTCCTGGCTGGGTGTTGCCTGGTCACGGTTCGGAGTCCAATCTCGGGCAAAAATCTTGAGGAAACGGTTCTATTCCATCCCTACCCCTATCCGACGGGGAAGTGGGACGCGGACCCAGCCCTTTTCGAAGATGCGGAATTCACTGCCGACGATGGCACGAAACTGCATGGATGGTTCGCTCACGCTCCGAACCCTTCAGCCATTGTGCTTTGTTGCCACGGAAACGCTGGGAATGTCACCAATCGTCGTTACGTGTTGGACATGTTTCGAAATGGCCTGCACGCGAGTATTTTCGTTTTCGATTATCGAGGATATGGCAAAAGTGCGGGAATGCCCAATGAAAGGGGCATCTTGTTGGATGCGCGAGCCGCTCGAAAATGGCTCGCGAAACGCGCGAACGTCGAAGAAAAAGACATAGTTCTCTTGGGAACGTCACTGGGCGGTGGGGTCGCCGTCGATTTGGCGGCGAAGGACGGTGCTCGAGCGTTGATTCTGGAAAACACGTTCACCTCGATCCCCGAGGTGGCGGTTCACCATTACCCTTTTTTGCCGGCTTCTTGGTTGATGCAAACGCGTCTGGATTCGGGCCGATCGATCCGAGCCTACCGAGGCCCGCTGCTTCAGGTGCATGGCGAACGTGACCGTGTGATTCCCTATGAACTCGGGAAAAAGCTTTTCGAAGCTGCCCATGAACCCAAG
>WBZS01001693.1_pt1 | contig 16357 bp, 8 predicted proteins | sample 5204201 | NCBI WGS metagenome assembly WBZS01 (sample SAMN12344357, study PRJNA552823) | activated sludge metagenome | biome: Activated sludge suspended growth; feature: Nitrification reactor; material: Wastewater; isolation source: activated sludge from nitrification reactor of wastewater treatment...
GCGTAATGCTGCGAGCCGACGGGCCACTGGTAAGCCGTGTGCGGGAAATTCGCATGCACGGTTTGAACGGGGGTGTTGGCTTCTATCGAAACCTTCTGGCTCGATAGGGGCCAACATCTACCAATGGCAACGTCTTCCAACCCCAAGCTCGGCCAGTACGCCGAAGCGTCGATCCGGGTGCTCAAAGGCCTGGAACCGGTCAAGCAGCGGCCGGGCATGTACACCCGCACCGACAACCCGCTGCACGTCATCCAGGAGGCGATAGACAACGCCGCCGACGAAGCGCTGGCCGGCTTTGGCAAGCGCATCGGTCTGGTGCTGCACGCCGACGGCTCGGTCGGCATCGAAGACGATGGCCGCGGCATCCCCTTCGGGCTGCACCCGGAAGAAGGCGTGTCGGTGGTCGAAATCGTCTACACCCGGCTGCACGCCGGCGGCAAGTTCGACAAAGGCGCAGGCGGCGCGTACAGCTTTTCGGGTGGGCTGCACGGCGTTGGCGTCAGCGTTACCAATGCGCTGGCCAGGCGCATGGAGGTCACCGTCTGGCGCGAAGGCCAGGTGGCGACGATCGCCTTTGCCGGCGGCGATGTGGTCGAGCCGCTGGCGCTGCGCAAGCCCCAGGCCGGCGAGCGCCGGCAAGGCACGCGGGTGCGTGTCTGGCCCGACCCGAAGTACTTTGAATCGGCCGAGCTGCCGCGCGCCGAGCTGACCCACCTGCTGCGCAGCAAGGCGGTGCTGATGCCGGGCGTCAGCGTCACGCTGACGCAGGAGTTCAAGGGCGACAGGCCGGCCGAGGTGCAGACCTGGCTTTACCAGGGCGGGCTGGTCGACTACCTGATGCAAAGCCTGGCCGCTGACCCGCTGGTGCCGCCGATTGCCGGCGAGGGCTACGCGCAAGGCGCCGAGACCGAGGCCTTTGCCGAAGGCGAGGGCGTGGCCTGGGTGCTGGCCTTCACCGACGACGGCCCGCTGCTGCGCGAAAGCTACGTCAACCTGATTCCCACGGTGGCCGGCGGCACGCACGAGGCCGGGCTGAAGGACGGCCTGTTTGGCGCGGTGAAAAGCTTCATCGACCTGCACAGCCTGCTGCCCAAGGGCGTCAAGCTGATGCCCGAGGACGTGTTCTCGCGCGCCAGCTTTGTGCTTTCGGCCAAGGTACTCGACCCGCAGTTTCAAGGCCAGGTCAAGGAACGTCTGAACAGCCGCGACGCGCTGCGGCTGGTCTCGGCCTTCGTCAAGCCAACGCTGGAACTGTGGCTGAACCAGCATGTCGAGCACGGCAAGAAGCTGGCCGAGCTGGTGATCCGCCAGGCGCAGACGCGACAGCGCGCTAGCCAGAAGGTGGAAAAGCGCAAGGGCTCGGGCGTGGCGGTGCTGCCCGGCAAGCTGACCGATTGCGAAAGCCGCGACCTGCAGCGCAACGAGGTCTTTCTGGTCGAAGGCGATTCGGCCGGCGGCTCGGCCAAGATGGGCCGTGACAAGGAGACCCAGGCCATCCTGCCGCTGCGCGGCAAGGTGCTCAACGCCTGGGAGGTCGAGCGCGACCGGCTGTTTGCCAACAACGAGATCCACGACATCGCGGTGGCGGTCGGCGTCGACCCGCACGGCGCCGACGACCAGCCCGACTTCAGCGGCCTGCGCTACGGCAAGGTGTGCATCCTGAGCGACGCCGACGTCGACGGCTCGCACATCCAGGTGCTGCTGCTGACGCTGTTATTCCGCCACTTCCCGAAGCTGATCGAACGCGGCCACGTCTACATCGCCCGGCCACCGCTATTTCGCGTCGACGCCCCGGCGCGCGGCAAGCGGCCAGCGGCCAAGCTCTACGCGCTGGACCAGGGCGAACTCGACGCCGCGCTGGACAAACTGCGCAAGGAAGGCGCACGCGAGGGCAGTTGGAGCATCAGCCGCTTCAAGGGCCTGGGCGAGATGAACGCCGAGCAGCTGTGGGACACCACCCTCAACCCCGACACCCGGCGCCTGATGCCGGTGCAACTCGGCGCCTACGGCTTCGCACCGACCGTGGCCGCCTTCACCCGGCTGATGGGCAAAGGCGAAGCCGCCGGACGGCGCGAGTTGATGGAACTCAACGGCGACGCGGTGGAGGTGGATGTGTGAGGCGGGGCGGGTCAGGCACGGGTTCCTCCCTGGATTCGTGCCTGATGGTCGCCCCCGGCTGGCAAGTTGATCCGCTGGTCCAGGCAGCGGGCGCTGCCCGATCGCTCACTGGCCGGCCCGCACCAGGCGCAGCAGGCGGTCGCCGGTGGTTCCGGACAGGCCGACGCTGCCGTCGGAAAAGTCCACGTACCAGGCCCGACCTGTGCCGGCCGGCGTCGATGTCCAGTAGCTGGACGCGCGCGTGCCCGGGAAGACCGTGCGCGCCACGGCCGGAGCCTCACAGTTGCGGTTCACCAGCGACGCCAGTTCATTCCGGTTGGGCACGCGCCAGTCGCCCAGGCCCCGACCGGCGCCGCCGGCATCTGCGTTCACCGCCGCCGCACGCGCCAGCGCCGCCGCGAAACTGGCATGCACCGTCGGTGTGCCGGTGGCACAACCGGTGCCCGAATTGCCGTCGCTGCATTGCTGCCACATCAGGCCGGTGCGTGAATCGGTGACGGTGCCGTTGCCGTGGTCGGTGAAGCGGGTGTCGGCCGCGTCGCAGGCCAGCGCGGCGCTGGCGGCACCGCGCACCAGGCGGGTGGCGAAGGCCTTGGCCAGCGGGTTGGCCACCGGCTCGAAGGCCACCGCGCCCGACGCAAAGTCCACCACCCATGCGGCGCGCGTGTCGCCCACATAGGTGGCGTTGGTCCAGAACGCGACCGCAGGAGTGGCAGTGAAACTGGCGTCGATGCGAGGCGCAGCGGCAGCACCGGCGTCCACCAGCGACATCAGTTCGTTCACGTTCGGCAGCCGCCAGTCGCTGAACCCACAGCGCACCGCCGTATTGGCGTCGGCCACGGCCGCATTGGCTGCGGCCTGCGTGGCGGTGGTGGTTGCGCCGCGGTCCCAGGTGAGGCCGGTCACCTGGTCGACCACGCAGCCACCGGCGGCGCTGGTGTAGGCAAAACCAGCGCGGCCATCGGTGGCGGACGCGGTGAGGGCGCGCGAGTCGCGCCCGGTGCTGCCGTCCTGCCCGGCCAGGTCGGTGGCGCTGCAGGCCACCAGCGCCCCGGCGCTGTTCAGGCACTGCGTGGCGCCGGTGTCGTTCAGACCGCCGGCGGCGTCGTTGACGATCACGCCGGAGGCCCGGATGACCTGGCCTTCCCAGGGGATTTGCAGTTCGAAGCGTTCATCGGGTTCGAAGGCGGTGTTGCGGCACACCTGGATCGTCACCCGCTCGGTGCGGCTGTTGAAAAACAGCTCGGCGCTGGCCACGGCCACATAGTCCACGCCCGGTTGGGCGCAGTCGCTGCCGCCGGTGGCGAAGCCGGCGCCGCTGCCCAGATTGGCGGTGCGGTAGGTTGTGGCGAAGCCCGAGGTTTCCACCGGCAGGCTGACGGTGAAGACGATCTGTCCACTGCCTGACAGCGCGGGCTCGGAACTCACGATCAGCGGCCCCAGCGTGGGCGCCCCCGAGCCGCCACACGCGGTCAGCGCCAGCAAGGCCACCGCCGGCAGCGGGGCCAGGAACAGGGAAGTCAGGCGACCGCGGCGCGCGGCGGTAGGGGTTTGCATGGTGTCATCCAATCACGGTAGGACGGTGGGATGGGCGGGGCAGGGTCGGCCGGGGTGCGGCCTCGGCGAAGGAAAGTTGCTGCTGCAACTGCCGTTCGCGCTGTTGGATGGCCAGGCGGCGCTGGCTGAACATGCGTTGTGCGCGCCAGCGCGCCAGCGCCAGGGCGGCACGCAGCAGGGCCTGGGACAGCGCCGGCATGCCCAGGCCCAGGGCCTGGGCCGCCGCCGCCAGCGGACCGGCATGTTCCTTCAACAGGGGCGTTGCCGGGGTCAGCAGCGTGCTGGCCTGCACCGGCCTGCCGCAGGCGTCGGCCACCCGCGCGGCAAAGGCCTGTTCGGCCCGGCGCGATGCCAAAGGCTCGGCAAAGACGATGTGCAGCTTCGCTGACCGCGCAGCCGTGGCCCCGTCGGACGCGGCCAGGCCCTGCGCACGCAGCGCGGCGTTCAGGCCGTGCGACTCCAGCGCCAGGCCGACCCGGCCCGGCTGCATCAAGGGGCGAACGGGGGCCAGGTCGGACATGCGCCGCAGCACGACCAGCAGCGGCTGGTGCGGGGCCGCCGTGGCGCGGGCCTCTTGCGCCTGCCGCTGCAGCCAGGTGACGCTGTCCTGGGCCTGCGCAAAGGCCAGCAACCGGCTTCGCGGCAGCGAGGCTTCGCCGCAGACCAGCAGACGCTGGGACCGCCACAGCTCTTTGGCCAGGCCTTCCAGGCAGGGAGCCAGTCCAGCCAGGTGGCGGAAACCGGTGAAGAACGCAGGCACGCTGACGCGGTCGACCGTGCGCGCCAGCGGCGACAGCGGCAGGCCGAGTCGGGCCTGCAGGGCCTGGGTGATGCCGCTGAGCAGGTCGCGTTCGGGAACGCGCTCGTGCAGGCTGTCGTCCAGCATCAGCTGTCCGTTGCCGGACAGGTCGTAGTCCTGCCCGGGCCGCAGCCTGTCGCGCACGAACAGAGCCTGGCGCAGCAGCGACTCGCGGCGGTCGGCTCGGCGCCAGAAGGGTGGCAGGCGAGCGGCACTTGCGGCCAGTCGCTTCAGGCCGTCGTGGTCCTCCAGCGCGCTGCCGGGCGCCCACTGGTCGCACAACTGGCGCGCCGCGGCAATCGCCGTCGCCAGGTCGGTGGCGTCGTCGGCGATGGACATGACGATGGGCGCGCTCGCGTCTTCCACCAACACGCGGTCCAGGTCGTCGAGCAGCGCGGTGTGCAGGCCGCGGGTGAGTGTGGTGCCGGACGCGGCGTTGCCCTTGGCCAGGCGACGGTCGCGCGCCAGGTCACCGGCCAGCCGGCGCGCGGTGGTGTGCACCACGTCGGCCCGGTAGGCCGGGATTAGTTCGCCCGGCGTTGTGTCGGCGGCAACCCGGGCACTGGTGGTTGCGCAGGCGTCGAACACCGGGCGCATGGCCTGCGCGGCCCGGCCGGCGTCTTCTTCACTGGCGGCCAGCAGGTGGCAGGGTCGACCGGCCGCAGCCACCGCCACGGCGGCCAGGGCCAGGGCCAGGTGGCGGTCCGCCGCACGCGGCAGGGCCAGCGCCACGCGGCCATGCAAGGCCCACGCTGCGGCCAGCACCGGCCGGTCGCAGCATGCGGCGCTGTCCCGTTCAGCCAGTGCCGCAGCGCTGGCCAGCAGCGCAATCAGCGTGGCCGGCGGGGGGCGGGCGGTCGAGCCGGCTTCGGCCTGGCTGCCCTCGCGTGACGCGGCACGGCGCCAGGCATCGCGCGCGGCACGGTGGCGCGCGGCCAGGTCGGCGTGGCTGGTGTCGCGCAGCAGGTCGAGTTCCTTGTGCAGCGCGGCCCCGGCGTCGGCCATGCCTTGTTCCATGCGGCGCGCCTCGGCCTGGCGTTGCAGCGCAGCGATCACAGCGCGTACCTCTGCTGCAGCAACTGCTGCAGGGCGGCGCGGCCGCGTTCGGCCAGCGGGCGTGGTGCCACCGGCACGCGCAGCACGCCCGACATGCCGTGGTAGGCCACGGTGCGCGTCAAGGCTTCGTCGGGCACCTCGGCCTGGATTTCGAAGAAGGGCTCGGTGGCCAGGGTGCCACTGCTGTCGTCGGGCCGCACCGCGACCTCGCCACCGCCGCTGAAACCCAGCGCCGGGGAGACCAGGCGTTCGCGCTGGTAAGGCACCACGCGAACCTGCTGCACCGCGAGGCTGTGGCCACGGTCGCTCAACAGGCGCACCTCGCCACTGGCCTGGTGCAGGCCGAACAGTTCGGCCGCCTGGCTTTGCGGCAGCACCGCACTGAAACGGAAATGCGAGCGGTCGACCAGCTCGCCCATGGCCTGCCCTCGTTCCAGCCAGGCGCCGCGCCGCTCGTGCAGCATGGGCGCCACCCATTCGCCGTCCTGCGTGGCGCGCACCACCAGGCGATCGATCATCGCCTTGAGCTCCACCTGCCGCTCGCGCAGGGCGTCCAGCCGGCTTTGCAGAGGCGCCACCTCGGCCGGCGAGGTCAGCAGGGCGTGGCGCTGCATGGCCTCGGTTTCGGCCAGTTGCAGCTCGGTGGTGCGCAAGGCGTAGCGCAGTTCGGGGTTGTCCAGCCGCGCGATCAGCGCGCCCGCTTTCAGCCGCTGCCCGTGGTGCACCGCCAGATCCGCCACCGTGCCGGCGGTCTGCACGAACAACTGCTCGCTGCGGTGGGCTTCCAGCACGCCGTTCATGCGCACCGCGTGCGGCAGCGGCACCAGCGCCACTGCTGCGTACACCACCAGCGCCAAGGCGCCAATGCCCGCCACAGCGCGCGCACGGCCGCGCTGCAGCGCCGGGCCGCTGAGGTGGCGCCACAGGCCGGCCAGCGGCAAGGCCACCATGGCCACCAAGGTGGTGGCCAGCATCACCAGGCCGACCGCGAACCATTGGTCGGTCACCACCAGCAGCACCGCCGAGGTGACCACCAAGCGGTAGCCGAAGGCCAGCGCGCCGTAGGTGGTGTACCAGACGCGTTCGGTGCGGTCGGTGGCCGGTTCCGCGGCCTCGCGCTGGCCCAGCAGGAAGCGGCTGCCGTAGTACAACCACTGCGCCTGCGCCTTCTGGTAGAGGTTGGGCATCTCCACCACGTCGCTGAGGATGTAGTAGGCGTCGAAGCGCAGCAGCGGGTTGCCGTTGAACAGCAGGCTGGACACCGAACCCACCACCATCAAGTTGAAGGCCACGCTGTTGACCGTGCCTTCGGCGGTGTGGGTCCACACCAGGGCCGCCAGCGCGGCCAGGAACAGTTCGGCCAGCATGCCGGCCGCGCCGACGTAGGCGCGCTGCCACTTGCTGCGCAAGGCCCAGCTGGCGCTGGCGTCCACATAGGGCAGCGGCGCCAGGATCAGGAACATCACGCCGAACACCGGCACCTGCCCGCCATAGCGCGTGCAGACGAAGGCATGGGCGAACTCGTGCAGCACCTTGGTGACGGTCAGCGCCGCATACAGCCACGGCAAGTTGGACAGCGACAGCAGCCCCTGGCCGGCGCGCGACAACTCGCTGGCGTTCTGCAGCAGCGCCGCACCGCCGGCCAGCACCGCGGCCAGCCACACCAACGCGGCCAGCGGGCCGGTGGTGGCCATCACCAGTGGGCGCAGCAAGCGCAGCAGCCGCTGCGGGCTGAACAGCGGGATGCGCCAGTACAGGAAGGCCATCCACTTGCCCAGACGTTCACGCCGCTTCTGGGTCTGGTGGCGCTCGAAGATGGCGTCGTTGTGCGGCTGCTCGCGGAAGAACAGCAGGTTGGCCACATGCAGTTGCGACAACAGGCGCACCACATCGTCCTGGCCCGGCACGGCGTCCGGGTTCGCCTTGGCCTGGGCGCGCCAGACTTCGTCGACGGTGCTTTCGGGCTGCAGCGCGCGCAGGAAGGCATAGGCCTGGGGCGTGACGCGGAAGAAGCGGTGCGCATACGGATCCTGCAGCACCACCCAGGGCTGGCCGCGAAAGCGTTGCGGCTGGGCCCGCACCGTGTTCAGCAGCGCCACGCGGGCGTCGGCCACCTGGTACCACGAGTCGCTGAGGATGTTCAGGCCCATGCTCACCACCACCAGGCCAGGCGCACGGTGTCCACCAGGCGGTGGGTCAGGATCCAGGCCACCTGGCGCTGACCGGCGTCAATCCGCGCGCTGCCGCTCATGCCGGGCCGCCACCAGGCTTCCGGTGACCGCAGCAACTCGGCGCGCACCAGGAACTGGTTGCCTTCGGCCCCCTTGGTCTGTGCCACCGGAATGACCGCCAGCACGCGCAGCGGGATGTGCTGGTCGGGCCGGCTCATCAAGGCCAGCTCGCCGGTGGCGCCGGGGCTCACCAACGCGGCGTCGCGCTCGGGCACCTGCAGCGTGGCGTACAGGGCTTCGACCCGTGCCAGGCGATAAAGCCGGTCGCCCTTGCGCGCCGGTGCACCCTGCAAATCCTTGCGCTCGCCTTCCACCACCACGCCGTCGAAGGGGGCACGGTGTTCGGCCTGCGCCAGTTGGTCGCCCACTCGCGTCAATCGGGCCTGGGCCTGCGCGGCGCGTGCGGAGGCAATTTCCAGCTCGGCCAGTGCACTGCCCGCACGGGCCTTGTCGGCCTCGGCGGTGTAGCGCTTCAACTCGGCGCGGGCGTCGGATTCCTGCTGCAGCAGGTCGCGGGTATCGAATACCACCAGCACCTGGCCTTCGCGCACGCTGTCGCCAGCGCCCACGCGCGCCTCTTCGATGCGGCCGTCGAACTGGGCGCTGACCACGCGCGTGCTGTCGGTGGCCAACTGGCCGTTGGCGTTGACGCGGTGGTCCCAATGCGCCAGCAGCGCGTAGGCCAGCAGGGCCGAGGCCAGCACGGCCGCGGCCTTGGGGCCGGTGCGCTCAGGGCCCAGCCAGCCGGCCAGCCAGGCGCGGCCGCGGCCGGCCAGGCGCAGCGGCCAGCCCTGTTCGCGTTCGTGCAGCACGGTCAGCAGCGGCAGCACCAGTTGCAGTGCGCGCTGCAGTGCTGGCGCCAGGCTGGGGTCCGGCGGGTCGCCTTCGAAGGCCAGCAAAAGCGCGGCACGCGGTGCCTCGTCGTCGCGCCGTACCGGCAGCGACCACAGGTGCACCGGGCCCAGGGAGCGTTGCAGCTGTTCATGCGCCGGCGTGGTCGCCGCGGCAGGGCCAGCGTCCGCGGCCAGGCGCACGCCGAGCTCGTGGTCCAGCGATTCGTCCAGCGCGTCGTTGGTCAGGGCGATCGGGTCGCTGAATTCGTCAAAGCGGTCCCGGTGGCTGATCGCCGCCACCTTCAGGCGCGCCCCGTCCCGCGCCCGCCATCCCAGCACCACCTGCTTGGCGTGGCACAGGCTGGCCAGTGCGTTCACCAGCGTCAGTGCCGCCACGCCGAAACGGTCGGCGCGGCCCACCTCGGCGCACATCTCGGTCAGCGCGGCCCAGGCAGCGGGCTGCGCCGGTGCCTGGACCGCGCTGTCCTGCGGCTGCAGGCCGGGCAGGTCGGCCACCAACTGCGCACGCAGCAGCAATTCGTTGAGCTGCGGGCGTTCGTTTTCCGCAATGGCCAGCAGCAGCCAGCCCCCGGCAATGCGTTCCAGGCGGATGGCGGCCCACCACAAGGCGGCGCCGCTGTCGCTGCGCCCTGGGCAACTGGCGAAGCCCTGGTGGGCGGCGCGTTGGGTCAGCGCCAGCAATTCGGCGCGAAAACCTGGCTGCAGCGGGCTGGCACCGCCGCCGGCGGCGCCGAGCACGGTCCATTGCGCGTCCGTCGTGCCGCCTTGTAGCAACAGCCAAGCGGCCATTGCACGCGTCAGTCGCTGCAGGCCGGCGGCCATTTCGTCGAAGCTGCCGGCGTGGTGCGGCGCATTGCGCAGCGCGTGCAGCGCGTCGATGAGTTCGCGCGCGCTGAGCTCGCTCATGCCGCCGGGCAGGGGCAGCAGGCCCGCTTGGCGCGCGGGCGAGCTCATCGCGCCGTCACGCCTTCGATGCGCGCCAGCGCCTTCACCCCTGGCGGCACCCGTCCGTTGGGGTTGGCAAAGCGCAGGCGCATCTCCACCAGGCCGCTGGCCGCGTCGATGGCCGGCGAGATGAACACCACGTTGCCGCTGACCGGCGGCAGGTTCAGCGATGGCTCGAAGCTGATCGGAAGGCTGGCACCTTCGCGCACCGAGCGTGCCGCCGCGGCGGGCACGTTCACCTGCAAGTGCAGCACCGAGCTGTCGACCAGTTCCACCATGGGATCTCCTGGGCGGGCCCATTCGCCCAGGTCGGCCTGCACCTTGGTCACCACGCCGGCCACCGGCGCCACCAGGCGGCGCTGGGCGCGTTCCTGCTCGGCCACCTGAAGTTCAAGCCGCTCGCGCTTCTTCTGCGCCTGCAACTGGTCCAGCCGACCGCGCGTGGCGACCAGGTCCAGCTCGGTGCGCGCAGCTTCCTCGCGGCTGATGGCGCCGCGTGTCCCGACCAGCTTGCGGACGTCCTCGGCCAGGGCTTGCACGATCTTCAGGCGCTCGTCGGTGGCCTTGATCTCGGCGTTGTCTTCCAGCACGGTGCGGCGGCGCTGTTCCTCGGTGGCCTGCATGCGGTCGTCCAGCAGCACCAGCGGCTCCTGGGCACCGACGCGGCGCCCGGGCTCGACCAGCACCTTGGCCACGATGCCAGGCACCGACACGCTGAGCGTGAGGCGGTGGCGCGCATGCACGATGCCGGTGTAGTCGGCCGCCGTCGCGCCGGTGCAGGTCAGGGCCAGCAGCGGCCACAGGGCCAGCCGATGCGTGCGCAGCGGGGTCTCAATTCTCAAAGCGCACCTCGTGGGCCTTCAGCAGGGTGCCGTCGGTCAGCTGCAGGGCCACCCGCGCCAGTTCCATGCGGGCGTGGGCGTCGACCAGGCGCAGCTGGGCTTCCAGCACGTCGGCCTGACGCCGCAGCAGCCGGTTCAGCGGGGCGCTGCCGTTGCGAAACTGCAGCTCGTCAGCGTCGTACAGCGCCTGGCGGGCGCGCACGTCCTGGTCGACTTGCGCGCGTTCGCGCAGCGTGGCGTCCAATTGCTGGGCCCGGCTGACCAGGTCGCTGGCCAACGCCTGCCGCACCGTGCGCATTTCAAGTTCGGACTGCTCGACACGCAGCAACTGTGCCCGGGCCTGGGCCTGGGCGCGGCGGTCCTCGCCCAGCGGCAGTTCCATGGACATGCCGATCGACCAGTCGGGGTTCTTGCCTTTGAGCGCCTGGGAGGCCGCGTCGATGCCCGATGGCGTGAGGCTGTTGGTGCTGTAGCTGAACTGCAGATCCAGGCCAGGGCGCTGGCGATCCTGCGCCAGCTTCAGCCGGTCCAGCGCCTGGGTGCGCCGCAACTGGGCGATGCGCAGCGGCGGCCAGGCGTCCAGCGCGGCGGCCACGCGCTGGCTGAAATCCGCGGCGGGCGGCGCAGCCACCGGTGCCGGCGACGGGGGTGCCATGGTCCAGCCACCATCGTCCGGCGGCAGGTCCAGCAGTTGGCGCACCCGGGCCTCGGCTTCGGCGACAGCCACGGCGCCGCGCGCCAGTTCGGCCTGGCGCGCGGCCAGTGTGGCACCGGCTTCGTCCTGCGCGGCCACCGGCAGCCGCCCACCGGTGATGCGCGCACGCGTGTCTTCCACCAGGGCGCGGGCATTTTCCAGGGCCTGCTGGCGCAGGCCCTGGGCCTGCACCGCGCGCTGCAGTTGCCAATAGGCGCTGAGGGTGTCGCTGCCCACGCGCAGCACTTGCTGGCGCAACTGCCAGATGCCGATCTCGCGCTCGACCTCGGCCACGCGCAGGTCGGTTTCGTTGACCTGCCGACCCATGCCGCGCAGCAGCGGTTGCTTCAAGGTCAGCACGAAGGCGCCGCTGCTTTCACTGTTGCCCTGCGCGAAGGGCGCCGAGCCGATGACATTGCTTTCGCGTTTGGTGCTGCGCAGGCCGAGCGAGACTTCCGCGCCGCTGGGCGCGCGCATGCGCACGCCGGCTTCGGCGGCCTTGCCCAGTTCTTCCAGGCGGGCAATGCCGCCCAGCGCCGCGGTGATGCGTTCTTCGACGGTGCGCGGGCGGCTGCGGCCGTCACGGCGCGCCGAGGCATAGCCGGTGGGCTGATACAGCCCGGTTTCAGCCGCGTAGCCCTGGGCCGCCACATCGGCCTGCAGCCGCGCATAAAGCACGTCGCTGTTCTGCAGCAGCGCCAATTGCAGGAGGGTGCTGGGGTCGATGCGCGCCAGCCTCGCGCGCACCGGCGGCTCGCGTTCGGCCCGCGGCGGTTGCGGCGGCGCGCCGGGTGGCGGCAGACCCAGGCCGTCCTCCAGGGAGGCATTGGCCAGAACGGCGCTGCCAAGCAGCGCCGCCAGGACGGTCAGTCGGGCCGGCGCTCGTTCACTTGCCGCCAGCTGCCACAGCGGCATGGCGCTTTTCCTTCAGCGTCATCAGGCGCTCGATCTGCGCCAGCGAGATGAGCTGGGCGTAGATCGCCGGCAGGTAGCGCTTTGCGCGAAGTTCGAGGAAGCGCTCATCGGACAGGTTGTTCAGCCGCTCCTCGTTGATGACGTAGCACCCGGCGATGTTCTTCACCCGGTCGGCTTCGCGCACCCGCATGTTCAGCGGTGTGAGCATGTTGTGCTCGGTGAGGTAGCGGGTGAATTCGCGCGTCAGCACGTCCATCTGCTGCAGTTCGGCCAGGTAGCGCTTGACGTTCTCGATCAACTGCGTGGGTTCGCCCTTGTCATCGAACATGCGCGCGCCGTCGGTGTCGTTGAACAGCTCGCTGCCTTCGTCGACGCAGATGGTGAAACGGCCGTCCTCGCCCGAATCGGCCAGCGCGAAGGGGTAGCGCCGAATGATGGCGGGCACGTAGGAGGCTTCCCATTTGTTCTCGGCGTTGACGAACAGGTTTTCGCCGGCTTCCAGCCCCAGCATGGCCACGGTTCGGAACTCGTCCTTGGCCTTGTCTTCCACGAACACCAGTGGGTACACCGCGGCGGCACGGGCGAACTCGTGCATGGTGATGTAGGCCACATGAAAGGTGGACGCGTAGGCGAAGCCGGTGATGTCCTTGATGCGCTTCTGGGCATGGCGCTCGCGGTTGACGGGAACGACCTTTTCGAACATGTCTCTCCTTGATTCCCGGGCTCGAAAACAGCGGCCGAATTTACATCGGTAGTTGCATCTGGCAAGAAAAAGATGTTGCTTGCGGTGTAAATCGGAAACCCTTAAATTCGCGCGCTACTTGAGCATTGGCTTGGTACGAAAAGATATGTCGTAGGCGCGCTGGTCGAAGGGTCAGCCAGACCGCAAGGAGCATCGTGGGACTGACCGGATTGCGAAGGATGGCCAGTGCGGTTCGCGACGCCTGGCGGCTGGAGCCCCTGGAGGCGCGGGTGCTGCTGTCTGCCGACCCCGTCGTGGCTGCCGCGCACGCGGTGCTGCTGCCCCAGTCCGACCACGACCTGGCGCTGCTGGGTGCCTACGACGGCGGCCCGTCCACCCACCCGGCCTTGCTGCCGGCGCCCGACCCCGGCACGCTGGACAGCTCGCCCGAACCGCTGCCGCGCCAGACCGCGGCCGAGTCGCTGGCCCACACCTTTGCGGTGGACACCACGGTGTTCGACGTTGCCAATCTGGCGTCGCGCAGCGGCTTCGTGGACGGTTTGCTCACGGTGGCGGCCAACGAGACCCTCAAAGGCAGCGGCACGCTGCAGCTGGGCGTGGTCAACCACGGCCTGGTCAGCCCGGGCTATTCGCCCGGCGTGGACATCCTGCCGAACTTCACCCAGACCGCTGGCGGCACCCTGCTCATTGAACTGGGCGGCGGCACCCCCGGTACCGGTGACGGCTTCCATGACCAGATCAAGGTGACTGGCACGGCCACCTTGGATGGCACCTTGCAGGTCGCCCTGTGGAACAACTTCGTGCCCACCGACGGGCAGGAGTTCGAGTTCCTGACCTTCAACACCGTGAGCGGCGCCTTTGCCAACGGCGCCGGCCTGATCCAGGCGGCCAACGACCTGTACTTTGAAGTCCGGTCCACGCCCAGTTCGCTCAAGCTGGTGGCGCACCGCCTGGACAGCGCTGCCGACTTCGTGCTCAAGCTGCTGAGCCAGGGTGCGGGCGCCCAGTCCGGCAACCTGCTGGACCGTGCCGGCACCTGGCTGAACTTCGACTACTTCCACAACAACCAGAGCTTCAGCTACAGCGGCTCGCTGGACCTGGGGCAGGGCGCCAAGCTGGCGGGCAGCCTGGTGGTGGGCTACACCGCGGACGTCAGTCTGAACGACCCGCTGGGCGCCACGCGGGCCTTCGATGTGTGGAAGGTCGGGGCGCTGAACGGCAATGGCTACCTGGGCGTGAATCAGGCCGACGCCAGCAAACCGGGCGTGGCCTTCAGCGACGTGAGCTTCGGCGTCATGCTGCTGGACGCGTCCGAGCCTGGCGTCGACATGGGTTTCCTGCTGGCCCAGGGCAAGGCCGGCGGGCTGTCCATCACCGGCGGCAGCGGCTTGGGCATCACCGCCAGCAACCTGTCGCTGGATCTGTCGCTGGGGCTGGGGCAGTTGGGTGGCGCGGCCAACCACAGCGGCATTGATCTGTCCGGCCAGGCGCAGACCCTCAGCGCCGGCGGCACCACCTTCAGCTTCGACGACAACGGCAAGCTGGGCGACCACGCGGCCCTGAGCGGCAGCGCCACCGTCACGGCCGGGCCGGTGCGCATTGACGGCACGCTGGGCTTCTCGGCGTCGGACAAGGGCCTGGCGCTCACCGGCGACTCGGTGACGGTCACCCTGGACGCCGGTGGCCTGAGCGCCGGCGTGAACAAGGCCAGCTTTGGCGCGGTGGTGCTGCCCGATAACACCTACGCCATCGAAGCCAGCGGCGCGGTCTTCGTCAACGGGGGCGGCTTCGCCAAAGTCAGCGCCACATCGGCGCTACTTCGTTTCAACAACACCGGCACCGACCGCAGCGGCCAGGTGCTGGCGGCCGGCGATGTGCAGCACACCTTCGGTAGCCTGGCGTCGCTGACCACGCCGGCGGTGTCCATCACCGGCCTGTCGGCCACCATAGCCGACACCTTCTCGCTGTCGGGCAACTTTGCCTTCGAGCGTGACGCCACCAGCGGCGGCATGGAAGTGCTGGCCACCCAGGCCGCGGTGTCGGTGGTGGCGGGTGGATTCAGCGCCGGCGTCAGCAACGCCGCGGTGGCCATCGTGATGGACGCGGCCACCGGCTCGGTGGGCCTGCTCGAAGCCAGCGGCCAGGCCGCCGTACAACTGGGCGGCGCGGTCAGCGTCACGGCCGCTGGTGCCAGCGTGCGCTGGAACGCCAGCGGTGCCGACGCCAGCAACCAGGCCATCGATGTGGCCGGCAACGCCTACACCTTTGGCGCCGGTTTTGCCGACAAGCTGCAGCAGGTGACGGTGACCGGCGCCGCGGTAACCGTGGGCGACTTCTTCCACGCATCTGGCAGCTTCGACTTCCTGCGCAGCAGCACCACGCTGAAGCTCGCCGCCGACGTGGCTGCCACGCCAGGAAACGACGCCGTCGACGGCGTGCAGGTGGACCTGCTGACCCTGGGCGCCAGCGGGGTGTCCGCGCGCGCGGGCATCGAAGGTGGGCCGGAAATGGCCTTCACCGGCGTGGAATTCGCGCTGGCGCTGGCGACTGGGCGCAATGACATCAGCCGCACCTGGACCAGCCTGCAAGCCAGCGCCGGCTCGGTGGCGCTGACCGGCATCGACGGCCTCAAGGCCTCGGGCGGTGGACTGTTCGTGAACGTCAACCGCGCGGGCAGGCTGGGCGACGCGGTGGTCGACTACAAGGCCAGCCCGCTGGTGGTGACCACTGGCGGCGCCGACACCCTGACCCTGTCGATGGACGGGGCGCGTGGCAACCTGCTGGAAGCCGGTGGCACCAATCTCACGCTCGACCTTTTCGGGTTCGTGCACCTGGAAGGCAGCCTGGCCTTCAGCAAGAGCCGCCAGAACCTGGTGCTGGCCGACAAGTCACCGGCCGTTGACGCCGACCTGCTGACGCTGGGCATCTCCGGCGGCAACGCTTTCGCCGGCCTGAACGGCGGCACCGCCGACGCGTTGGGCTTCAGCCTCGGCGACGTGTCGCTGGGCCTGGCGCTGATGAGCGACCACGCCAACCCGGCCCGCAGTTGGACCAGTCTGCAGGCCCACGCCGGCCGGGCCAGCTTCGACGGCATAGACGGGCTGAGCCTGGCCGCCGATAGCTTGGATCTGCAGATCAACCAGGCCAGCGGCCAGGCCGATCCGGTGGTGGACTTCGGCGTGGGGGCCACCGGCCTGAGCATCGTCACTGGCGGCGCGCCGGTGACACTGGCCATGTTGGGCAGCGACGGCGAGCTGCTGCGGGCCAGCGGCAACATCGACATCGGTGGCTTCGGCTTCTTCCAGGCCAAGGGCGGTTTTGCCATCGAGAAGCGCGACACCACGGTCACGCTGTCGGACGCATCCCATGTGGACGTCGGCCTGCTGGCCATTGGCGCGTCCAGGGTGGCGGCCTTTGCCGGCCTGAACGCCGGGGGCGCCAACGAACTGGGTCTGTCGCTGCAGGGCGTGGAATTTGGCGTCGCGCTGATGGCGTCCAAACTGGACCCCACGCGGTCCTGGACCAGCGTTCAGGCCAGCGCCGACACCGCCACCTTCTCCGGCGTGCAGGGCCTCGGCATCGGCGGCAGCAAGCTGGCGGTGGAACTGAACCAGGCGGGCAAGCTGGGCGACGCGGTGGTGGA
>WBZS01001694.1_pt1 | contig 16336 bp, 16 predicted proteins | sample 5204201 | NCBI WGS metagenome assembly WBZS01 (sample SAMN12344357, study PRJNA552823) | activated sludge metagenome | biome: Activated sludge suspended growth; feature: Nitrification reactor; material: Wastewater; isolation source: activated sludge from nitrification reactor of wastewater...
GGACGACTTCGAGGTGCTCCCCCACGACGCCGAGCACGATAACGGCGGTGTGCACACCAACTCGGGCATCCCCAACCGCGCGTTCTACCTCACGGCGACGGCGCTGGGCGGCAACGCGTGGGAGCGGGCCGGGCAGATCTGGTTCGACACGGTGACGGCCAAGGGCGTGCCCAAGGACGTCGACTTCGCCGGGTTCGCGGCGCTCACCGTGAAGGCGGCGCGCAAGCGATACGGCAAGGGCAGCGTGGAGGCTGCCGCCGTGACGCAGGGTTGGGCCGGGGTCGGCATCGAGGTGGCTCTCGAGGGTGCTCAGGTGCGATAGGCCCACGGGTCGACGAGCTCGACCCCCAGGTCCGCGAATCCGTCCGTGTCCCGAGTGGCCAACGTCGCGCCCGGGCTCAGCCCGGCGCACGCATCACGCGTCGAGGAACCAGGCCCGCTGCATGCCCCGCGGGCGCCCGGGCTCGATGTAGTGCTCCACCCCGAAGAACGCGGCGAAGACCTCCTCGGGCATCGAGAGCATCCCCCCGACGTCGGTGGTCTGCGAGGCATGGCAGGCCAGCGCCGCCCGCCGCTGCGGCAGGTATGCCGCCACGTCCACCTGCCAGTGCAGGTCCGCCTCGAGCGTCCCCATCGGGTTGCCGTCGTCCATCGGCCCGTCCGGATCGAACGCGTCGTTCATCCCCGCGGCGCGGGCCGCCGCCATGAAGCCGCGCATGAGGTCGCGGTTCATCGACGACTCGAGCAGCCGGGGCCGCCGCGCAGCGAGCTCCGCCGCCCGGTGCACCACCCGATGCACCTGGACGTGGTCGGGGTGGCCATAGCCACCGTGCCAGTCATAGCCCACGAGCACGTCGGCCGACTCCTCGTCGAGCAGCGCGGCCAGGCGCCCGGCGGCCTCGTCGAGCGGGGCCTGGACGAAGGCGTGGTCGTGGTCGTTTTGGTCCCAGCCGGTCATCCCGGAGTCGACGTAGCCCAACCATTCCACCCGGTGGACCCCGATCACTGCTGCCGACCCGGCGAGCTCGACCCGGCGCCGATCCGCGACGGTCTCCCCAACAGCCAAATCCGGGGGTGCCTCGCCGTGCTCGCCGCCGGTTGCCACGACCAGCACGACCCGGTGGCCCTCGGCCACTGCCCGGCACATCGCGCCAGCGGTCTGGGACGCCTCATCGTCGGGATGGGCGTGGACGAACACGAGGGTCGACATGAGCGCACAGCATGCCTGGTCGCCCGCCAATCCCCCAATTCCTTGCCCAATTCCTTGCCGCGGCGATCCGCACGCGCGCGAGGCGAGCGGACGGCATACGCCCTAGAAACCCAGCCGCGTCAGGGCCTTGGGGTCGCGCTGCCAGTCCTTAGCCACCTTGACGTGCAGGTCGAGGTAGACCTTCGACCCCAACAGAGTCTCGATCGCCGCCCGCGCGGTCGACCCGACCTCACGCAGTCGCGACCCGCCGCGGCCGATGATGATCGCCTTCTGGGAGTCACGCTCGACATAGACCGACACGACCACGGTGAGCATCGGCGCGTGCCCCTCGGGCACCTCGCGCGGCACGATCTCCTCGACGACCACGGCCAGCGAGTGCGGCAGCTCGTCACGCACGCCCTCCAGCGCCGCCTCGCGCACGAGCTCGGCGATCATGACGTCATCGGGCTCGTCGGTGCGGACCTCGTCGGGATACAGCGGCGGCGACAGCGGCAGCAACCCGACGAGCACCGACCGAACCTCGTCGACCTGGTCGCCGCGCGTCGCCGAGCACGGCACGATCGCGTCCCACTCCCCGAGCTTGTCGATCGCCACGAGATGCTCCAGCAGCCGCTCGCGCGACACCAGGTCACTCTTGGTCGCCAGCGCCACCATCGGCTTGCGCTTGACCCGACGCAGCTCGGCGAGCTCGGCCGCAATGAACTGGTCACCCGGCCCGACCCGCTGGTCGGCCGGCATACAGAAGCCCACGACGTCGACATCGAGCAGCGTCTCGCGGACCAGGTCGTTGAGCCGCTCCCCTAGCAGGGTCCGCGGCCGATGCAGACCGGGCGTGTCGACGAGGACGAGCTGACTGCCCGGCGCGGTCGAGATCCCCCGGATCGTATGCCGCGTCGTCTGCGGCTTCGAGGACGTGATGGCGACCTTCTGCCCGACGAGCGCGTTGGTCAGCGTGGACTTGCCTGCGTTGGGCCGGCCGACGAGGCAGACGAAGCCCGCCCGGAAACCTTCCGGCACCGCGCGCGGCCCTCCCATCGGGTATGCCGCCCCCTCACCACTGTTGGTCATCCTCACCTCCCACGCGTTGCGAGCCCACGGTCGGCCCCGAGGCATCGGACAGCCGAGCGGCATCCGTCAGCCGGCGCACCAACGGCTCGCTCTCGGCCTCCCCAGGAGGGACCAGGGGCCGAACGATGACCGTCGCGATCCGATGCCGATGGGCCATCTTCTCAGCCGTGATCGACAGCCCGGCGATGCCCGCGTTGGCGCCGGCATACGGCACCTGCCCGAGCGCCTTGGTCAGCAGCCCGCCAATGCTGTCGACCTCGTCTTCGTCCATCTCCAGGTCGAACAACTCGGCGACATCGTCGATGTGCATGGCCGCTGGCAACCGATAGCCGCCGTCACCGAGCGGTTCGACACCCGGCTCGTCCCGGTCGTATTCGTCGGCGATCTCCCCGACGATCTCTTCCAGGATGTCCTCGATGGTGATGAGGCCGGCCGTCCCGCCATATTCGTCGACGACCACGGCAAAGTGCACCTGGTCGCGCTGCATCTCGCGCAGCAGGTCGTCGATCGGCTTGGACTCGGGGACAAACGACATGGGGCGCATCACTGCGGCGCAGGCCAGCCCCGCAGCCTCGGGGTCGGCGGTCACCCGGGCAACGACGTCCTTGAGGTAGAGCAGACCGAGCACGTCGTCGGAGTCCGCACCGATGACCGGCAGCCGAGAGAATCCGCTACGCAGGAACACCGCCGTTGCCTTGCGCAACGGGTCGTCGCCCTCGACGGTCACCATGTCCGGCCGAGGCACCATGACCTCGCGGGCGATGGTGTCACCCAGCTCGAACACGGAGCGGATCATCTCCCGCTCCTCGACCTCGATGACCGAGGAGTCCGAGGCGCGGTCGAGCAGCTCGCGCAGCTCTGACTCGGTCTGGAATGGTCCGTCCCGGAACCCCTTGCCGGGAGTCACTGCGTTGCCGAGCGCCACCAAGGCATAAGAGAGCGGCCCGAGCACCCGGCGCAGGACCCGCGCGACCGGGGCGGCCGCCAAAGCGACCCGATCATGATGCTGTTGGCCCAACGTCCGAGGCGACACCCCCACGACGACGAACGACACCACCACCATCGCCGCGATGGAGATCGCCAGCGCCTTGGCCAGAGATTCGGTGACTGAGATGACCGCCACGGTGATGAACACCGCCGTCGCGGCCTCGGCCACGACCCGCACGAACGCGAGGACGGCCAGATAGGGCGCCGGTTGCGCCACCACGGCCACCAACGCTCGCGAGCCGACCCGCCCGTCGTCGGCCAGCTCGTCGGCACGCACCCGCGACATCCGTTGCAGGGCGGCTTCGCCCGCGGTGAGCACGAACGCCACCACCGTCGAGAGCACCGTGAAGACGATGACCTCGGCAAGCCGCTGGCCGGTCATCGGAGGACGGGGGCGAGGTTCATCGTCGGCCTCGACCCGCGAGGAAGGTGAGCAACAACTGGCGTTGCAGCTCGAACATCTCCTGCTTCTCCTCCGGCTCGGCGTGATCGAATCCGAGCAGGTGCAACAGCCCGTGGGTGGTGAGTAACAGCAGTTCCTCGATCGGGGCATGACCCGCCTCGCGGGCCTGGCGCTCCGCGACGCTCGGGCACAACACGATGTCGCCCAGCACGCCCTCGACTGGGTCGACGCCCTCGCGTCCCGGACGCAGCTCGTCCATCGGGAAGCTCATGACATCGGTCGGCCCCGGCAGGTCCATCCACTTCTCGTGCAGCACCGTCATCGCGGCCTCGTCCACGAGGCTGATCGCCACGTCGGCGTCGGGGTGCACCTTCATCCGGTCCATGACGTGGCGGGCGCAGGCGACGAGCTCGAGCTCGTCGACGGCATACCCGCACTCGTTGAGGACGTCGACGCTCACTGGGCGTTCGCCCCTCGGGCCGCATGCCGTGGGGTATGCCGCGCGCGCTCGGCTGTGTCGCGAGCCGCCTGCTCGCGTGCCTCGGACGCGCCGTAGGCATCGACAATCGCGCTGACCAGCCGATGCCGGACGACATCCGCCGAGGTCAACTCGGTGAAGTGGATGTCCTCGACATCGGCGAGGATCTCGCGGACGTGGCTGAGCCCGGACCGGACCCCACCAGGGAGGTCGATTTGGGTGATGTCCCCGGTCACGACCATCTTCGACCCGAAGCCCAGCCGCGTGAGAAACATCTTCATCTGCTCGGCCGAGGTGTTTTGCGCCTCGTCGAGGATGACGAACGCGTCGTTGAGCGAACGCCCACGCATGAACGCCAACGGAGCAACCTCAATCGTCCCCGACGCGATGAGCCGAGGGATGGTGTCGGGGTCGACCATGTCGTGCAGCGCGTCATACAGCGGTCGCAGATAAGGGTCGATCTTGTCGTTGAGGGTGCCCGGCAGGAAACCCAATCGCTCCCCCGCCTCGACGGCCGGCCGGGTGAGAATGATCCGGTTGACCCGCTTGCTCTGCAATGCGGCGACGGCCTTGGCCATCGCCAGGTAGGTCTTCCCGGTGCCCGCCGGGCCGATGCCGAAAACGATGGTGTGCAGGTCGATGGCGTCGACATACCGCTTCTGACCCAAAGTCTTGGGCCGGATGGTCCGGCCCCGATTGCTGATGATGTTGAGGGTGAGCACATCGGCCGGCCGCTCGGCGGTGCGCGCCCGCAACATCGCGATCGAGCGCTCCACGGCGTCGCGGGTCAACGTCTGGCCGGCATCAATGACGATGAGCAACTCGTCGACGAGGCGCTCGACGACGGCCACATCGGCGCTCGGTCCGCGCAGCGACAGCTCGTTGCCACGGACGTGGACGTCGACGCTCGGGAAGGCGCGCTCGACCGTGTCGAGCAATTCATCGCGGGGTCCGAGCAGCGTCACCATCGACACGCTCGGCGGGATGGTGATGGAGCGCGTAGGCAGCGACGCGGCGACGGAGGCCGGGGGCATACCGCGCGGATGCGGCTCGGTCATATCGCGAACCAGTCTACGAGGCACACGGCATACGCGACGACGAGCTTTCCCGCCGGTGTGGCGGGGTCAGCCGGGAGGCCACTGCATCCGGCGGCCCCCGAGGACGTGGACGTGCGCGTGGAAGACGATCTGGCCGCCCTCGGAGCCGGTGTTGGCGACCATCCGGTAGCCGCGGTCTAACCCTTCCGAATCGGCCACCTTCGTGGCCAGGGTGAACAGGTCGGCGAGCTCGTCGGGCGCCTGCGCGAGCGCGCCCACGTTGTGGACATGCCGCACCGGGACGACGAGGACGTGCGACGGGGCCTGCGGGTCGATATCCCGGAAGGCCAGTGAGTGCGTGCTCCGACCGACGACGGTGGCCGGGATCCGGCCCGCGACGATCTTGCAGAACAAGCAGGTTGGCGCGCTCATGCTGAGAGACTAGACCTGCGGGTCAGGTCAACCGACGTCCGCACTCAGCCGTCGAAAGAGCGTGCCGACGATGCAATTGGAGCGCCCGGGAGCCCGCAGGGCTGTGCTGACCCCCCGCTCCGACGCGGCCCCCAGCGCCGCCGACGCGGCCATCAGCGCCCTGTATGCCGCCCACTGGAACCCTCTCGTACGCCTCGCGTGGCTGCTCCTGCACGACCAAGGCGCCGCCGAGGACGTCGTCCAGGACGCCTTCATCGCAACCCACCGCAACTACGACCGGATCCGCGAACCCGCGGCTGCCGTCGGCTACCTGCGCCGCGCCGTCGTCAACGGCGCCCGATCGGTGCAACGGCACAACGTTGTCGTGCGGCGTGAACTGATCGCCGAGGCCGGCCGGGCCGACTTCGCGGATCGGTCGCTGGCCGCCAGTGCCGAGGCCGAAGCCCTGAGCCACCTGGGGGACGGCGCGATGCTCGCTGCGCTCAACCACCTGCCCAACCGACAGCGTGAGGTCCTCGTCCTGCGCTACTTCGCCGACTGGTCCGAAGCAGCGATCGCCGACGCACTGGGGATTGCGCCGGGCTCGGTCAAGGCCCATGCCCATCGCGGGCTCGCCGCTCTGCGGGCCCGATTGGAGGAGTCGTCATGAGCGTCCACCCGCCCGGCGACCCGCAGATGGCGCAGCGGCTGCGCGCGGCCCTTGGCATGGCGGCCGACCAGCTCACTCCGAGCGACCGTCTCCCCCACATCCAGGCAGCCGTCGCCAGCGCGCCGACCCGGCGGGGCGGCATACCTGCGTGGGTGTTGCCGCTCGCCGCCTCGTTTCTCGTCCTCGCCGTGGGCCTGGGCACTTTCGCGCTGCTGCGGCCACCGGCCGCGGCGGGAACGATCACCACGCAGGGCACCGGCGTAGCCGCAGACCCAGCGGACCGAACGGTGGTGGTGGCCGAAAACCTGCCGGCCCCCTCTCGAGCGGTAGGAGCCGCAGCGACGACCGACTCCAGCGGCACCGCCAAACGCTTCGAGTGGTCGGCCCCGGTCTACTACGCGGCACCCGGCACTTCGGTCCACCCCTGGCTGCTCTATCGCGACTTCGTCAGGACAACGATGGGCGACGACGGGCTCGAAGCCCGGGTCACCACCGCGGTCAACCTAGCCATCGCCTCCCCCGACGTGTGGGGTCCGGCCATGCCGGGTCAAGACAGCTATCTCACGGCATGGGCTCCGGGCACGCGGGTGACCGCCACGGTGTCGGCCGATGCCATCACCCTGGTGCTGGGCGCGCCCGGGGTGGACGGGCTCGACTTGCCCGCCCAACGTCAGGCGGTCCAGGCCCTGGTCTGGACAGCGACCGCTGCCGCCCAACGCAATGTCCCTGTCACGATTTCGGTGGCGGGTGGCGGACCTGTGGTGGGCGGCATACCGGCCGGGGTGTTCCGCCGCCCGACGGACGCGACGACTGAGTTGGCCCCCGTGTGGATCACCTCGCCCGGACGGTTCGCGAGCGTGTGGGACTCCCGCGTGGTTGTCGAAGGCCAGGCGTGCACGTTTGAGGGCACCGTCCAGTGGGAACTGCGCCAGGGCGACGTCGTCGTCAGCAAGGGGTTCGCCACCGCGACCTCGGGGTGTCCGCAACGCGGCACATGGAAGGTCGACCTCGGAGTGCTCACCCCGGGGCGCTACACGATCCGGGCGTTCGACCTCGACGCGGCCTCGGGTGCCCTGTCCGCCGAGCAGTCGGTGGCGTTCACCGTCCGCTGATGGATTACCGCAGCGCGATCGCCGGCGTCAGCGCCAACGGGACATCGCGTTGAGCACCGCCAGCGCAGCGGGCCCAGCGGTCGAGGTGCGCAGAACGTCGGAACCGAGCCGCACGGGCACCCCTCCAGCCGCTGCGAACGCAACGACCTCGCTGTCCGCCAGGCCACCTTCGGGACCGACAACCAGGACGATGTCACCTGAGGCCGGGAGGCTGACCCCCGCCAACGGACCCTCAGCCTCTTCGTGCAGGACCAGGCCAAGGGCCGCTTCAGACAGCAATGCGATGACATCGACTGTGCCCGCGAGCGGCAACACCAAGGGCACTCGGAATCGGCGTGACTGCTTGGTCGCGGCAACGACGACCGACTCCCACCGGGCCTGACCGCGAGCCATCTTGTCGGCGCGCCACTGGACGACGCTTCGCGAGGCCCGCCAGGGCACGACGATGTCGACGCCCAACTCGGTCGCCGCCTCGATGGCCTGCTCGTCGCGGTCGCCTTTGGCGAGCGCCTGGACCAGGACGAACCTCGGGTCGGCGGCCGCCCGCACCCGCACGTCGATCACCCGGGCGAGCAAGGTATGCCGTTCCAGCCCGATCACCTCGGCACTCGCCTGTGTGCCGACGCCATCACCGACCAGCACGTGCTCGCCAAGTCGCAGCCGATGCACCGACACGGCGTGATGTCCCTCGGCACCGTCGACCGCGACCGTCGTGCCTGCCGTGGCCCCCGCCAACGCGCGAGGTGCGACGAGGAACAGGGGTGCGGTCACGGCATACCGGCTCTCAGGCGCCCTTGAACGCGTCGCGCAGCTTCCCCAGGAAGCCCTTGTCAGCGGGTGCCATCCGGCCGACCGGCCGCTCTTCGCCGCGGAGTTTGGCCAACTGGCGCAGCAGGTCTTGCTGGGCCTCCGTGAGCCGGGTGGGGGTCTGGACGTCGGCGTGGATGATGAGGTCGCCGCGACCGGTGCCCCGCAAGTGGGTGACGCCGAGACCCCGCAGGGTGACCGTGTCACCCGCCTGGGTGCCGGGTTTGACGTCGAACGGCCGCGTCCCGTCGAAGGTCTGCAGGTCGATCGTCGTGCCGAGCGCCGCGGCCGTCATCGGGAGCTCGACCCGACAGTGCAGGTCGTCGCCGCGCCTGGTGTAGGTGGCGTGGTTGGCCACCGCAACCTCGACATAAAGGTCTCCCGCCGGGCCGCCGCCGGTGCCGACCTCGCCCTCGCCGGCGAGTTGGATGCGGGTGCCGGAGTCGACCCCCGCGGGAACTTTGAGGGTGAGGGTGCGACGGGTGCGGACCCGGCCCTCGCCCGAGCATTCGAAGCAGGGGTGGCTGATCGTCGAACCATACCCGTGGCAGCTCTGACAAGGCCGCGAGGTCATCACCTGGCCGAGGAACGAGCGCTGGACCGTCTGCACTTCGCCGCGGCCACGGCATACGGCACAGGTCGAGAGTCCTGTGCCGGGCTGGCAGCCGTCCCCGTGACAGGTCGAGCACCGCACCGCCGTCTCGATGGTCAGCTCTTCCTCGGAGCCGAACACTGCGTCGTGCAGGTCGATCTGGATCCGGACCAAAGCGTCCTGGCCGCGGTGGGCCCGGGTGCGCGGCCCGCGTTGGGTGGCGGCCCCGCCGAAGAAGGCGTCCATGACGTCGCTGAACGAGAAGCCTTGCCCCCCAAAGCCGTTGCCGCCTCCCGTGGCGAACGGGTCGACCCCCATGTCGTAGTTCCGGCGCTTGTCCGGGTCGGAGAGCACCTCGTAGGCCCGCGACACGGCCTTGAACTGCTCCTCGGCCTCGGCGCCTGGGTTGACGTCGGGGTGCAGTTTGCGGGCCAACCGACGGTAGGCGCGCTTGACCTCCTCAGGGGTGGCCGAACGGTCGACGCCGAGGTCCTGGTAGTAGTCGCTCACGGTTCCTTCTCGCTGCTGTGGCGGTCGATGCTCGGGTCAGGACTCGAGCAGTTCGGAGACGTAGTGGGCCACGGCACGCACGGTCGCCATGGCGGTCGGGTAATCCATTCGGGTCGGTCCCAGCACGCCCAGACCGGCGACAAGCTCGGACCCCGTCCCGTATGCCGCGGACACGACCGACGCGCCCGCGAGCCCTTCGTGCTCGTGCTCGTGTCCGATGGTGACGGCGACCCCGCTCCCCTGCCCCGGGCGGAGCCGTCCGAACAGCTTGAGCAGCACCACGTGCTCCTCCAGGGCTTCGAGCACGGGAGCGATGGTCAACGGGAAGTCAGCCCCAAACCGGGCCAGGTTGGACGTGCCGGCCAGCACGACCCGCTCCTCGCGCTCCTCGGCCAGGGCGTCGTCCAGGGTGCGCAGGACGAGCCGGACCAGATCACGGTCGGCGGGCTCAAACCGTTCGGGCAACGACTGCAGGCGGGCCGCGGCGTCGGGGAAGTTCCGGCCGGCGGCCTCGGCCAGCACCTCCGCTCGGATTCGCGCGACCAGAGCCGTGCCGGTTTCGTCGTCCAGCCGGCAGCGCGCCTCGACGATGCGTTGCTCGATCCGGCCGGTGTTGGCGATCAGGATGACCATGAGTCGATCCCGGGCCATGGGAACGAGTTCGATGTGGCGCACCGACGAGCGGGTGAGCGACGGATATTGCACCACCGCGACCTGATGGGTCAGCGACGCGAGCAGCCGAACGGTCCGGTCGACGACGTCGTCGAGGTCGACGGCGCCCTGCAGGAACCGGCTGATCGCCGCACGTTCGGCTCCCGACATCGGCTTGACCGCGCTGAGCCGGTCGACGAACAACCGATAGCCCGCATCGGTGGGGACCCGTCCGGCCGAGGTGTGCGGGGCATGGATGAGACCCTCCTCCTCCAGGATGGCCATGTCGTTACGCACGGTCGCCGCCGACACCCCGAAATGGTGCCGTTCGACCAGGCTCTTGGACCCCACCGGCTCGGAGGTGCGCACGTAGTCCTGGACGATGGCCCGCAAGACGGCCAGGCGCCGTTCGTCGCTCATCGTCCTCCTGCCCTTTTGCCGGTCCTGCGCGTGGCGACCCCACGGCATACCCGCTGGCACTCTCACAACGCGAGTGCCAAGTCTACGTGCGTTGGGCGGCGCGTCCACCCGGGTGCCGCATGGGACGCGGCATACCCTGCCGGGATGGATCGCTACGGACGCGACGTGCTCGCCGACGCCGCCCGTATGCCGCGTCGCCCGGCCCCCACGCCGGTCCCCGCCGAGCCGGGCCTGGTCGTCGAAGATATCGAGACCGGATGGTGCGGAGCGGTCGTGCGGGTCGAGAAGGCCGGAGGCATGCACGTTGTCCATCTGGAGGACCGGCGCGGGCGGACCAAGGGGTTCCCGCTCGGACCCGGCTTCCTGCTGGACGGCCGCGCCGTGGTGCTCACCCCGCCCATAGCTGCCGACCGGGCCCGGCTGCACGCCATCCGCACGGCGGCCGCCCGCACAGCCAGCGGATCGGTCGCCGTGGCGGGGGTGCCGGCGCGGGTCGCCATCGGTTCCCGGCTGTGGGTCGAGGGGCGCCACGACGCCGAATTGGTCGAGAAGGTGTGGGGCGCCGACCTTCGGGTCGAAGGGGTCGTCGTCGAACAGCTCGACGGCATCGACGACCTCGTGGCGGGCGTGCGGGCTTTCGCCCCCGGGCCGGGCCGGCGCTTGGGCATCCTCGTCGACCACCTCGTGCCGGGGACCAAGGAGTCGGCGATCGTCGACGCGGTCCGCGCCCTGCCCGCCGTCCGCCACGGCCATGTGTTGGTGCTCGGCCACCCCTATGTCGATGTGTGGCAGTCGGTCAAGCCGGCTCGACTCGGCTGGACCCGGTGGCCGGTCATCCCCCGTGGCGAGCCGTGGAAGGAAGGCATCTGCGCGGCGCTGGGATGGCCACACGACACGACGACGGATCTCGCGCTGGCCTGGCGTCGCATCCTCGCCACGGTCGACACATATGCCGATCTTGAGCCAACTCTGCTCGCAGCCGTCGAGGAACTCATAGACTTCGTCACCGCACCGGGCTCTTGACAGCACTCCTGACAACACTCCCCAATCGGTGCCCGATCTCGGAGGTACTCAATGTCCGACCAGCCCACGAATGACCCCACTGCTCCTTCGGATGTCCCGCCTACCCCGCCGCCCGCGTGGAGTGGCTCGGCTCCGGTGCCACCGGCTCCCGCCGCACCCGAGGTCCCGGCGCCCCCGGCCTACCAACCGCCCCCCGCCGCCTACCAGCCGCCCGTGGCGCCGGTCCCGCCCGCCTACCCGCCGCAGGGGTATGCCGCCGCGCCCGCTCCTGGGGTCATGCCGCTCAGCCCGGCCGAGTCGCGCCAGTGGGCCATGCTGGCTCACGTCGGCGGGATCATCCTCGGCTTCGTCGGCCCGCTCATCGTCATGCTCGTCTTCGGGCCGCGGGACGCCTTCACCAGGGACCAGGCGGTCGAGTCGCTCAACTTCCAGATCACCCTGCTCATCGGCTACATCGTCGGGACGATCCTGACGGCCATCATCATCGCGCCGGTCGGGCTGCTCGTGTGGGTGGCGGGCTTGGTCTTTGCCATCATGGGGGCGCTGGCTGCCAACAAGGGTCAAACCTACCGCTACCCGTTTGCCCTGCGCCTGGTCAAGTAGCCCGTCGCCAGCGCCTCAGCGTCTCCGCGTCCCAAACTGCGACGGCAGCTCGTGCGCCGGTTGGTGGTCAGTCCACCAACCGGCGCACGACTGTGTCGGCCAGCAGGCGCCCGCGCAGGGTGAGTCGGATCCGTCGCTCAGCCACCGCAGCAGGTCCGTCGATCAGGCCCTCCGCGATCAGCCCGGCGACCGCGCTGCTAGCCGCGTCCGGCACCTCCGTGATCGGCAGGCCGTCGGCGAGCCGGACTCCGAGCAGCACTCGCTCGTCGGCCCGCTGCCTGGCGGTGAGTTCCTCCCGGGCGGCCGCGGGGCTGCCAATGGGTTCACCGATCGAGCCCAGTCGGGCGGCATACGCGCGGGGATGCTTGACGTTCCACCAGCGCACGCCGCCGATGTGGCTGTGGGCGCCCGGTCCGGCGCCCCACCAGTTGCCGCCCGCCCAATAGCCGATGTTGTGTCGGCATCGGGTGGCTTCGGAGGTCGACCAGTTGCTCACCTCGTACCAGCCGAAACCGGCCGCCCTGAGGATGCTGTCGGCGACCTCGTACTTGGCCGCCTCGTCGTCGTCATCGGGCATCGCGACCTCGCCGCGACGCACCTGCCCCGCGAGTCGGGTTCCCTCCTCGACGACGAGGGCATAGGCCGACACGTGATCCGGTTCCAAGTCCAACGCGGCGTCAAGCGAGCGCCGCCAGTCCTCGAGGGTCTCGCCGGGCGTCCCGTAGATGAGGTCCAGGCTGACCGCCATTCCGGCCGACCGGACAGCCTCGACAGCCCGGGCGACCGCCGCCGGTTCGTGGGTGCGGTCGAGGGTGGCCAGGACGTGCGGCACAGCCGACTGCATGCCCAGGCTCACGCGCGTGTAGCCCGCCGCCGCGAGTTCAGCCATCCCGTCGGGGGTGACCGTGTCGGGGTTGGCTTCGGTCGTCACCTCCGCGTCGGGTGCCAGCCCCCATCGATCCCATATGCCGTGCACGACCCGTGCGAGGTCGGCCGCCGGGAGCACGGTCGGGGTGCCACCGCCGACGAACACCGTCTGGACGGCAGGCGGCACGGGCGCGACCCCTCCGACGCCCCGAACGTCGCCGGCCCCAAGCACGTCGACAGCCAGGTCCAGCTCACGAAGCACCAGGTCGGCATACCCGCCGATCTCCGAGCCGGCCGAGGCGCCCAGCTCCGGCAACGCATAGGTGTTGAAGTCGCAGTAGCCACAGCGCACCCGGCAGAACGGCACGTGGACGTAGATGCCGAACGGGGCGGCGTCGATCCCGTTGAGCGCGCTGGTCGGCAGCCGGCCCGAGGCAGGGGCGGGATCCCCGTCGGGGAGGGCGGACGGCATACCGGAATCCTCTCAGCCGGCGCGCCGAATGCTGGACGCGCGTCTTGCCCAACGGGACCCGAGTCACCCCTCGGCGGCGTGTCGCGACGACACGCCGGGAACCCCGAAATGCCACTTGCGCGACGGCCCACGGGGGACTAGAACTATCCTTACGCCACCGGTTCGCCGGAAGCGAGCAAAGCGCCACCATCGCTCCAACGCTCCTCCGGGAGTAGCGGATTCGAGGCGCTGAGCGCCAGGAAGGGCCTCGGAACCTCATACGTCCCGAGGCCCTTCTCCTGTCTGCGGGCAGCTGTCACCTGTGCCGCCGAGGGCGCTCAGGTGTCAGTTACGGGTCAGTTGCCTCGATAGCTCGACGGGCGCCGAGATCATCCGCGGGCCGTACCAGGTCAGCGCCTGGCCGTTGACGAGAGCGGTGGCCGTGTCACAGAAGGCCTCCGGGCCGTCCGTAGCAGTGAAGGCGTAGGGCTCGTCCGGCAGGACGACGAGGTCATGCGGCGGCAGATCGGCGAGGTCGATCCGCGGGTAGCGCTTGGCGTGCCCAGCCAGGACGTTGTCCACCCCGAGCCGGCGCAGCACATCGCCCGCGTAGGTGTCCCGCCCGAGGAACATCCACGGCCGCCGCCAGATCGCGACCACGGCCCGCCGCCGGTATGCCGCCGTCCCCGGCTCCGAGACGCGCCAGGCGTCGCGGGCGGTGACCAGCCACTGGTGGTCCGGAGCGTCGAGCGCGTCCAGCAGCCGTCCGATCGACTCGAAGGCGCCGTCGACAGCGCGAATGTCCGTCACCCACACAGGGATTCCCGCAGCGCGCAGCGCCACGACATCGGCCTCGCGGTTCTCCTCCTCGCTCGCCACGACGAGGTCCGGAACGAGTCGGACGATCATCTCGAGATCCGGGTTCTTCGTTCCGCGCACCCGGACGACATCGAGGTCGTCCGGACGAACGCACCACTCGGTCGCGCCGACGAGCAGGCCCGGGGCGCTGACGGCGATGGCCTCGGTGAGCGACGGGACCAGGCTCACCACCCGGTGGACCGGGGAGGTGAGGGGCACGGCATACCCGAGGTCGTCGATGAACACCCCGCCAGTGTGGCGGGTCAAGCGGTCATGGGGGCGCTGGTGATGACGCCGAACGGCTCGCCGTCGGGGCCGGCAACAATCGCGATCCGGCCGTACTCGAAGTCGAACGGCTCAGCGAGGACGGTCCCACCGCTGTCGCGAACCCGCTGGACCGCGGCATCGGTGCCATCGACCTCGAACGTCACCGACCAGTAAGGCGGGCGCCCCGGCTCGTGGCCGATGCCACCAGCCGGTTGCTCGCCGTCGGGAACCGAGAACATGGCGTAGGCCATTCCCTCAGCGGACATGTCGGTGAAGGTGTAGCCGAACGCTTCGGTGTAGAACGCCTTGCCGGCCTCGAAGTCGCCGACCATGGCTTCGCACCAGGTCACCGCGCCCGGCTCGTTGGCCACGTCGTAGCCGGTGTGCTCCCCCGACTGCCAGGTGCCGAACACGGCGCCGGTCGGATCGGCATACACCCCCATCGTGCCAAGCTCGCCCACCGCCATCGTCGGGAACATGACCCGACCACCGGCCCCCGTGATGGCGGCCTCGGTCTCTGCCGAGTCGGCCGTCGCGAGGTAGATCGTCCAGTAGGTCGGCGCCGCCTCGGCGCCCGGCATGGGCGGTGACATGCCAGCAGCGCCCCGGCCGTTGACCAGGGCGGTCGAGTATCCGCCGAACTCCTCGGCTCCTTCGGTGAACTCCCAGCCGAGCACGGCCCGGTAGAACGCCTGGCTGCGGGCCAGATCTGGCACCGAGATGTCGACCCAGCACGGCGTGCCCGGTGCCCAACTACCTTCGTGAATGGTCATGCCCAGCCCTTTCCCCGATGTGGTGAAGCCACCCTAATCTCCCTCACCGACAGGCCTCGTCGGATCCGGGCCAGGTCCGCCGGCCGGTGCACGCGGGATCACGGAGCGCGGGTCGCGGTCGCCGTCGATGGCGAGGTGCCAGCCGCCGTTGCGGCTGCCGTTGCGGTTGCCGTCGTCTGTGGAGTGACGGCTGTCGCGGTGGGAGTGCCGGTGGCGGACGCCTGGCCGAGCGCCGGCATCGTCATCGGGGGATGCCAGCTCGGATCCGACTGCGTGCCCGGGTCGCGGGTCCAGGGGTCCACTCCGGGCGGCCACGACACCGGGAACACGTTGGTCCAGCGTTGGCCGGTGACATCGCGCCGCCCGGCCCAGGTCGACCACTCCCCCACCTCGGGGCTGAGCACGAGCGATCGGCCCTGGTCATCGAAGAGCCGAACGTCGCTCAGCCGAGCACCGGAGGCGTCGTAGACGAAGACGTTCTCGACTGGTCGACCGTTGAAGGTCAACCCCTCCGTGGGAATGTGGTTGGCCTCCGAGCCCACGTAGACGACGGAGGTCTGCGACGAACCCATCGCTGGCAACAGCAGCAGGACGGCCAGAACGTTGCCGATCCGCACGAGGGAGCGGGTCAGCGCCGATGCCCACAGCCCCCGGGCCAACGCCACGCTGCCGCCCACGCCGAGGATCGATAGCAGGAGCATCGGCGGGTCCCTGGGCACCAGCGCCGCGCCGTGAAGGCCCAGCAGCCCGGCGACGGCCCACGCGGCAATGAGCCCGCGCAGGACCCACCAGGCAGGACGGATCGCCACCACGCCGCGCACGAGGCTTGCCACCCAGGGCCGTTGCTCGGTCTGGGCGTGCAGCCGCTGTGACCAGGCCCGGGCCCAGGCCTGAAGGCTGACCGTGTGTCGCCCCCCTCCCGCCGCCTCCGGCAACCCCGCCGCGGAACGCAGCTCGGCGGCATACACCTGCGGGGATCCCAGCACCACCGAAAGAGGGCCGCCGCGCTCGGCGAGCAGCTCGGCGAGGTCGGCGTCCATCCCTGCGGTGAGGTCCTCGACCTCCTCGCTCGGAAGGTCGGACAGGGCCGCACGCACGGCCCGGACGTAGCTGTCGACCTGATCCGAGGCGGCGGGGC
>WBZS01001191.1_pt1 | contig 16330 bp, 14 predicted proteins | sample 5204201 | NCBI WGS metagenome assembly WBZS01 (sample SAMN12344357, study PRJNA552823) | activated sludge metagenome | biome: Activated sludge suspended growth; feature: Nitrification reactor; material: Wastewater; isolation source: activated sludge from nitrification reactor of wastewater...
CTTAATCCTCCATACTCCCACGAGCCGAGAGCGGATGCCCTTTCAGGGTGGGCATTGTCATATCTACCTGACGGTTTGCGCCCATTCACCCTCCGGCTCCGGGGTCAGTCTACGCGTCGCCAAAAGACGAGGCACGTGCGAGAATGTTCAAGCTCGAACCTTCGGGAATCATTAGGCGAATGTCCCGTGGATCGGTCGGCAAATGTGTTCGTCCGTCGAGGGAATAGAGAACGTAGCCGTGTCCGTAGAGGATCTCCAACAATTCCTCAACATTGCTCCCGTGTTCTTCAAGCACATAAGGCGCCAACTCCATCACTATCGCGGGCCGCCATCGGGTTAGCGATTTGCTTGATCCGCGAAGCATCTGACACTCGAAGCCGTCGATGTCAAGCTTGATGCAATCGACGTGGTCGAGCTTGAGCGCTTCGACAACTGAATCCAACGTACTTGCAGTCGCTCGCGTGCAGGCCATCAGTTTGCCCTGATGTTCGGCGTGAGCGCCCGCCTCGGCCGCAAGCGGCCAACTCGAGTAGAGAGGCGGCGGCGCGAACCCTTCTGTCTTGTCAACGAGCATCATTTGCATGCATTTGACGCGCTCCGCCACTGCCGGATTCGCATCCACATGATTCACCAGTTTGCCAAACGCATAATCCGTCGGCTCGAAGGCGATGACGCGACCCGACTCACCGACGAGCCGTGCAATCGGGAGGGTATGCGCCCCAATGTTCGCACCTACATCGAGCACCGTGTCTCCAGACCTTATCAGACGGGAATAGCACCGTACGGTTTCGGGCTCGAAGCATCCCAATAACCAGACGGAGAAATCGATGCCTTCGCGCAAGTCCAAATTCCAATGGATTCCGCCCCGTACTGTGCTGGCAATTGGGGGCAAGCCGAAGAGATTCCGAAAAGCCATGACCATGACCTGCACGTATCGTGCGAGCCGTATCTTCTGTTTTGTCTTCAACATTCCACTCAACGGGTGCTCACAATGATTTTGGACGAGTCTCGCGCTGTTCGTTGTCGACCGAGCGCTACGAGACTAGTACCCTGCGGTGACGCTCGCTCAAGATGCGGATATCCTCGCAGGAGTTCCATAGTTTGGCCTCACTTACCAATCACAACCGCGTTCGCCTTCCGATCAGGTAGAGCCAGCCGCCGGGCAGCCCCCAGATTGCGAACAACGAGAAGAAAAGCAAGGAAAACAGAACCGCAGCTTCCTGTCCGGCGCCGGCCCCGTGCGTTGCGCTGACAACCCCCAACGCAGTGAACACCAACACAAACGCACCCTCGCGCACGCCGTGACCACCAAGACTGATAGGAATGCTCGAAATACAAACCGCGACCGAAACTGCCGCCACAATTTCAGTGAAATCCGCTGGAAACTCGATGGCGTGCGCGATGCACTGCGATCCTGCAAAGACGAGAAGATGCACAAGAACACTCAGCAAGCCTGCGGCGAGAAGCAGCGCCGGATGTTCAAAATGCGCACGAACTCCGGCAATGAGTACGGACATTCGCAGCTTGCGCGACGGTGTGCTGATCCGGCGTGGAAGAACCAGATCGACCAGCCGCTGCTCCGGAGTTCGCAAAAGGATCAGGGTAGCCAGCAAGAACATCATCACGCACGTGGCGATAGATCCGACTAGCACCGTCACACTGGAGTTGTCGTCAAGCTGCCGAAAAAAATATAGCAATGAGAATAGAGCAAAGCAAAGCAGCACAATCAATCCTAGGGCACGATCAGCCAGAATCGACAATGCGGCACGGGACCTCGAGTGCGGGACATCGCGGATCACGTACCAAATCTTCACCAAGTCTCCCCCCGCGGCGCCAAGGAGGAAGCAATTGAAGAATTGACCGACCAGAGTCAACTTAAAGATGTCTCTAAACGGCAGGCCGAGCCCTTGAAGCCTTAGCAATAGTTGCCATCGAAGAGTCGCACCTATGAAGGTCAGGCCGAAAAATACGGCCGCCACGGCAATCCACCCAAATTGGATGGCCGATAACATGCGCCCCAATTCCGACCAGTCCAAGCGATACCCTAGGTAGCCGAGAATCGCTAATGCGACGTTCAGCCGCACGGCGACTGCCCAGGAACAACGCATCCCCGACCGCGGCAGCGTCTCTTCGGTCGGGTCACTCACGACACACGACTCAGGCATCGCGCGTGAGAACGACGAAGAGCCGAAACGCCATCACACGCCCGAGCAACGGCGCAAAGAGATTTTCCAGGGCCAGAACAGCGTCGACCGCCGGTTTCGGTATCAAACACCACCGTCGAAACCCCCCAGAAAGGGGATATGCAAGCAAGCTGAGTCGCTCGATGTGGCAGACCGAAAATTCGGGAAAAGTCTTATCAAACCGCGACCGGTGCCACCCGAATATCAGGGTGGGTATTGCCTGATTGGCGTCGAACGGTTCACGCCCTTTGTCTACCGGGCCATCGCAAAGCGGGTCCACGTCCATACGAACCGGCTCCGGGTGGAAAAGCTTGAAGAAAACCCAACTAACCGGCGTTATTGCCGGTTCCAGGAGGACGAGTCGCCCCCCCGGACGGAGCACACGCCGCGCTTCGGAAATAAAGCGGTATGGCCGCTCGATGTGATGCAGAACATCAACCATGACAATATTCGAAAAACAGGCATCCGCAAATGGCAGGGCTTGCGCGTCCGCAGCGGCATCTAGCCACGATGTTGGGACGATGTCGGTCGAGATGACGTCATTGAGCAGTCCTTTCAGGTTGCCGGACCCGCCTCCGATCTCGAGCGTCCTGCCCGACGTGCACATCCCGACAATCCGTCTGTAATAGTCGGAGTAGATCGCCCGCAGAACAGGCTTCTGGTCCCACAGTTCGCGATGCTCTTCCAAGATTCGCTTGCCCATTAGAACGCCTTGAGCTTGCGGAACGCGAACACTACCATCCGGAGCAGCAACCAGCCGTGGCGGAACCGCGAAATCTGTGTCTCGCCGTAAACCCGGCTCGCGTATCGGATGGGAATCTCGACAATCTTCAGATTGAGCTTCGACGCGCCAAAGATCAGATCGAAGTCGCCGAAGGGATCGAACTCCCCGAAATAGATCCGGTTCTTGACGATCATCTCGTAGTGATGCTTTGACAGGACTTTGGTCCCGCAAAGTGTGTCGGTAAAGCGCTGATTGAGCAGCCAACTGAACAGCCAAGAAAATGCCTGATTTGCGAGCAGGTTGAGAAAACGCATGGCCTGCTTCTCCATCGGGTAGACCAGCCGAGTACCATTGATGAACTCTCCCTTGCCGGAGACCAGTGCGTCATAGAATCGCGGCAAGGTCTCCGGGGGAACAGTAAGGTCAGCGTCGAGAATCATCAAAACCTCTCCACGTGCCCTGGCGAACCCCGTGCGAACTGCATCGCCCTTGCCCTTGCCTTCCTGCACTAGCAACTTAATGTCATACTGCGGGTAGGCGGCTATGACACGTTCCACCTCCTCCCGCGTCCCGTCACTGCTGTGCCCCTCGACATACAAAATCTCCATATCCTCGCAGAAACGTGGCGTCCGCGTCACGGCCGCTTCGATGTTGCCCCGCTCATTGCGGCAGGGAACGAGAACAGTGACGGATGGGCGGCAATTGGCGACCGGCATAAACCTCGGGCGGGCAACGACGTAGTTGCGCAAACATGCCCGCCGAATAATCGCAAAAGGCGCCACGTACTGATTGATCAGCGCCCCGAGCCCAAAAAACCGTCGCGGGACCAATTGTCTCCATTCGCGCTTGATCACCTGAAAATCGGCAAGGGCTAGGAGATTCCCGATGTCGTCTGTCGATAGCCAGTTCTGCGGTGTCTGAGGCATCTTCATACCGAGCATTTCGCCGATGCGCAGAATCGGCTCCCACATGCGGGAGTAATACGCGACAACCAGACGCGTTCTACCATGGCAAACACGATGAAGCTGCGCGAGCATCGTTTGGCAATCGTCCAAAGCGCCGATCGTGTCAGAAATGACGATGACGTCAAACGGGCCCTCCAGCGAGTCTATTGTCGGTGCACTCTCCACATCCCCGACGACAAACTCCAGATCTGGGTGCTTACGTTTGGCAACGTCAATCACCCCAGGGCTGAAGTCAACGCCAACGCCGCGCGACGGTCGGAGCGCCGCCAGCAGGTCGCCGGTGCCGCAACCCAGATCGAGTACGCGCAGCCCTTCTGATACCAGGAACCGCATATATCGACGATCCTGCTCATAATAATAGGCATTGCGCGCAATCCAGCTCTCGCGGTCTCGTGCCAGTGAGTCGGCCAAATCGCGGGTTGCGAGCTTTCTTGGCGACATCGCCTGACGCAACTGGTCAATTCCCATAAGGTATGAAATCCGAAATCTGGCGCAGTCGCAAACCCGATCCTACACTCGATCCAGAGTCGTTCAGCCGATCCGCGCGGTCCATTTCCTCAGGTCAAGCGTCAGGTGAGTTCCCAAATACCGCAGAGCCGCTGGGAAACGGCGCGGCCGGCAACGGAAATCGTCTGCTTCCCCAGTCCGTGCCCGGCGAGTCTGCGCGCAGGAGAACGGGATCCGTCGCACCTCCCAGACCAGGGCCATAGACCCCTATCCCAAAACGAGCGCCTTTCGCCCTAGCAGCGTCGGTCACGACCAAACGGTACTGACGAAGTTGCCCAATTCTGCTTACCTGCGAAATGCGCGATTCGCTATGCGCGAGGATGGTTCCATCCGCAGACTCGAGGTGGCAAAACAACCGGAACCCTTCTAGGGAAATCAGGTCCGAATCAGCGCCCGGCTGCAGCCAGATATCAACGGTAGCGTCGCGATCTCCCATCGCGACACGTAGCCCCCTTAACGTTTGCACGAGTTGTCGGTTCATGTCACGGAACTTGATGTTCAAGGTTCCGACCGGCGATCGTTCTGACTCCTCCTGCAATTCCGACTCCGACCACCAGCGCGACGAATATCCCTCAACGGTGATCGGGCGCCAATTGTATCGCGACGCAAAATCCGCCAACGCCACCTCAAAGCGCCGCTTGTCCACGATCTGCAGCAGGAGCATGTGCTCGGTCGTGGCGACCTCTACCCCACTCTCGGAATCCAGCGTCTGCAGCCAATCGCGGACGACTTCATACTCATCATCGAATGAAGCGACGCTTCTTCGCTTCCCAACTTCATCCGCTATGTCCATGCGGTGGTTTCCACACCCCGCAACGTAATCCTCGCCAAATTCGCACTTGCCCATGAGCCGAGCCGTCACATTTGTACGGTCGCACGCGAGGTAGTCGGCCGAAAGGATTTCATCAAATCGGAACGCGAATCCGCGCGACCAATCGACGGGAATAGCAATTGTCCCCTTCGTGTCGCGGCTGCCGATCGCAAGGCCGTAATTTATGACAGCGCCAAAGTTGCGCAGTGGCGTCGACATCGAACATACATATATTTTCGGCCTTCGAAGCCCCCGACTCTCCGCATCATCAAGAACACTCTCACCAAGGCGCCCCTCAGCCGGATAGGCGCTCGACGTCACGTTGATCCCGAGCAATCGCTGATAGCTCGGTCCGCCACGGTGACTTGCAGCCAGTACTGTACTTGCCAAAGCAGGCAACGCCAGCGTACACACCACTAAGCCCTGTATTGCCGCACTTTGACCAGAAATTGACTCAATCACGGCGGGCAACAAGAATATCGCTGCCACGAGTGCAAACGGCAGAAAATACCGAACCTGTCCGATATCCCCTACTTCAATCAGCCAGAACCAGCCGCCGAGCGCGAGCGTCAGAAGGGATGCAGGTACTGTCCATCTGTATTCACGAGAGAACGACGCCAGCATTGCACCAAAAGCAACCAGCACGACAACGCCCCAACCAGTTCCGACGTGCAGTCGTTCAGCAATTGTCTGAAACCCAAAGCTCCAGTGTGATTCCGCGCGCGCGACCTCGATGACCCGAGAACCGAACTCTATATTGGCATTCGAGAAATATGGGCTGAAGAACGCGGCAATTCCTGCCGCTAAGTAGGCGACCAAAAATACAGCGAACGACTTCACGATCCAGCAATCTAGCTTCCGGGTCCGCGCGATCTCGCGCCAAGCGATGCATCCGAATGAAAATAGCATGCACCCCATTATTAACAGACCAGCGGGCTTAATCCACAGGCAGAACGCAGAGAACCAGGCGGCGACACCGGCCCAACGCCAGGATTTGCGAGTCGAGGCAAGCACCAGCGATGAGGCCGCCAGCGCCGCAACCCCGGAAATGAAGTTGTCAACCAAGCCCCAGTACCCCGCACTTGGAACATTTTCCAACACACCTAGAAATTGAAACTGGAAAATCGGCGGGATTCCTCCGACGCAAACGGCCATGCCCGCCATTACGAAGGGCGAACGACGCGGGGTACGGATCGCCGAGCCTACTAACAGGACAGACAACGTAAGAAGGATCGCGGGAATGAAGTTCGTTCGGAAGTAAAAGCCTGCGTAATGTTCCGAAAACCCGAAGGGATAGCTTATCAGTACAATGCCGGGTGGCCTCGTCGTCGGATCAAGGGCAAACGGGTTGAATATCTTGCCAGTCTCGATCGCTGTCCAGAACGCCTTACTCTTAAGTGAATACGTCAGAGCGTCCCAGACAGGGGGCTCCGTAGCCGCGATGGCGTGCGACCAAACTGCGAAACCCACAATTGCCAGCCAAACAGCGACTGCCATTACTGCGAACACCTCGTCGCGCTCAATCGGCCACGCTTTGTTCATCAGTGACTCCGGCGGCTCTGCCAGAAGGCCAGAAGCTCATCGACATACACTGTTATCGATTTCGGCGGCTTGACGTTGGCTCTCATCTCGTCGAGCAGCTTCGGCCTCTCGATGAACTCTCGAATTTGCTTGGCGAGCGCAAACGCATTTCCAGGTTCGAACAGAAACCCGTCAATACCGTTTCTTACGGACTCGGAAATTCCCGGCACGTCCGAGCCCAAAACCGGACAGCCCGCGGCATGAGCAGCGTAAATTACCAGTGGCGTGTTTTCATTCCACACAGACGGCACCACAAGAAGATCGATATCAACGAGCACCTCCCCGATTTCGCTGTTGGGGAATGCACCGCGAAAGCGAATTGCCGAATCATGACTGGCCAGTTCCCGCAATCGAGCTGAATAGTCCGGACGATCCGACTCCCGTCCAAAAATGTTCAGGCAGGCGGCACCTGAGGGCAGCAACTTGAATGCGTCGAGTAATACATGACAACCCTTGTGCGGCGCGAGCGTACCGATAAACCCGATCCGCAACGGACCGGGCTGCGCCTCAACGGTACGGGACCGGTATCGAAGGGCCTCGATCCCATAGGCACAAAGCACCATCCTAGCCGGGCCGACACCGTAACGGCACAGCAGTCGTTCCATCATCCGCGTCGGCACGACGATGCCGGTAAGCAGATTGAGTCGCGCAACATTCGTTTCCAGCCGACTGCCGAGTGCATTGACTTCGTTAGCATAAGGGTAACGCCACATTCGGCCTGAGCGTGTAGCCATCGCCAACAAGTCGCCGAGACTTCCCGGGATTCGTGACACCAGATGTTCGCCCTTGCCCCGCAATCGCGCCGACGCCATATGCACCACACAGTTGCCCGCGTGGCGACTGGGGCCGGAGCAACTCCTTCCTCTGGCCAACATGAGTTGTCCGGTAGCACACAGTATCCAAAAGTCTGTTGGAGTAAAAAACGCCGGAACTCCGGCCCCTACGGCGGCTGGAATTAGCCCCGTTCCCAGTCTGTTGAAGTGAAAGAAGTGAACGATATCCGGGCGGAAAGCCTTCAAAAGCTTCGCGAACCCGTCGGCAGCGAGCTTGTTATTGTAGTCGACCTCGATCTTCGAAGTCTGCCCGCCCATGGGGACAGAAGCGTGATGAAAACGATGAACACGAAAGCCGTCAAAATCGTATTCGTCGAATCGTTCGTGGTCGCCGAGTTCGAGGCGTGTAGGGTAGCCGGTCATGATCTCGACGTCATGTCCGCGCGATCTGAGTTCTCTCGCAACCGACAGAGTTAGCACTTCCGTGCCCGACTCGAAATCCGGAAGAAACTGGTGAGTCGTCAGCAGCAATCGCATGCCGCGTTCAAACACTAAGACTAAGCCGGCCGGTTTGCGCTGGCGCCGCAGCGACGAGAGTTCAGTCCAAATGCTCCTCTCTTAGCCATCTTGCGGTCCGCGCAATTCCATCCTCGATACCCACTTTCGGTGTCCATCCGAGTTCACGCTTAGCCAAATCATTGCAGAGAACGCTGATCGGGACATCGAATGACCGCGCATTCATGTATTCCCGCACAACCGGGAATCCGAGAACTCCTTGAATCAGATCGATAAGCTGATTTAGGCTGGTTCCACTTCCCGAACCAATGTTGAACACCGATTGTTCACCGGTATAAGCGATCGCCTTGGCAGATGCATACGCAACGTCACTCACGTGGAGATAATCCCTTGTGATACTCCCGTCACCCCAGATTTCGATGGGCAATCCTCTCAATGCCCTTTGAACGAAGACCCCGACCGCACCCTGGGCTGTTTCAACCCGCTGCCTCTCTCCATAGGGATTCGCGACGCGCAGGATGGTGGGCCTGATTCCGTACAGTCGTCCATACATCAACAAGTACTTTTCGATGGCGAGTTTGGTAATGCCGTACGATACTTGCGGCTCCGTCGGGTGATTCTCGTCCACGGGAAGGTATTTCGGAGCGCCGTATACTGTGCCGCCGGAGGAAATGAAAACAATTCGACGCACATTGCCCGCGACCATGGCATTGAGCAACTGGAGCGTTGCGACCAGATTGCTCTGGACGTCATAGATCGGATCGTCGTTCGAATTCTTTGGAAGCGTTGTCGAAATAAGATGGAAGACGCCATCGACGCCCTCGATGGCGTTCGCAACATCATAGGTGCTCGAAAAATCTCCCGTCACCCATTCAACTACTTCCCCCGCTTTGAAATTTCTGTAGGGCGCGACTCGCGGACGTTCGACAATCCGTAGCGCGTGGCCGTCCTCCAACAACCGGTCCGAGATTGCCGATCCGATAAACCCGCCGCCACCGAAGACCGTGAGTTTCACTGCGTCGTCCTAACTCACGGCGCGGAGTGCAATTGCAGTGGCCATCCACAGTGTTGCTCGATCGAAGCGTCGAAAAGCGCACGTCCTTGCAGAATCAGCAGGATGAAGACGAATGCTACGCGCGTCTCCAGCACCCTACGACTGTGGCCCTTGTCAAGCGCCAAGTCTGTTAGACTTGCCCTGCTGTCAACCATCTATCATGAGCTTGCGATAAGTTGGGCAGACAAGGTTCTTTGTCAGTGTCCTCTGAATGACCAAAACCTCATACTGCGTTGACGGCAACGCGCGAATATCGATATCTGCAGAGTATCCCGCCTCGCTGTAGTCGGACTTTCCGAAAGCCTTGACCAGATCCTCGCGACCGCCATGCCGGGTCAATTGCGCGTGAAACTTGGTGTCACCGGATGCCAGTTGCAAAACGAGGATTCGGGGTACGCCTTGCCTCTGATCATCAAACGCCCACCCCTCGACCTTCATTCCGTCTACGCGATTAATCCTTATAACCTCGTTTTGCTGAGGCTTGTTTGCGGAATCTATTGCGCACTTTCCGCCTACTGCGAACGGAAGCCCCGAGATATCGCGCGGAATATCCGTACTCATCACAACCTTGCTGGCGGTTGGCGCGACTGCCGCAGTTGGAGCCGCCACGGGTGGCTTCTCACTCTTTTGCTCGGAACAGCCGGCCAATATCGAGCCAGCCAGAACGAGCCCCGCAAACGCACGTCGATTCACATTGCCTCCAAATAAGAGCGAGTGGCGAGACAGCATGGACAACCCGCGCGTGAGCATTATAAGTGCAAAGCTCGCGCGCTCAAATCCTGTTGATGAATTCGCCATCAGGCTCGCCGAAGAACGTTCAACGCTTTATTGGCGTCAACACCACGATATCTTGGAAATCGTGAAGTGCACCAACACGGTAGTCGATCAATTCGAACCACTGTCCCCAATGGAAACGTAGATACGGTTCAGGAATGAAGGTTATCCCATATTCAAATGGATCAGAAATAACCCGCTCTGCATGATCGCCCGCGACGTGGCCGTTACCGACCGTCGTCAAATGCCCCTGTTGCAAGACAAAAGCATGTCTCCCTTCCGAAAAATCCTGTCGGGCGGCTCGAAACAGGTGTTCCGGCATATCCAGCATCGCTCGAATATCTGCCTCGCAAACGGCGCGATCAAGGGCGCGTTTGCCGTGAACCGTCAATAGCAGCGTTCCGCCGGGCCGGCAGACACGCGCCAACTCCTGCAAAAAGGCATCCTGGCTGCTTTCGTTTAGGTGCGTAAAAATCGAAATGGAGATGACCGCATCGAACTCGTCCGCGCCAAACGGAATCGGGGGCTGAACCGAAGACAGCCGGGCTTCCATGAACTCCAGTGCGGCATGGCACCAATCGATGTGGCGATAGTCGATGTCGCATCCCACAATACGCCCCGGATGTCCCTTGAACATTCGCGCGAGCCGTCCGCAACCGCAGCCAAAATCCAGTACGCTTTCGTACCCGCTAAGAGGAGTCGGAGAAGCATGCGACAACGCCAGCCAGAAATCGGCACCATGGCTAGCGAAGTCTCGCTCATTGTTCAGTCCGGTGGTGTTCTCCATAAGCGCTGGCGGCGGAAATGGGCTCACATAGCCGCGCAGCCGGGGATCGTTGAAGACACCGATACGATTGAGCCAAACCCAATCATCCACGGCCAGTTTGCATCCAAAACTGTAGTCGACCATAGCGCAATCTCTTGCCAAAAATCAATCGTGAAAATCCGGGGAGACGCTACTTGGGGCGTGCCGCCCGAGGCTCTGTTGCATATTGTAGCCCTCACAACGTAGCCCCCAAGACGTCCGGGGCGCATGAACAATGCAAGCTCATTTCAACCTTTGATCGGCCAGTATTGGCAATCGGTCCGCGACTGCGTCATCTTAGGGCAGCCCCAAAATACTGAAATGCAAATCCGCTATGGCCACTGTCGCATGAAGGTACACATGGCGCTACCGGCCCGGAGTGCTTGGCCGGCACCCATCGACTTCAATAGTCAACCGACGGCCTCCCCAGTCTGACTGTTGTTTGTCAACTACAATCATTCCATCCCGATCAACCACCACCAGACTTCCATCTCTATCGTACATGCCAATCGCGAGCCGCGTCGCACCCCCCTTAAGCTTGTCGGCGGGAACGGACACCTCGTCCACCCACATTGCGCCCGCCCTCAAGACAGGCAAATAGCCGGGTTGCTTGTAGTCGGCTACGGCCAGTATGTTTCCTGAGCCATCGATCAAATGAACCAAGTTGGTCAAGCGATTCTCCTGAACCGCCATGCTTTGCCAAGCAATCTCCGCCTTCAAGGTTCCGTGATCGCACTTCACCCTCAATCCGCGCAGGGTAAACGTTCCGAAACTCGTGCCCAAATAGCGTTTCAGCGACGCTGGCGTCATGGCCTCGGCCGCGGCCTCGGACGTGGAATGCATTTTGCGTATCAACCGTGGTAGGGCGCCAACAACGCAGAGCAACAAAAAGGCTGCCACAAGAGGCCTTCGACTCGCCAAGTAAAGGCTGTGCCATTTCTTGGTCGTGCCGTTGGTGCCAACACCTCTCGATCTCCCCAGAATTAGCTTTCTTCCGGGCATCTCAATCATTGCCCAAATCAAGTAGGACGAGAGAAGCAAAATCCCACTGAAGACGACAAAACCAACTCCGTTTGGGATAGTCGAATAATCAGAAACGTGTTTCCAATAGACCTGCAGCAAAATCTGATGAACAAGATAGAGGGAAAAGCTAATTTCTCCCAGCAGAACCAGCACTGGATGGCAAAGCACTTTCGACACTTTTCCGCGACCCTGGGCCAGCACAAAGATCATGCACCCAAAGGCCAGAAACGACCCACAATGCAACAACCAGAGCCCAACCGATGGCCCGAGCAGCTTGCTGCCGAGAGCTGAAATCGGACCAGTGAAATACATCGACGCTGCACCGAAAGCGATTGTGCCGATCTCAGATATCGTCGCCCAGTTCACAGGGATGACAATGATCTGTCTTCGCCACGCGCTAGCAATCATCATCCCGAACACGAACTCGACAATTCTCGACACGGGATTGATGTAAATCAGCCCGTGCTGAGTGACAATTTCGCCGTTCGAACCGACTCCTGGATTGCCATAGTCCGGCAGAGTCAGCATATTCGAGGCAGTAAGCAACGCCACCAGAATGCCGACACAAACCAAAGTCTTTGCGAGCCACGTGTCATGCCATTTGCGCACCAGCAACGGAAACACCAAGTAGAAAAAGGCTTCGGTCGAAACGCTCCACGCCACTGCGTTGTAAGAGAAGTAATAATCTGACAACGGCACCCATGCTTGCACCAGGAGCAGTGTTGCGTATCCCGTCTTCTCATTCCAGACGTAAGGAACCGCCCAGAAGCCGATCAAGAAACAGATCAAGTACGCCGGATAGATACGCGCGATTCTGGCCCGCCAAAATTGCCGAATATCCGCCCAACTGTCGAGGCTCGGATAAACGTACGTAAGAATGAACCCGGACAATACAAAGAACAGTGAAACACCCTGCCCCAGTTCAAATGCAACACCCTTGATGCCAAAAAAGTAGCAGTAATGGTGAATGACAATCATCGAGGCGGCGAAGAACCTCAACGAAGTCAATTGGTCAATTTTGGTGCTGTTCTTCATCGTTGAGTGCGTCGATGCCCCGGCAGGGCACAGATTGGATGCTCCTATGCCCCCGCTGGACTTGTGCAGAACTTCGGCGTCTGGCTGCCGTTCCGGCCACTAGCGCGTTCACATTTCAGCTCGACGATCCAAAACGCCTGGCGGGACTGCCACCGCCAGGTTGTGGCTGGATCGAATCGAGTGGCGACCGCGCGGTTGTCGACCCTCGTGCCGTTGCCTGAGTATTCCTTTCCCCGGGCACGTTCGCCAACGCAATGTTCGACGCTAGGCGCGGCGTCTATCGGCAAAAAATGTCGACTTCGAGGCACGGCGTGACAACAAATCCAAGCAAAAGGTCCGTGCACGGTCATAGCATGAAACGGTTCAGCCAGACCGCTGACCGAGGTCCAGGGGCTAAAGCACACTCGGTATCGATCCATCGGTTCGCGCTGGTAGCAACGGGTTTTGTTCTACGTGCACCGGGTCACGCCGCCGCAATTGCGCACTTCTTGTCGATATCTGGCCAGTTCTGGCCGATCGCTAATGCAACACCGATCTCTATCGCCGATATTGCCCCCGGTCACGGAAGATAAATACTCAAGGTCTCTCGCGCCATCGCCTCAGTCGTCCGGGCGAACTCGGTCACTCGCTTCATCGAGTCGAGCCTCTCGCGGGATTCAACCAGCGCCCTCAATTTCAACTCCAGGTCGTCAACGTTTGCGCGCTCGAACGCATCGCCGTTCGCGCCCGGTGTGAGGAATTCCGTCATTCCTGCTACATCCGACACCAGGACGGGCGTATGAGTGGCGAGCGCGTTCAACAACACAAGCGGACTGTTCTCGTACCAACGCGACGGGATGACTAGTAGGTCAAGATCGCGTAATACTGTCGCCATTTGTTGGGTTGCGAAGGTTCCCATGAACGTAACATCGGCCCCGTCGGCCAGCGACCGCAGCGACGCCATGAACGCCGGAACCTGGTCAAAAGGCCCATAAACCCGCAGCGTTGCGCAATTCGCCGGGAGCCGCCGAAACGCTTGAATCAGCAGATCTGTACCCTTATGCGGGGTGATTTGCCCGATGTAACCAACCACGGGCCGACGATCCCGCGCCGGTTTCATACTTCTATCGATATCGACGCCGAAACAGATTTTCCGCAGCGGCACCTTGATGCCATTCGCCAGATACGCTTCCGCGAGAAACCTTGTCGGTGCAACGGCCTCCTGGTAACCGCCGTTGTAGAGAGTTCCCAACGTATCCGGGCGCCGCGCGATATCCTCGACGAGGCCATCCAACTTGCCGCCGCGTACACCAGGCAGACTTCGCAAGTAACCAATTCCGTTCGCAATCACCCGAGCGCTCGCCGGGCGACTCGCCCAGCGCATCCAGCGGTCCGATGTGGGGTTGCGCGAAGCATCCTTTAGGTAGCACGCCACGCAGTTCAAGCGCGATCTGGATGGTCCCGCGCAAAGCGTTCCGTTGGCTGCCTCCAACTTATTGTTCAGGCAAAACCCGAAAAAGTCGGTAAAGGTTGCATAAGTCGGTATCCCCAACTCGCCCGCTACCTCAAGCAGCGCCGCGGTATGGTTGATCAGGTGAGTGACGTGAACGACGTCCGGCCGAAGTTCTCGTAGTACGCTTTCGATGACACTGCGCATGTCTTCCTGGTAGTAGGTTTCCTTGACCCGAGTGTGGGGAACCCTATTCTTGTCGATTGCAATCACCGGAATCCCGCAATGTTCATATCGCGACAAGAGTGCCTTTGCCGATGCTTCACCTTGAAAGTAGGCCGACACCACGGTGACCTCGTGGCCCCACGCCTTGTAATGACGCGCCAGGTCCAAGGTGTAGGTCTCCGTACCATAGAAGTGATCCGGAAAGAAGCAATGTACGAAGAACGCAATCCTCATCCGCTGGCCCTGGTATCAAGTCGTGCCATTTCGCCGTACAGCTTGGAGTACGCGGCGTTCATCGCCTCGAGGGAGAAGCGAGCCTGCGCCCGAGCGCGCTGCCTTGCGCCAATGTTTCGTCGCAGACCTCGCGAATCGAGCAGCCGGATCGCGATGGTCGCGAGCCCCTCCGCGTCTGCAGGGGGAGCGAGCAGTTCGGGATCATCGACGATCTCACCGATTGCGCCGACGTCATAACCGATCACCGGAATCCGCATATTCATGGCGAAGAGGCTCACTTGGCCAAAACTCTCCTTCCAGACCGGCGCGATGAAAAGCGACAGACGACGGTAGTAGGCCGGCAACGATTCGTAGCTGACATACCCGGTGAACTCGAATCTATCTGCAACGCCGGCGCTTTCCACTGCATTTCGAAATGACGGAAGAAGGCTTCCCCCTCCGACAATGAGAACCATTGTCCCGGGACGTCTCTGGACAATGCGAATGAAGGGCTCAATGGCACGTTCATTCAATTTATCCGATTCAAGTCGATACACCATGCCAATACTGTCATCTGGCAAGGGATCAAGCCGGGGTCGGCGAAAATGCGAAAAGTCCGAACCTGGGTGAATGGTCATATGGTCTGGATCGGGTTGCCCGAACGTACGCCGTACGTATTCGCTGACATAAACGTAGCGTTTAATCGAAGGCGAGAGATACGGTGCGACCGGCGTATTGACGTTCTCGACAATCGGAATCTGCAATTTCTCGGCGGCACGAATCGCCTTTGCGTACCAAGGTTCGTCGCAATCCCCCCAGTAGTGAATATGGATGAAGGCAGGATCGGTCCGCGAGAAGTAGTCTTCGAAACCGATGTCATCTGCCGGACCGCGCAATTCGGCGATATCCAGCCCAATGTACGCCGGAGGCGAAGGTATGTAGCTAGTTAAAACGTGCTGCTCATAGAGGTGGCCAAGATTCTCGATAAGATCAACGACCAGGCGTGATGAACCTCCTGTCATAAAATTCGCAAGCACATGGACCACCCGAACGCGGTACTCAGCGACACGCTGAGGCAAGCGTACCGCATAGGCAGCAGATTCTGAGCGCTCGGGATCAAAACTCCGGTCGGACATGTTCCACCGGGCCCTCAAACGTGCCACTTGCGGCCCGACCATCACTCGCAGAGTGCGGGGAGCGGCAATCGCAGCGAGCAAGTATGCCACGCGGGCCATTTTTCGAAGTGACCACGGCTCGCCAATCAACGCATCGCGCAGGCGAAACCACTTCGTCCTGCGCAATGCAACGAGTTCCGAATTCGATTGTTGCGCGAGATTGGTGGCGCGCGCGAGCGCGCATTCCTGATCAGTGACATCACTCGCGACGCGCCGAAACTCTGCCGACAGTCGCTCAAGGTCCTCGTCCTTGGCCGCCAGGACTTCATTCAATCGCTGAACTTCGTTAGCCTGCGCGGCCAGTGCTTGCTTATACCCTCCTACCGCGTCGTTCAGGTGACGAACCTCCTCGACCTGGATGCCGAGCGTCTCGTCCTTGGCTAACAACACAGCGTTCAAGCGATGAATTTCGGCGGCCTGCGTCGCAAGTCCGTGCTCCTTCGCTCGCACTGCGTCGTTCAGGCGACGGATCTCCTCGACCTGCATCCCGAGCGCCTCGTTCTTGGCCAACAACACATCGTTCAAGCGATGAACCTC
>WBZS01001696.1_pt1 | contig 16325 bp, 12 predicted proteins | sample 5204201 | NCBI WGS metagenome assembly WBZS01 (sample SAMN12344357, study PRJNA552823) | activated sludge metagenome | biome: Activated sludge suspended growth; feature: Nitrification reactor; material: Wastewater; isolation source: activated sludge from nitrification reactor of wastewater...
ATCCTCAACGCCATGCTTCGCGACGGCGCCGGGTGGAATGCTGCCAAACACGCAGCCAGCGCCGCCGGGGCTTGACTTCAAAGACAGTTGCTGACCCCGGTTATTCAATGATGGACGGGGAATTTGATGCTGTATACATTTACAGCCATGCGTCGCCGTCAACCCATGCCCATCGCGCTGCGGCCCGAGTTGCCGCTGGCGCCGGTCAAGGGCCGCGGCACGGCGTGGGCGGTGGCGCACCGCTTCAACGTCCACCAGCGCGAGGCGTTTGACGACGGCTGGGGCGCGCTGGAGCAGCAGGTCAGCGAACAGGTGTTGCCGGGCGGTACCCAGGTCATCGAGGAACGCGTCAAGACCGTGCTGGTCGGCAACGACTCGCCCGACATCGCCTTTGACCTGTCGATCAACCCCTACCGCGGCTGCGAGCACGGCTGCATTTACTGCTTCGCGCGGCCGACCCACAGTTGGCTGAACTTGTCGCCAGGCATCGATTTCGAGACCCGCATCGTCGCCAAGGTGAATGCCGCCGAGCGGCTGCGCGAGGCCTTGTCGGCACCGCGCTTCGTGCCGCAAATGCTCAACATCGGCTCGGCCACCGACGCCTACCAGCCGGCCGAGCGCCGGCTGGGCATCACGCGCGCGGTGATCGAGGTGTTGCGCGACTTCCGCCACCCGTTTTCGGTCATCACCAAGTCCTCGGGGATAGAGCGTGACCTGGACTTGCTCGCGCCGCTGGCCGCCGACCGGCTGACCGCGGCCTATGTCTCGCTGACCACGCTGGACCGCGACCTGGCGCGGCGCATGGAGCCGCGCGCCGCGTCGCCCGAGCGCCGTCTGCTGACCATCCGGCGCCTGGCCGAGGCCGGCGTGCCGGTGGGCGTCAGCGTCTCGCCGGTGATTCCGTTTGTCAACGAGCCCGAGCTGGAACGCCTGCTCGAAGCCGCGCGCGCGGCCGGCGCCAGTTCGGCCTTCAGCATCGTGCTGCGCCTGCCGTGGGAGGTGAACCCACTGTTCCAGCAGTGGCTGGCCGAGCACTACCCGCAGCGCGCGGCGCGGGTGATGGCGCGGCTGCGCGAGCTGCACGGCGGCGCCGACTACCGCAGCCAGTACGGCGTGCGCATGACCGGCAGCGGCGTCTGGGCACAACTGCTGCGCCAGCGCTTTGACAAAGCCTGTGCCCGGCTGGGCTACCGGCGCGAACGTCAGCCGCTGGACCTGACGCAGTTTCGCCGCCCGCCGCCGCCCGCTGCCGACGCGCCGGCGCAGGCCTGCCTGTTCTAGGCCGAACCGGGCCGCGCGAGTACGGCGCCACCGCGGCGCCCGTGCGATGCCAGGCCAGCGCCGCAAGAGGTCTGGGCTAGCATTGCAGGTTCGCCTTCGCAAGCTCACCCCTACCTTTTCCGGCGCACCATGCACATCGTCTGCCTTGACCTCGAAGGCGTGCTGATCCCCGAAATCTGGATCGCTTTTGCCGACCGCACCGGCATCGCCGAGTTCCGGCGCACCACGCGCGACGAGCCCGACTACGACAAGCTGATGCGCTACCGCATCGGCCTGCTGTCGCAGCACCGGCTCAAGCTGGCCGACATCCAGCAGGTGATCGGCGGCCTGGCGCCGCTGGCCGGCGCGAAGGATTTTCTCGACGGCCTGCGCACGCGCTACCAGGTGTTGATCCTGTCCGACACGTTCTACGAGTTTGCCGACCCGATGATGCGCCAGCTCGGCCGGCCGACGCTGTTTTGCCACCGCCTGCTGTGCGACGACGCCGGCAACGTCGTCGGCTACCGGCTGCGCCAGCCCGACCAGAAGCGCCAGTCGGTGCGCGCGCTGCAGGGGCTGAACTTCAAGGTCATCGCCGCCGGCGATTCGTACAACGACACCGCGATGCTGGGCGCGGCCGATGCCGGCTTCTTCATCCACCCGCCGCCGACCATCGTCGACCAGTTTCCACAGTTCGCGGTGCACCACGACTACCCCAGCCTGCGCGCCAGCATCGACCGCGTGGCGCAGGGCTTGGACGCCGCGGCCGCCTGAGCGCACGCTGACCCGCTGCGGGCCCCCGGCGTGCCGACCACCGACCGCCTGCCACGTACGCTGGAGTTGCTGGCACCGGCGCGCGATGCCGACATCGGCATCGCGGCGGTCGACCATGGCGCCGATGCGGTGTACATCGGTGGCCCCGACTTTGGCGCCCGCGCCCACGCCGGCAACACGGTGGCCGACATCGAACGCCTGGCGCGCCATGCGCACCGCTTTGATGCGCGCATCTTCGTCACGCTGAACACCATCTTGCGCGACGACGAGCTGGAGCCGGCGCGGCGCCTGGCCTGGCAGCTGCACGACGCCGGCGCCGACGCGCTGATCGTGCAGGACATGGGCCTGCTGGCGCTCGACCTGCCGCCGATCGAGCTGCACGCCAGCACGCAGACCGACATACGCACGCCGGCCAAGGCGCGCTTTCTGCAAGACGTCGGCTTTTCGCAAATGGTGCTGGCGCGCGAGCTGACACTGGCGCAGGTTGAAGCCATCGCCGCCGAGGTGCGGCACGCGACGCTGGAGTTCTTCATCCACGGCGCGCTGTGCGTGGCCTATTCGGGCCAGTGCTTCATCAGCCACGCCCACACCGGGCGCAGCGCCAACCGCGGCAACTGTTCGCAGGAATGCCGGCTGCCCTACACCGTGACCGACGGCGCCGGCCGCATCGTCGCCCACGACAAGCATGTGTTGAGCCTGAAGGACAACGACCAAAGCGCCAACCTGCGCGCGCTGGTAGCCGCCGGCATACGCAGCTTCAAGATCGAGGGCCGCTACAAGGACCTGGGCTACGTCAAGAACGTCACCGCGCACTACCGGCAACGGCTTGACGCGCTGCTCGACGACTCACCGGGGCTGAAGGCCGCGTCGTCCGGCCGCACGACGTTTTTGTTCACGCCGCAGCCCGAGCGCAGCTTCAACCGCGGCGCCACCGACTACTTCGTGCACGGCCGCAAGCCCAACGACGACGACATCGGCGCCTTCGACACACCCAAGCACGCCGGGCTGCCGCTGGGCGAGGTGCTGCGCGTGGGCAGCGACCATATCGACCTGCGGCTGGCCGACGGCGTCGATGCCATCGCCAACGGCGACGGCCTGACCTGGTGGGACCGCCAGGGCGAGCTGCAGGGCACGCAGGCCAACAGTGCGCGCGCACTCGATGCCTCGCAACGGCTGTGGCGCGTGCTGCCCAACGAGCCGCTGGCGGGGATGAAAGACCTGCGCGCCGGCACGCTGCTGCAGCGCAACCGCGACCTGGCCTGGGACCGGCGGCTGGCGCGCAAGTCGTCCGACCGACGCATCGCGGTCGACCTGCGGCTCAGCGACAGCGGCAGCAACGGCCTGCGGCTACAGCTATCCGACGACGCCGGCCACCACGGCAGCGCCGAGCTGGCCGGCCCGTTTGACGCCGCGCACGATGCCGAACGTGCGGCACAGGCAATGCGCGACGCACTGGGCAAGCTCGGCGCCACGGTGTACGCGGCGCGCCGCGTCACGCTGGCGCTGCGCGGCACGCCGTTCATCGCCGCGGCGGCGTTGAACGCCCTGCGCCGCGACGCGGTCGCCGCGCTGGACGCCAACCGCGAGGCCGACCGCCTGCGCCAGCGGCCAACACGCCGGCCCGCGGTCGACCCGCCGCCACGCTTTCCCGACGACACGCTGAGCTACCTGGCCAACGTCTACAACCACCGCGCACGCGACTTCTACGCCCGCCACGGCGTGCAGGTGATCGAGGCCGCGTATGAAAGCCACCAGCGGCTGGACGAGGTCAGCCTGATGATCACCCGCCACTGCGTGCGCTGGTCGCTCAGCCTGTGCCCCAGGCAGGCCAAGGGCGTCGTCGGCGTGCAGGGCACGCTGCGCGCCGAGCCGCTGGCCTTGCGCCATGGCGACGACACGCTGACGCTGCGCTTTGACTGCAAGCCGTGCGAGATGCATGTCGTCGGCCGCCTGCGCAAGAACGTGCTGCGCGACACGGCGGCGCAGCCGCTGACTTTCTACCGCGCCGCTCCGGGTAGCTGAGAGGCCGAGACCGGCTGAGCCTGTGCGCCGATCACCGGCGCCCCATTCGGTGTCGGGTTATTGCGGATGTTTGCCAAATGTTTCACGCATAGCCTTTGGCCGGCGTTCAAGGGGTGCAGGCAATTCCTGGCGGCCCGTGGGCCTCGTGCCCGGCCGTGCGCGCCTGACGCGCAGCCCCCGGTTCAGAGGGGACATCCCGCCTCGACCGCGTCGGACTTATTCGCGGCGCATCCTGCCGCACCCGGTCGCCGCTGACCTATTCAGTACAAGGAGTGTTCATGCACGTTTTGTTGGCGCGACAGGCCGCTGTCGCAGTATTGAGCGTTTGCACGGCCATCGCGCCGGTCCATGCCGCCCGGATTACCGTCGACTTCGAAGACCCCGGTCTGGTCAGCCTGTACTTTCCGGGCGACAGCTTCGAGCAATACGGCTTCACGTTGCGCGCCGACTTCGAGTTCGGCAGCGTTGACAACGCCGGCGCGCTCGGTCCGCAGGCGCCAACCGGCAACGCCACCACGTTCTATTTCAATTCCAACGTTGGTCGACTGAACGTCCAGCACAGCCTGGGTGCGCCGTTTTCACTGCTCGGTTTTTCGGCGGCCTTCGTGCCGCTGTCGCCGCCGGCCACGCCAGCGCAGCGGACCGTGCTGGTTGCCTACGCCGAAACCATGCCCGGCGATGTGGCCTACAACCTGTTTTCGCTCGGCGACACCTCGGTGGCCGGCGGCGCGCCGTTCTACAGCTACGGCGACCCGCTGGACTTTGCGGCGTTCACCAACCTGGCGTCGCTGGAGTTTTTCGCCTGCGCCTTGACCAGCGCTTCGACATGCGTCGCGCCGACGAACAACAACGGCCAGTTTGCGATTGACGACATCCAGCTCCGCGTGCACGAGCCGACGGCCGGCGCACTGTCGCTGCTGGCACTGGCCGCACTGGCCGCCGGCCGACAGCGCCGAGGGCGCTGAAGAGGCTGCGCGCCCGCATTCGCACCCACCCATTCGCAAAGACCAGCCATGAACCTGATCCGTGTCGCGCTGGGCTGCGCCCTGCTGGCCCTGGTGGCCAGCGCCGGCGCGCAAACCGCACAGCGCAAAAGCTACATCGTGCAACTGGCCGACGCGCCGGCGGCCACTTACAACGGCGGGCGCGCCGGCCTGGCGGCGACGCGGCCGGCACGAGGCGCCAAGCTCGACATGCGCTCGCCCCAGGTGCGGGCCTACCTCAGCCACCTGAACGCGCAGCAGTCGCGGGCGCTGTCGCGCATTGGCGCGGCGCCGGTGCTGTACCGCTACGGCGTGGCCTTCAACGGCTTCGCGGTGCGTTTGACCGAGGCCCAGGCCAAGTCGCTGAAAACCGCCGCCGGCGTGGTGGCGGTGACCGAATCGAAGCGCTTCCATCTCGACACCACGCGAACGCCGGACTTTCTTGGCCTGACCGCGCCTGGCGGCCTGTGGTCGCAGCTTGACGCCGCGTCGCGTCCGGTCCAAGGTGAAGACGTCATTCTGGGCATCGTCGACAGCGGTGTCTGGCCCGAGAATCCATCGTTTGGTGACAAGGTCGACGGCCTCGGCAACCCGGTGGCCTACGACCAGCCAGGCACGCTGGTCTACGGCGCGCCGCCGGCGAAGTGGCTGGGGCGTTGCGATGTCGGCCCCGGCTTCAGCGCCAACATGTGCAACAACAAGCTGATAGGCGCGCGCTGGTACGTCGCCGAATTCGATCAAACCAACCCGGGCGCCTCTTCGCTGCACGACAAGGAATTCCGCTCGCCGCGCGATGGCGCCGGCCACGGTACGCACACCGCGTCGACCGCAGGCGGCAATGCCGGTGTCACGACCACGATTTTCGGCGTCGGCGTCGGCCGCGTCTCCGGCATGGCGCCGCGGGCGCGCATTGCTGCGTACAAAGTGTGCTGGGAAGGCAGCAACCCCGGCCTGACCGGCTGCTACAGCGCCGACATCGTCGCGGCCATCAACCAGGCGGTGGCCGACGGCGTCGACGTCATCAACTTCTCGATCAGCGGCACCCGGACCGACTTGTCCGACCCGCACGAAATCGCCTTCCTGAACGCGGCCAGCGCTGGCATCTTCGTCGCCGCGTCGGCCGGCAACACGTCAGCCAGCACCACCGTGGCTGCCGGCCAGGTGGCGCACCCCGGCCCGTGGCTGACCACCGTCGCGGCGTCAACGCACGACCGTTACACCGCGGCCCAGGTAACGCTGGGCGCGCCGTCGGGACAAAGCTTCAGCGGCGTGTCGTACCAGGGCGCAGGACTGCCGTCGCGGCCGCTGATCATGGCCTGGGACGCCGGCCCGGTGCCCTTTGCCAGCATGACGCCGACCGACCAACTCGCACTGATGCGCTGCTACAACCCGGCCGACCGCGCCGATCCGACGCTGTTTACGCCTGCCGCGTTTGCCGGAACGCCCAGCGCCAATGCAGCGCTTGAACCGGCCAGGGTGGCCGGCAAGATCGTCGTCTGCATCCGCGGCGGCAACGTGCTGGTCAACAAGGCGGCCAGCGTCAAGAGTGCCGGCGGCGCCGGGCTGATCATCCTGGACGCACCGGACGGCGTGCTGCCGGGCCTGCCGGCGACATCCAACACCCCGTATCTGCAGCCCTACGTTCTGCCGACGGTGCATCTGCCGAACACCGCCTACGACGCATTGACCCGCTACGCGGCGTCAACCCTTGGCGCGGCAAGCGCGGCCTTTGGCCCCGGCGTGCAGGTGGCCGGCACCGTTGCACCGGTGATGGCCAACTTCTCGTTGGCCGGGCCCAGTCAGGCCAACGCCAACTTGCTCAAGCCCGACCTCACCGCACCCGGCGTCGACGTCATTGCCGCCTACATCGACGACGCGATGACCCAGGCCGAGCACGATGGCATCGTCGCCGGCAACTTCCGCGCCCGCGCCGCCGGAATGACGCTGCAGGGCACGTCGATGTCCAGCCCGCATGTGGCCGGCGTCGCCGCGCTGCTGCGCCAGCAGCACCCGGGCTGGTCACCGGCGGCGATCAAGTCGGCGCTGATGACCAGCGCCGGGCCGGTCAGACTGGCCACCGGCAGCCTGGACCCTGACCGTTGGCGCTACGGCGCCGGCCACGTGGCGCCGAACGCGGCCACCGATCCTGGCCTGGTCTACGACATCCAGCCGGCCGACTACGGCCGGCTGCTGTGCGGGCTGAATCTGACGCCGCCGGCCGGCCTGGGCAACTGCGGCACGCTTGGCGCGCTGCAGCCCTGGGATCTGAACCTGCCATCGCTGAGCGCGGCGGCGGTGCCGGCCACGCTGACGCTGAACCGCCGCGTCACCAACGTCGGCAATGCCACCGCCACCTATGTCGCCACGGCGACGCTGCCCGGCTGGTCGGTGCAGGTCAACCCGTCAACGCTGACCCTCGCGCCCGGCGCCAGCGCGGCGTTCACCGCCACGCTGGTGCCGGCCGGCGCCCCGGTCGGTGGCTGGACCTTTGGCGACCTGAGCTGGAGCGACGGCACGCACACCGTGCGCAGCCCGCTGAGCGCGCGCGCGGTCAGCTTTGTGGCGCCGGCTGAAGTCAGCGACACCCGCGTCTCCGGCCGCGGCACCAAGGTGTTCTCGATCACTTCGGCCTATACCGGCACGCTGACGGTCAGTGCCACCGGTCTGGTGCCGGCCACCCGCAGCGCCGGCGTGGTCGACGCCGCCGACGCCGCGGCGCCGGCGCAACGCTGCGTCGACTTCACTGTCGGTGCCGGTGCGCAGGTGGCGCGGTGGCAGTTGTTCAATGCCGACACCGAAGGCGGCGGCGCCGGCACCGACCTCGACCTGGATGTTTACGACGCTGCCGGCGGCCTGGGCAACCTCGTCGGCGCCAGTGGCCGCAGCCAATCCAACGAAGTGGTCACGTTGGCGTTGCCGGCCGCCGGCACCTACTCGGCCTGCGTGGTCGGCTACGCCACACCGATTTCCGGCGCGCGCTACACCTTGTCAAGCTGGGTCGTCGGCCCGGCGGTCGGCACGCAAACCTTGAAGGCCTCCGGCCCGACGGCGGTCTATGCCGGCGGCTCGGCGTCGATCGGCCTCGGCTGGTCGGTGCCTGCCGGGGTGCGCTATCTCGGCAACGTGCATTTCCGCAATGGCAGCAACGCGCTGATCGGCTCGACCATCGTCAGCGTCGACAACCACTGACCCGGCCGCGCACGGCGCATACCTCGGCGGTGGCGGGAGGCGGCCACCGCCGGCGGCGTCAATCCACACGGTTGAACCGGTCGCCGCTGCTGGCCGGCAACAGCTCGCAACGGCCCTGCCGGCACGCCGCGCCCGGGTCGGCCAGGTATTGGCAGGTCGAACTCAGCCCGCTGTCGCGGTTGCGCCTGGCCGCCCATTGGCGCGTCTGTTGGCTCCAGGCCTGCAGCTTGTCGGCGTCGCCCTGCGCCGTTGACCATGCCAGCCAGCGTTGCGGACCGCCGCACGCGCGCTCACCGATCGGCAAAGTGCGGCACTGCGCATCGCGCTCGCACGGCGCGGCGCCGATTTCGGCGTCGATGCGTGCGGCCAGCGCACTGAGCGCCGACGCCGACGCATCAGCACTCGCGGCCGCCGGCACACCGTGCATCAGCAGCACCAGCGTGGCCGCGCCTGACCACGCCGCCCGTGCCGAGCGGCGGCGCGCAGCAGGCCGCCGCAGAACGCTGGGCCGGCCCCCGCAGACAGGCGAATCAGACATAACAGGCTCCTTTGGATTGGCGTGCGGTGGCGCCGGCCACCAACCGCAGCCACCGCACCGCGCAGCGCGCAGCGCCAGCGCCGGGCTTTATCCGTCGTGGCAACCAAAACGAGGCGCAAACCGGCATCATCGCCGGATGAATCGCCCCACCCCCCCACTTTCCGTTCTCGATCTGGCACCAATCACCGAAGGCGGCAACGCCGCCACCGCGCTGGCAAACAGCCGCGATCTGGCCCAACACGCCGAAGCCCTGGGCTACCGCCGCTACTGGCTGGCCGAGCACCACAACATGGACGGGCTGGCCTGTTCGGCCACAGCGGTGCTGGTCGGCCACATCGCTGGCGCCACGCGCACGATCCGCGTCGGCGCCGGCGGCGTGATGTTGCCCAACCACGCGCCGCTGGTGGTCGCCGAAGCCTACGGCACGCTGGCCACGCTGTACCCCGGCCGCATCGACCTCGGCCTCGGCCGCGCACCGGGCACCGACCGCCTGACCGCGCAGGCGTTGCGGCGCAACCTGGCCGGCGCCGACGATGAGAACTTTGCGCAGGACGTGCTCGAACTCCAGTCCTACCTCGCGCCGGCCAGCGCCGACCAGCGCGTGCGCGCCATCCCAGGCAGCGGCACCGAGGTGCCGATCTGGATCCTCGGCTCCAGCACCTATGGCGCGCAACTGGCCGCCTACCTGGGTCTGCCGTATGCCTTTGCGTCGCACTTCGCGCCCGAGCAGATGCTGGCCGCGCTGGATGTGTACCGGCGCGGCTTCCGCCCGTCGCCGGCCTGCGCCAGGCCGTATGCAATGGTCGGCGTCAACGCCTTCATTGCCGACAGCGACGACGAGGCGGCCTGGCTGGCGACCACCGCGCAGCAGCGTTTTCTGGGCATGCAGCGCGGCCAGCGCGGCGCGCTGCCGCCGCCAATCAGCCCGGCGGCGATGGACGCCCTGTGGCAGCCACACGAAAAAGCAGCCGTGCAGCGCATGCTGTCCGCCAGCCTGATCGGTGCGCCCGACACCGCGCGCCGGCAATTGGCCGAGCTGCTGGACCGCACCGCGGCCGACGAGCTGATCGTCGCCGGGCTGGTGTTTGACCACGCGGCGCGGCGGCGGTCGTACCAGCGGTTGGCCGAACTGGCCGGACTGGCCTTGTGAACCTGCCGCCGCGGCCGGCAGGTCGGCCGGGAAATCCCTTCCCACGGATCGGGGGTGGACGCCGGGGTGACACCAAGCTTTGATCCACGGTTCATTTCATCATCCTGACTGTGATGTGCGCCATGTCGGCGCCGCAGCCAAACCGGAGACACCGATGTCCGTTCGTTTGCAAACCCGCCGCACCCGGCACGCCGTGCCCCGGGTTCTGACCGCAGTGGCCGCCAGCGCCGCGATGTGCCTGCTGGCAGCACCTGGCGCGCGCGCCGCCAGCGACGGCAGCACCAGCGCCCGCGCCGGGGTTGACACCGGTTACGCGCTGGTGCAGCTAACCGCCGAGCCGCTGGCCACCTGGCAGCGCAGTGCGCCGGCCAAGGGCAAGAAGATCGACTTCTCCAGCACCACGGTGAAGTCCTACCGCGCGCTGTTGTCGGCCGCGCGCAATGACTACAAGGCCTGGCTGCGCGCCAACGTGCCGCAGGCCAGCGTCAGCGGCGAGTTCGACATTTCGCTCAACGCGGTGGCGGTCAAGCTCAACGGCGCCACGCTGGCCCAGGTGGCCGCCACGCCGCTGGTGCGCCAGGCCGAGTATCAGGGCCTGTACTACCCGAACGCGGCCGACCCCGACCTGGCCCTGATCGACGCCGAAGCGGCCTGGAACCGCCAGGGCGGCGCGGCACAGGCCGGCGCCGGCGTCAAGGTGGCGGTGGTCGACAGCGGCATCGACACCGCGCACCCGTGTTTTTCAGACACCGGCTACCCGGCGCAAAGCCAGCTTGGCGACCGGCGCTACACCAACAACAAGGTGATCGCCGCGCGGGTGTTCAACAACCGGCTTAACCAGACCCGCTTTGACGCCAAGGCGGTCGGCGCCCACGGCACCCACGTCGCCGGCACGGTGGCGTGCAACTTCCAGACGCCGGCCAGCGTCGGTGGCGTGTCGATTCCATACGCCATGTCGGGCGTGGCGCCGCGCGCGCTGCTGGGCAGCTACAACGTGTTTCCGGGCACGGTGGAAAGCGCCCGCTCCGAGGACATCCTCAATGCGCTGGAGGCCGCCTACAGCGACGGCTTTGACGTCGCCAACATGAGCCTGGGCGGCGGCAGCAAGGGTGTGCAGGATTTGCTGACGGTGGCGGTCGACAACCTCGACCGCGCCAACCTGGTGGTGGCCATCTCCAACGGCAACGAAGGCCCGGGCGCCTTCACCGTTGGCTCGCCCGGCATGGCCGCGCGCGGGCTGACCGCTGGCGCCAGCAGCGTGCCGCATTTCGTCGGCAGCCCGGTGCTGGCCGGCAACCAGCGCTTCGGCTCGGCCAGCGGCGACTTCGCCACCGTGCAGTCCGACCTGACCGCCCCATTGGCGGCAGTGTTGACCTCCAGCGGGGCGCTGTCCACCGCCTGCACTGCGCTGCCGCCACAGTCGCTCAACGGCGCGGTCGCGCTGTTGTCGCGCGGGACCTGCACGTTCTCGGTCAAGGTGCGCAACGCACAAGCCGCCGGCGCCGCGGCGGTGCTGGTGGCCAACAGCATCGCCGGCGACCCGACCGCGATGGGCTTTGACACCCTGCCCACCCAACCGACGATTCCGGCCTACATGGTCAGCCGGCTCGACGGCCAGGCCTTGCTTGCCTACAACGGCATGCCGGTCACGATCGTCGCGGAAATGGCCTATTTCTCCAGCGTCAACGCCAACCTGATGGCGCAGTTCAGCAGCCTGGGGCCGACCGACGTCGACTTCCGCGTCAAGCCCGACGTGGTCGCGCCCGGCGTGAACGTGTTGTCGTCGGTGCCCACCGCGCTGTGCAGCGGCGCGCCGTGCTTTGCCTTCTACAGCGGCACCTCGATGGCGGCACCGCACCTGGCCGGATCGGCCGCGGTGCTGCGCGGCCAGCACCCCGACTGGTCGGCGGCGCAGGTGCGCTCGGCGGTGGTCAATACCGCGGTGCGCGGCGTGCTCGGCCGCTGGCAGGATGGCCAGCCGATCAACGACGTGCAAACCGTCGGCGCCGGGCTGGAAAACCTGCTCGCCGCGACCACCGCGACGCTGGCGCTCGATCCGGTCAGCCTGTCATTTGGCGGCGTGCCCTCGGGCAGCGGCATGAGCCGCGCGCAGACGATCACCGTCACCAACTTAAGCGGCGTGGCGCAATCGCTGAGCCTGTCGGTCGGCGCCCAGCCGGCCGGCGTGCGCTACAGCGTCAGCCCCAGCGCGCTGGCGCTTGACCCCGGCGCGTCGGCCACCGTCACGGTGACGATGCAGGCCGCGGTCGGCGCCGCCGGCCCCCAGCAGGCCTACCTCGACATTTTTGACGGCAGCCGCTCGGTGGCCCATGCGGCCTTGTACACGCTGATCAAGTAAGCGCGGTCGCGTAGCTGGCCGCCGAACGCTGTTGCAGCGTTCGGCGGCTTTTTCTTTGGTTTCCAGAACAAGTCCAGCAGGCGCGAATCGTTGGGCCGTGGCTTGAAATAATCCGCCGCCATGGGTCCGCTTGACGCGCTTTGGCATTTGGCCAACCTGTTCGGCCCGGCGCTTGGGCTGGCACTGCTGGCGCCGGCGCTGGCCAAGGCGATTTATCGCCGCGAGCTGGCGTCGGTGCGCTTTGCCGACCTGGCGCTGGCGGTCGGCTCGGCCTGCGCACTGGTCAGCCTGGCCGCGCTGCTGCTGCTGGGCCGCGATGGCCGCATGCTGACCTATGCCGCGCTGGTGGTCGCCGCCGCGCTGGTGCTGTGGTGGCGCGGCGGGCTGTACCGGCGCTGAACCGGTCCCGTCAGTGCGCGGGCAGCGCCACCGCCGCTGCCCGGCCCACCACCTGGCCGCGCAGCGAGTGCGGCAACGCCTCGGTGATGGTGACGTCGAGCATTTGCCCGACCAGCGCCGCGCGGTCGGCGCCACCGTCGAAATTGACGATGCGGTTGCACGCGGTGCGGCCCATCAGCTCGGCCGGGTTTTTGCGGCTCGGGCCTTCGACCAGGATGCGCTGCCGCGTGCCCACGCGCTGCGCGCTGATGCGCCGCACGTTGACCTCCAGCAGCGCCTGCAACTGCTGCAGCCGCGCCAGCTTGACCGCCTGCGGCGTGTCGTCGGCCAGCCCGGCGGCGGGCGTGCCCGGGCGCGGGCTGAAGACAAAGCTGAACGAGGCGTCGAAGCCCAGTTCTTCAATCAGCCTGAGCGTCTTGGCGTGGTCGTCTTCGGTCTCGCCGGGAAAGCCGACGATGAAGTCCGAACTCAGGCTCAGCTCGGGCCGCACCGCGCGCAGCCGGCGCACGATGGACTTGTACTCAAGCACGCTGTAGCCGCGCTTCATCGCCATCAGCACACGGTCGGCGCCATGCTGCACCGGCAGGTGCAGGTGGCTGACCAGCTTGGGCAACCGCGCATAGGCCTCGATCAACCGCGGCGTGAATTCGTTCGGGTGGCTGGTGGTGTAGCGGATGCGCTCGATGCCCGGCACCTCGTGCACGAAGTCCAGCAGCAGCGCGAAGTCGGCCGCCTCGCCGCCCTCGCCCGCCGCGCCCAGCGTGCCGCGCCAGGCGTTGACGTTCTGGCCCAGCAGCGTGACCTCCTTGACCCCTTGCTCGGCCAGTTGGGCGACCTCGGCCAGCACGTCGTCAAACGGCCGGCTGACCTCCTCGCCGCGGGTATAGGGCACGACGCAGTACGAGCAGTACTTCGAGCAGCCCTCCATGATCGAGACAAAGGCCGACTCGCCGTCGACCCGCGGCGGCGGCAGGTGGTCGAATTTTTCGATCTCGGGAAAGCTGATGTCGACCTGCGGCCGGCCGGCGCTGGCGCGGCGTTGCAGCAACTCGGGCAGCCGGTGCAGCGTCTGCGGGCCGAACACCACGTCGACATACGGCGCGCGGTCGATGATCGCCGCGCCCTCCTGGCTGGCCACGCAGCCGCCGACGCCGATCAACACGCCTTTTTTCTTCAGGTGCTTGACCCGGCCGAGGTCGGAAAACACCTTCTCCTGCGCCTTCTCGCGCACCGAACAGGTGTTGAACAGAATCAGGTCGGCGGCCTCGGGGTCGGCGGTCGGCTCATAGCCCTCGGCCGCGCGCATCACGTCGGCCATCTTGTCGGCGTCGTACTCGTTCATCTGGCAGCCGAAGCTGCGGATGTAGACCTTTTTGCTCATCGCGTGCGGCCCGTGGCCGGTGTCAAGGCTTGGTCCAGACCTGGGCGGCCGGGTCGAACAGCCACTTGGCGGCCTGCTCGGGCGTTGTCGGCCAGGGCTTGCGCGCGGCCTCGTCGGGGCGCAGCAGCCAGACCTGGTGGATCTGCCCGGTCAACTCGACCGTGTAGTGCACCAGCAGCGGCTGGCCGACCAGCGCGCCCGACAAGACCTGCATGTTCTCGGCATCGCGAATGCGCGCGCCGGGCGCAAGCCGCGCCGGTTCGCCGTTGAGCAACACCTCGGGCGGCTGCGTCACGACCAGCGTGCCGCGCAGCGCATGGGCCGGAAAACTGCGCGCCATCTGCGCCGCGGCGGGAAACGTGAACGCCGCGGCAATCGCCAGCGCGGCCAGGCAGCGGTGCATGGTGTGGACCCAGGGGCTGCGAAAGAAAACCCGGCGCTGGCGAAGCGCCAGGCCGGGGGTAGAAGGGGCGGATTTTAGGCGGCGGCGGGCGGCTCAAGGCACCCAGGCGGAACAATTGCGGATGCACAAGCCACAAGCGGCAAGGGCAGCACTTACGCAAGCGCCTCTCGCACAACTTCGGGATGCTTGCGGACGATGCGAATCAGCGCCTGGGCTGCACCTGAAGGCGCCCGTCGTCCTTGCTCCCACTCTTGCAGCGTGCGCTTTGAAATGCTGAGCGCCGAGGCGAAATCGGCCTGAGACAGGCCCGTGCTCAGTCGCGCCTGGAGCACCTCGTTGACCGCGATCTCGGTCACGCGTGCAAAGTTGCGTGCCTTCATCTCACGAACCGACTGCAGAAGCTTGAGGCCAAGTTCCTCACCAGGCAGCGCGGCTGGCTTCGGCTTACGAGCGGTCATCTTCAATTTCCTTTCGAACTTCCCTCAAGATATGGCCAGGAATGTTGTCCTTCGCTGCTTTGGGATACACCAGCAACATGCATAGTTCACCTTGTGCGAAGTGCGTGAAGTAGATGACGCGAGCACCGCCTTGCCTGCCCATTCCAGGGCGCGACCAGCGTAGCTTGCGGCAACCACCGCTTCCCGGTATGACAACTCCCGCCTCCGGCTCACGCGCAATCCACGCAAAAAACTCCAGCCTCTCTTCCGTGCTCCAGATCTTCGCGGCTTCGGCGACAAAGGTGGGCGTCTCGTAGATCGTGAGCATGCATCAATATACGTCAAGGACGTATCATGCGCAAGCTAAGGTAAATATGGGGCTTGTTTCGGGATCAAAGGCAGGCTGACTTCATGCGGAAATGGCCATTCCAAGACTCAATCGCGCAATTCAGCGAACGACTGAACGCATGTTTGACCAAGGGGCCGCAAATGGTCGCTCGGCGCGATGCCGACGCGGCTGAAACCGTGGCGGCCAAATGTGCGGGGCCACAACAGACTGCTCGCCCGCCGCTGAAGCGGTTGCTGCTGGATGATGGGAATCGCTGGGAGTTGGTAGTGCGGCAGCGCGCAAATGCCAAGCGCCGCGCTCGCACCAAGGCGACACCAAGGCCTATGCGCATGCCTTGAGACCAGCGGAGACAAGCAACTTGTGTCCACCAAGCAGTGCATTTAGCCCGGGTTCGTTGCCAACCGAAGCTGCGGACGAGTTCTTTCCGGCTCGCCCGGAATGGGCGCGGGGACGCTGCCAACCCGGACCGCGCCACATCTGACATAGAACTGCTCCGCATTGGGGTCCGAGTCGATCGCGATCACTTCTTGTCCGCGTTCGCGCGCCGCCTGAACCATGCTTTGGAGCAGCGCTCTGCCAACGCCTCGCCCGGCATTGTTCGGAAGAACCCAGAGGGAAATTAGTTCGCAGTAATCCTCGTCTATCACGATTTGCGCAAAACCAATCGCTTTTCCATGTTCCTCCGCGACAACTGTGGGCTGTGTTTCGACCAATTCGGCCGAGGTTGCGAGCGACGCTGCCCATGTTTCCAACTGGCTCGGGCTGTATCCCCAGGAGGCCTTGGCTTGCAGCGATATTTCGTCCAGCCTCGGCGTCTCGTCTGGCCTGGCGGCGCGTAGCTGCATACTGTTCGGGCCTTGTTTCAGAAAGCGACGACGCATCTTTTCTACCGTAGGCGCGATTATTGGGCCATTCTCGCAGGGCAAAACGGGTCGGAGCACAGTTGCGCCGGCACGGCCAGACTGCTGCCCAATCTTGAAAGCTGCCCAGCCTTGGCCGGCTCAAAGTTGAAGTGCGACATCGCAACTGCTGTAAGGTGTCGCCCAAATGGGAACCAAATACTCGCATCTGACCGAAGCTG
>WBZS01001697.1_pt1 | contig 16323 bp, 11 predicted proteins | sample 5204201 | NCBI WGS metagenome assembly WBZS01 (sample SAMN12344357, study PRJNA552823) | activated sludge metagenome | biome: Activated sludge suspended growth; feature: Nitrification reactor; material: Wastewater; isolation source: activated sludge from nitrification reactor of wastewater...
AGCGACAAAAACCTCTGCTAGGCCACTAACTTTAGTATATTTTTCCAGAAAAAAATTCTCGCTGTTTACCCCAATGACTCCGTTTCCACATCCTGCATATATGTAATCTTTACTCTGACAAACGGAAGTAGCATTCTGCAGCGGCAGATGCGCTGTCCAGGTTCCCAAAGGCAGGTTTTGTGCACCCGACAAATGCCACAAACAGCAACACAAAACGAGCGTTATTTTATAAAAAACAGTATGCACGGAATAAAACTTCATTTTCAGCTTAAATTGTTTCCAAATCTATGAATTTTAAACGAGAAAGCGGGAATATATTAACGGCCAAAATCTACTATTTAGTGTGCTTTTTCGTATCTTTGCGCAAATTTTTTTGAAGGAGAACGATATGTCGAACGCAAAGCAATACAGAGAAGTAAAAAACATTACCCAAACGCAAATTGAGCAGGAAATTGCCGCTTTTTGGCAATCTCAGCATATTTTCGAGCAGAGTGTTTCTGCCCGCGAGGGAAAAACCCCTTATGTTTTTTATGAAGGGCCACCAAGTGCCAATGGATTACCGGGTATTCACCATGTTTTAGCACGTTCTTTAAAAGACATTTTCTGCCGCTTTAAAACTTTACAGGGTTTTCAGGTAAAAAGAAAAGGCGGCTGGGATACACATGGCCTGCCGGTTGAGTTGCAGGTAGAAAAATTGCTGGGCATTACCAAAAAAGACATCGGAACCAAAATTTCCGTGGCAGAATACAACCAGAAATGCCGCGAGGAAGTGATGAAGTTTAAAGATATCTGGGACAACCTTACCGTAAAAATGGGGTATTGGGTAGACTTAGACAATCCTTATATCACGTTCGACAATAATTATATCGAAAGCGTTTGGTGGATTTTAAAAGAACTGTACAAAAAAGACTTATTGTACAAAGGCTATAAAATTCAGCCCTACTCTCCTGCTGCCGGTACCGGTTTAAGTTCCGCAGAGTTAAACTTGCCGGGTTGCTACAAAGACGTGAAGGATACGAGTGCGGTGGCGCAGTTTAAGATTAGTCCACATTCAATAATTCATACTTCTCAGAATATAAGCGAAGATATTTATTTCTTAGCGTGGACGACAACACCCTGGACATTGCCATCGAATACAGCGCTAGCTGTTGGTGGAAATATTGAATATGTTTTAGTAAAAACGTTTAATCCGTATACACATCTGCAGGTCAATCTTATTTTAGCTAAAGAATTATTACATAAATATTTCCAAGCTGAAAATGAAAACAAAGAGTTCTCCTCTTACCAAAATGATGGCAAGAATTTACCTTATCAAATTTTAGCTGCTTTCAAAGGAAAAGATTTGGCCGGCATCCGATATGAACAATTATTGCAGTTTGAAGCCAACTCCAGAGATAAAATTGAAGGTGATGCCTTCAAAGTCATACTCGGTGATTTTGTAACCACTTCTGATGGTACCGGTATCGTGCATATCGCACCGAGCTTTGGTGCGGATGACATGAAAGTGGCCGGAGAAAATAGCATCGGCGCATTAACGCTGGTAGACACAGAGGGTAAATTTATTGATGGCGTAGGCGAGTTTTCCGGTCGATATGTAAAAGATTACAAAGATGAACCAAACTATGTTTCCGTTGATATCGACATTTCCGTAAAACTGAAACAGGAAAACAGGGCGTTTAAAATAGAAAAATACGAACACTCTTACCCACACTGCTGGCGCACCGACAAGCCGGTTATTTACTATCCTTTGGATTCCTGGTTTATCCGAGTAACAGCCGTGAAAGAACGGATGGTGGAATTAAATAAAACCATCAACTGGAAACCGGAAAGCACAGGAACCGGTCGTTTCGGACAATGGCTGGAAAACTTAATCGACTGGAATTTATCGCGCACCAGATACTGGGGAACACCTTTAAATATCTGGAGAACGGAAGACAAGGAAGAGGAAATTTGTATTGGTTCTGTAGAAGAGCTGAAAGAGGAAATGCTAAAATCCATCGAAGCCGGCTTTTTATCCAAAGATATTTTGGAACAACCCTTTGATTTACACAAACCGTTTGTAGATGATATTATTTTGGTTTCCGCATCCGGAAAACCCATGAAACGCGAAAGCGATTTAATCGACGTTTGGTTTGACTCAGGTGCCATGCCGTATGCGCAATGGCATTTCCCTTTTGAAAATAAAGAAACATTCGAAAAATCCTTCCCGGCTGATTTTATTGCGGAGGGCGTTGACCAGACACGTGGCTGGTTTTATACTTTACATGCAATTGCCACGATGCTATTTGACTCCGTTGCGTACAAGAATGTAATGTCGAACGGATTGGTGCTGGACAAAAACGGCAACAAGATGTCGAAATCCAAAGGCAATGCCGTGGATCCGTTCATCACTTTAGATAAATATGGTGCCGATGTTACCCGCTGGTACATGGTTTCCAATTCTCAGCCTTGGGATAACTTAAAATTTGATGAAGAGGGACTGGCTGAAACGTCCAGAAAATTATTCGGCACTCTTTACAATACGTATAACTTCTTTGCCATTTATGCCAATATAGATGGTTTTGTAATTGACAAAGGAAACACAACACCATTATCAGACCGAGCCGAAATTGACCGCTGGGTGATTTCAAAACTGCACAGTTTAATCAAGGAAGTAACGGAATGTTATGAGGATTACGAACCGACCAAAGCGGCACGTGCCGTGGAAGATTTCGTCATTGAACATTTATCCAACTGGTATGTACGCTTATGCAGAAGAAGATTCTGGGGCAACGAATTATCGCAAGACAAGAAGGCGGCATTTGAAACGCTGCATGAATGCCTGACGGTAGTTGTTCAGCTCATGAGCCCGATTGCACCATTCTTCAGTGACTGGTTATGGCAGAGTTTATTATCTACAGATTCTTCTATTCATATTTCAGATTTGAAAAAATCCGAAGCGAATTTAATCGATAAGAGACTGGAACAACGCATGGAATGGGCACAGGAAATTTCTTCACTGGTTCTATCCCTTAGAAAAAAGACAAAAATAAAGGTTCGTCAGCCGCTGCAAAAAATATTGATTCCAGCTATCGACAAAGATTTTATTGAACAGGTAGATAAAGTAAAAACATTGATTCTGGCAGAAGTAAACGTAAAAGAAATTGAATATATCAGCGATACTTCAGGAATCATCTCTAAAAAGATAAAACCTAATTTCAAGTTGCTGGGTAAAAAATTAGGCGGTAAAATGAAACTCGCTTCAGAACATATTCAGCATCTATCTAATGAAGAAATCAATCAATTAGAGCAAAAAGGCAGTTTTGACATTAGCCTGGATGGTGAAATATTTAATATCTTACTCGAAGAAGTAGAAATTATCTCGGATGATATTCAGGGATGGCTGGTGGCCACCAACAATGGTATCACCGTTGCATTAGATATTCATATTTCAGAAGGTTTGAAGAATGAAGGTTTTGCCCGGGAAATTGTCAATAAAATCCAGACAGAGCGCAAAGAGTCTGATTTTGAAGTTACTGACAAAATCATTTTGCATGTGCAAAATCAATTGGTTCTCAATGGCGTTCTGAATAGTTATAAAGAATATATTTGCAACGAAACTTTAGCAAACGATATTTTGTTTAATGATAACTTGTCAACCGCTAAAGATTTTGATATCAACGGAGAAGTATTAAAATTATTCATTCAAAAAGTGTAGAAGATGGCAAAAGTGATTAAGAAAACGAAACCCGCCCCTAAGAAAGCTCCTGCTAAAAAAGCAGCAGCTAAACCTGCACCTAAAAAAGCGGTGGCTAAAAAAGCACCTGTTAAGGCTCCGGCCAAACCTGTAAAGAAAGCAGCGCCTGCCAAAAAAGCAGTGAAACCAGTGGCTAAAGCAAAGCCCGTAGCTAAAAAAGCAGCGGTAAAAGCTAAACCAGTTGCTAAAAAGGTAGTAAAACCTGCAGCCAAGGCTAAACCAGTTGCTAAAAAAGTGGTCGCAAAAGCTAAACCAAAAGCTGTGGTAAAACCGGTTCCCAAAAAAGCAGTGGTGAAAGTCGCTCCAAAACCGGCCGCTAAAGCACCGGCAAAAAAAGTGGTGGTTAAGGTTGCTCCGAAACCGGCAGTAAAAAAGCCCGCTCCCAAAGCTGTGGCAAAACCGGCACCGAAAGTAGCCGTTAAAGCTGCTCCAAAACCAGCCGTTAAAATTGAACCCAAAAAGGTGGCAGTTAAACCGGAACCAAAAAAAGCGGAACCAAAACCTTTTGTTAAACCGGCACACAAAACACCCACAGAAATAGCACATCATATCTCTACGCAAAGACATATACACGATGTTAAACCACTCATGGATGTTATTGTAACAAGATATAGTGATGCAGATTTGGCAATTTTCAAAGAAGTGATTCTGAAAAAAATCGCGAAAGCAAAAGAAGAAATTGATTTTTACACCGATCAGATTAAAAATTCTTCCGAATCTGAAACACAGTTTGCCAGCATTGACGATGGTTCTATGACCTCTGAAAGAGAAAACATGAACCAGATTGTAGTGCGCATGCAAAAACTGATTTCACACCTGGAAAGTGCATTGGTACGTATCGAAAATAAATCTTACGGAATTTGCCGCGAAACCGGCAAACTGATTCCGAAAGAAAGATTATTGGTCGTGCCGCATGCTACATTGAGCGTGGAAGGCAAGAAAATGGAGAAAAAATAATCTTATTGTAAATAAGAAATAAACAGAAAGCCAGTAAAGACATTTATCTTTATTGGCTTTAATTTTTTAATCCTTAAACAATTCCGAAACTTCGGAACAGGATGACATTATAGCGGTGTCATTAATAATTAAAAAGTACTATGAGTAAGAAAGTAATCGCCGTTCTGACAATCGTTTTATCGCTGGTGATAGATCAGGTGACAAAAATATGGGTAAAACTAACCATGCAAAGTGGTGATGAATTCTCCTACATCGGAAACTGGGCACGCATTCATTTCGTGGAAAATGAAGGAATGGCCTTTGGAATGAGCTTTGGAGCTGGTATTGGGAAATTTTTACTAACCTTTTTCAGAATCATTGCGGTGGGTTTTATTTCCTATTATCTCGCACAACAGATTAAAGATAAAAAATCATCAAAGGGTTTTGTCTTTGCTTTGTCCTTGATTCTGGTAGGTGCCGTTGGAAACATAATAGACAGTATTTTTTACGGACACATTTTCTCTCACAGCGACGGGCAGGTGGCCAAACTTTTCCCTTTGGGTGGCGGATATGCCAGCTGGTTTCACGGCAGAGTGGTGGATATGTTTTATTTTCCGATTTACAGAGGTATTTTACCAAACTGGATTCCATTTTTTGGCGGAAAATTCTTTGAGTTTTTTCAGTTTATCTTTAATGTGGCAGATGCCTGTATTACGATTGGCGTATTCATTATTTTAATTTTCCAGAAAAAGTTTTTTAATGAAGAGCCGAAAGCAATCAGTACTGAAGAAACAGTTCAACGTGCATAAAAAAGATAGACCTTACCCCGCACTTTTTACAGTTTAGAATAAGGTCTTGTCCCCCAACTGGACTACTTAAATTTTCAATTTTTGGATTATCAATACATGACTGTTATTTTGGCGTTGGAGGATTTCTTTGAGTTTGGATCATTTTCTGTTATGACGACTACGTATTTTCCTTGTAGCAACGGCATCTCATCAAATCGTATAAAGTTGTCTCCGTTAATCAGGCTTTGTGCTATTTTCTGAGAAAACTCGCCGTTTGATTTATACAGATTTACATTTACATCTTTGAAATTAGTTGCCTTTATAAAATAGTTTTTTGTGATAGAACTGTTCAAATCAACTGTAAAAATCTGATTCATTTTTACTTCATAATTGCTCGTTGTATTAGAGAATTTCAGCTCTGAAAGCAATATTTCCGTATTCATGTTATTAGAGAACACTATAGAACTGATTCTTGCTTTACCGTTTTGCATTATTTGATTGGAAACATAAGCCAGCACAGGTACTTCGTACAATTTTCTGGATTCATTTACCTGAATATTCTTAGTGATTTTCTGGTTGTGAACACCATCTGTGATATGAACATCTACGGTTACTAATGTAGAGCCTCCATCACAACTGAATTGCAGAAATTTTGGTATTGCTGCATCTGCATCACCGTAACTACAGGTAATAGTATAGGGTGCTGCTTGCGTTAGACTTGCATCTAACTTATGTGAAGTATTGTCTGCGCTGATATAACAGAGCATACTACTATTTAAAGACGTTTGCGCTTGTACAATTGTTATTGATAAAATTGCTAGTACACGCGCCATGAGAGTTAAGGGTTTTAACATGGCACTGGGTTTTTATGTATTGCAAATGTAGTATGCATTTTTGAATTTGTCAACACTTTTTTGAAAAAAAATAATTTTTCTTTAAAATCTGATTTAGCTTTTGCGTCAAACTATCAATAAAATCAATACATTAGCGTCAATAAAAAAAATCAGGCATGAGTGATTTTTATGAACATGTATATGCATTAGTGCGCAAAATTCCTAAAGGCAGAGCGATGTCATATGGTGATATTGCGGAATATTTAGGCACCAAAGGCTCCGCACGTACGGTTGGATATGCGATGAATAATGCCCATAATGTTTCTCCGCCGATACCCGCGCATCGTGTAGTCAACAGAAATGGATTACTGACAGGCAAACATCATTTTGGCTCTCCGACCATGATGCAGCAATTATTAGAAAACGAGGGCGTCAAGGTTATTGACGATCAGATTCAGGATTTTGAGAAAGTGAGATGGATGCCAAAGAAGAAGAAATCATAACTGCTTTAATAACACAAAAAATCCACGACTTTCATCGTGGATTTTCATTTTTATTTGGTTGGTTTATGCAGAAAACTCTCCTGATTATCAGCAGAGCTATATGGAAGTCTAATTATTCAACATCACCGGCATTACCAGCATCAGCAAATCTTCCTCATCTTCTTTTTCTGTCGGACGAATGATACCTGCACGATTAGGCGTAGATAATTCGATATTGATGTCGCTGCTGTCTAATGCACCTAACATTTCCAGCAAAAATTTCGCGTTAAATCCGATTTCCATTGCATTGCCTTGATAATCGCAAGCTAATTTTTCTGATGCTTCATTAGAGAAATCCAAATCCTGCGCGGAAACGGTTAACTCAGCGCCTGACATTTTCAATACTACCTGATGCGTAGTTTTATTAGAGAATATAGAGGTTCTTCTTAATGAAGAATAGAAATCATCTTTTTGGATGGATAATAAATTTGGGTTTTCTTTTGGAATCACCGCATTGTAATCCGGATATTTCGCGTCAATTAAACGGCAAATCAACTGTATATTATCAAAACTGAAGAATGCATTTGATTTATTGAATTGCACAGAAACTTCCGTATCGTTATTCGGCACCACCGCTTTTAATAAGTTCAGTGCTTTTTTAGGAACGATGAAAGAAGCGTTTCCGCCTTTCACATCGTTTCTATTGAATTTCACCAATTTGTGTGCATCAGTTGCTACAAAGGTGATACCATTATCATCTAACTGGAAAAATACTCCTGTCATTGCCGGACGTAATTCATCGTTACTTACGGCGAACAAGGTTTTAGAAACGCCTTTGTTCAAGATAGAAGAAGCTAATTTCACTTCATCCACACCGTCAGCCGTTGGTTCTTTCGGGAAATCCGCGCTATTTTCACCGCTTAATTTATATTTACCGTTATCTGTAGTAATTTCAATACCGTTGGTGGTTTCATCTACCGCAATCGTAATCGGCTGTTCCGGCAATGCTTTTAAGCTGTCTAATAAGATTCTGGCAGGAATCGCTACTTTGAAATTTTCTTTAGATTCTACTTCCATGCCAACAGACATTGTTGTATCTAAATCTGTAGCAGTAATCGTTAATTTATTTTTTTCAATATCAAACAGAAAATCTTCTAATATCGGCAATACCGTATTGGTACTGATAACGCCGCTGATTTTTTGCAAATTTTTTAATAGTTGCGCTGAGGAAACCACAAATCTCATAGTGTGTATTTTTTTTCAAAGTTAAGTAATTCAATCTAATATAAAATGCATTGAAAATCTTATCTTTCGACACCTGTGAATAACTGTTTATAAGTGCCCGTGAGTGTTTATAAGTGAATTTAAGTTACAACTATGAAGATTGCCGTTAATACGCGCTTTTTACTGAAAGATAAGCTGGAGGGCATCGGCATCTACACGCAGGAGATTTTCAGCCGTGTGGTGCAACTGATGCCGGAACACGAATTTTATTTTCTGTTTGACAGGCCCTTTTCAGAAGAATTTATCTTTGCGAAAAATATAACTCCTCTAATTGTTTCCCCGCCGGCAAGACATCCGTTTTTATGGTACTGGTGGTTTGAAAAATCAATTCCGAAAGTGCTGAAGGAAAACAACATTGATTTATTTATTTCACCGGACGGATATGCGAGCCTGAATACATTTGTTCCTCAAATCATCACCATTCACGATTTGGGCTTTGAGCATTTTCCGGAACATGTTCCATATTTAGTGCGTAAATTTTATCGCTATTTCACACCAAAATACTGCCAAAAAGCAGCAAAAGTTATGGCTGTATCTGAGTATACTAAACAAGATATTATCTCTACTTACAACATTGAAGCACAAAAAATTGACGTGGTTTATAATGGATTTGAAATAGAGAATCAAGAGTCAAGAATCAAGAGTCAAGATGCTGAAAAGAAAATCTTAACTTCAGAAATTCCTTATTTTATTTTTGTTGGGGCGGTGCATCCACGCAAGAACGTACTTGGTTTATTAAAGGCTTTTGAGCACTTTAAAGCTACTTTTTCTCACCCGCATCAACTGGTAATTGTTGGCAGAAAAGCCTGGATGACTCAGGAACTGGAAGATTTTTATGCGCAAATGCAATTCAAAAATGAGGTCATATGGATAGAAAAAATTGAACGAACTGATTTACTGGAACTGATGCAGCACGCATATGGATTAGTGTACACAAGTTTGTTTGAAGGGTTCGGTATTCCCATTCTGGAGGCCATGACTTTAGGATTGCCTGTCATCTGTTCCAATACCTCTTCCATGCCTGAAGTGGCAGGAAATGCTGCCCTACTTGTCCAGCCAAACAATATCAACGAGATTGCAGAAGCGATGAATGAATTGATTATAAACGATGAGTTGCGAAACGGTTTAATTGCTAAAGGCAAAACACAGGCAACTCATTTCGACTGGAATTCATCTGCCGAGAAAGTAGTTGGAATTATTAAGTCTTACCAAAAATAAAAACAGCATTTACTACTAATCAGATGCTGAAACAAGTTCAGCATGACGCACGTAAATTTTTGCTATTTAGCAAAAAATCGAAATGCTCATGAAAATACATTTGTTGTGCCAGTACTTATCATCCTGCTCCGAAGTTTCGGAATTGTTTCAGGATCTATAAAAAAAGCAGCGTTAACAAGAACGCTGCCAGGAATTTTATCAAAACTGAAATTTGTCAACTGCCAACTACAGCTTCTGTCCTTTAATTAATTTTTCTATATCTGATTTTACTTTAATATACTGGTCGTTTGTTAAAGATGATTTTAACTGCCCATCCAAATCCTGCATCAGTGTTATAAATTCCTGTCCGGCTTGCTGAGGATTTACTTTAGACAACAAACCTATCGCATCTCCTCTGATTTTACCTTGCACCAGCACTAAGATAACCGACATCGTTTGCACGTCGTTTAATCCGTATTGGCCGCGCACTTTATCTAAAAATATTTTCTGATCTGCGGATAAATTTTTTCCCGACAGAATATTTTCCTGCATACCGAGCGCAACCACCAAAGTTGTCAGTTGTTCATCACTCATGTGCATTTTCAGTTTCGGCACTGCCTGACCATTCAATGCGTCTGTAAGTTGTTTTATTTTTGCTGCATTTCCTGCATTCTCTTTTTTTATTTTGCCTAATTGCTGATCATAATCTTTCAGAATCGGAATCACCTGCGCAGCTTTTTCCGGTGTTATCTTCATAAACGTTCTCAACTGTTCAAAAATAGTAGTCACGTTTGACTGAGTAGTAACGGAAGCCGGAAGTGGCGTAGGGCTTACTGCAGACGTTGGAGCGCCTGTTGTTTTTGCGGTTTGAGTCGCTAAGTTTGTTTTATTTCCCGGAGGATTCAGCTTGCCGTCTTTTACCATCTGCGTTATTTTGGTAAACTGCGTTTCATTCATATAACCTCTGAATTTAATTCCCAATAAAAAAAACAGACCCTGTGTATTGGCATTGGGCTTTGCATTTTCGTTCAGGAACAAAATATAATCGTTTTTAAATTTTGCGGATTGGTCAGGGTTCAGATTACACTCTTTTTTTGCATTTTCAATAATCGCATTTAATTCAGGTGTAAGGTTGCTGGCCGTATATGCAGCACCGGCTCCCTGTGCGTGTGCTATCGAAACCGTTGCAGTAAAAATACTTCCTGCAAAAAACAACATAATAATTCTCTTCATAAAATTTCTATTTTATTAAACTTGGCAATAAGTGTACCAAACTACTGATTTTTCAGAAAAGAAAGCACATCTGCAACGGATGCAGGCGGTATTTCCTCCTGAGGTGAATGTCCGCAGTGATTATAAACAACTACTTTGTTATCGGGAATTTTTGTAAAATTATCCAGCAAAGAAATATCCAGCAACTTGTCTTCTTTACCCCATTGTATCAGCGTTGGTGTTTTTATGCCCGTGATATCAAGTTTGGGTTCTTTATCAATCTGCTGTACGCGTGCGGAAAAACTTTCGCGGTTGCCTTCGCGCAGCGACATATCATAATATAATTGCTTTTGCGCTTCGGTAATTTTAGCATCATCTTCATACACATCTTTCAATGTCTGGTTGACGATAATTTTAGTATCCATCTTTCCCATTAAGACAGCCAGCCATTTAATTTTAGCCAGTTTGAAAATAATGGCTCCGTTTCCTTTTTCTTTGGAGTAAAATCCGGCAGGATCCACTAATATTAATTTAGAAACATCCGCAGGATGCGCCAGTGCGTATTTCCAGGCAATCTCGCCGCCGAGCGAATTTCCTGCAAGCGCAAAAGTATCCACGCCTATCTGGTGCAAGAAGCTATGTAAAAAATCGACGTATGCTTTAGATGAATAATCATTGTCTTTTCTCGGCCCTGTTAAACCGAATGCAGGCATATCCAGACGGATTACTTTGTAATTGTTTTTTACTAATGAGTCTGTCCAGCCATCCCAGGTTTGCAAGCTGGCGCCGGTTCCGTGTATTAACACCACCGGCTTTCCTTCTCCTTCTATTCGGTAATGCACCTGTATGCCGTCCATTTCCAGAAATTTGGAAGAGGCGGTAGTATATTTCTTTTTCAACTCTTCTAAAGGAATTGATTTCTTTTGGATAGCAAAGAATGCTATAAATAAAACAAGGGCAATGACTGCAAGGATTCTGAATAGCTTTTTCATTCAATAAAAGTAAATAAAAAACCCGATGTGTCGAGCATCGGGAACCAAAATAAGAAGTCTTTATAAAATTGTCCGGTTACGATGTAAATATAGCACAAGGTTTCTTTGCGGCTGTTAAGGCAGTTTGTTTTGTATGTGGTTTTGTTGGAGGGAAATGTGTTTTTTAGTGGCATATCGCACAAGTACACCACGCTTACTGCTTTACTGCATAGAATGAGCAAGTTGCGAGACTTATAAAACTTGCACGAATTTAGGGCAAGGTTGAAAAAAACTTATCTCCAAATAATTTTTGCTCCAAACCTATTTTCTTCAATTTTCTTGTAAACCAAATGTCCGCCAGAAACGTAAGTCTTAAGTAATACAAAAACCCAATTCTCATCCTTAATCTCATTTCGCATTTTACTAATTAAATTTGGATTGTCAAACGAATATGGACCTAAGAACGTTTGATTTAATTCAACCCCTGGTGTTTGTTTTTCAATATTTTCAAACCCAAGAGTTTTACGGCTTACATTGAATTCTATGTTGATTAAATAATCATCCATTAATCCTTGAAGTTGTTGAGATGTTAAATTTTCGAATATCATAATTATTTTTTTTCAAAAATAACCAATATAAAAATAACAAGTCAAAACTATTATAACAAAAAAATTATTGGTGACCTCTTGCCGTCGTTGGTTTTCAACCAACGAACAACTTACCGTAAATATACTATCTTATAATAATATTTTGTTGTTGGTACGCCATGCTTATTGCTTTGCAGCATACCAACAACTGCAAAGAGTAGATCCTGAAACAAGTTCAGGATGACGCGATGCGTGTAAATAAAAAAACCCCGATAAAAATCGGGGTTACACACAGATGAAAACTGTTATCCGCTTTTTACACACACACGGATAACAGTAGGTGTTATTTTATCTTACATATACCAATGCTGCCGGATTGTATTCTGCCCAGCCGCTTGTCCAGTTAGTTGTACCATCGAAAGCACCTTTATATGCTACCGTTGTAAAGCCTGTTAATCCTGTAAAGCTTGCTCCGCTTAATAAAGAAGAAGTTGCTGCCGGAAGGAAGTTAGGTGCTGTTGAGTTGTATAAATTTGCTGCTGTATATCCTACTGCTGCCACGTTAGCCACTGTTCCGTTTCCGCGAGTTGCGTCATTGAACCAGGTTCCAACATTAAAACCTGCCTGATCTGATTTATAAGGCACATAAGCACTCCAACTGTCCATTAAAGACAATACTGAATTTTTAATTACTAATTCGTCAGATTCTGCGTATGTTCTGGTATTTCCACCATCAATCACCACACCTTGCGGATATCCGGTGAAGAATGAGTTGTAGATTTTAATTTTATTGCTTCTTCTCAGGTGCATTGCTCTTCTGAAGTTGGCATCAATGCTGGTTGTTGAATCTTGTTTCGGACCAAATACAGATACATTAGAAAATGATGGTGCAGTAAAAGGTGTATTGGTAGAACCACCGCCATCATTATCTACTTCAAAACTATTGGAACCGGAAACAGGGTCTGCCAGATTTGCACTTCTGAAAGAAACGGCAAACTGCACTCTTCCTCTATAACCGAAATCGCAATCGAAATCATCATCCGTTGTTTTGAATGCTACTAAATGGTCGCAATTTACCGTGCCGCCGAACCATTCAAACGCATCGTCCAAGCCGTATGAAGCCTGTACGTGGCTGATTATTGTACCGCTACCTACAGAGCCCATAGTCAATGAATTGATTTCTTTATCTGTTAAGATTGGGAAACCTGCATATTCCAGACGTACGTACTTGATGATACCTGAGTTGTCAGCATCATCAGAACCACCATGGTGTGCACCATAACTGCCTTCTAATGTTGCAAAGCCACCAGGTTGGTTATTCGTTGCTTTTCCGCAAACAACCAATCCACCCCAGTCGCCCGGTGCTTTTGATGTTTCAGCAGATGAGAAAATAATCGGTTTGGCAGCTGTTCCTTCTGCAAAAATTTTACTTCCTCTGTGAACTACCAATGTACCCGGGTTTGAACCTGCTGTACCTTTTTTGCCTACGATAACGGTGCCAGCCTCTATGGTTAAAATTCCAGTAGCCTGCGGTGTTGTTCCTGTTTGAATTGAATCTATCCCAACGTTTACAACGCCATTTAAACGGTAAACGGTATCTTTATCCCAGAGTATATTGCCTGTCAGATTTCCGGAAACATCTTTAACAGGTCTGTCTGCAGGTGGCACTATAACATCATTAGTATTACCATCTTTTTTACAACTGCTCACAAGGGCTATTATTAATACTGCGATTGTTAGCACTGATTGTTTTAAATTAAATTGTTTTGTTTTCATAAAATTTGTTTAAAGAATTTTTTTTAGAAATTATATTTTACACCTAAAGAAACTGTTTGTCCCGGTTGGTATTTCTGAAATACCTGATCTGTACTTCTGTTCCATTTTTTATCACGGTTCCCGTCTTGCAGAAAAAGAATCGGCTGATTTATGAGATCGTTTGCGGATAAACTGATTTCAACATTTTTCTTGAAACGGTACTGAATATTAAAATCCAGAACATGTCTTGACATTTCATAGATATCCGGATTATCATCTGTTCCTACAAATGCAATTCTTTTCCCGATAACGTTATATAATAAGTTTGCCTGTAAACCCAGTTCTTTATCTTCAAAGAAAATCCCTGCATTAATAGAATATGGAGACTGGCCTTGTAATGGACGATTATCACTTTGTCCTACATTCTCTTTTCCAAGATTTACTTTGCTGTAGATATATGATGCATTTGCCATTAATCCTAAATGCTTAATGAAATAATTTTTTGCCGTAGTGAATGATTTTTTAAATTCAATCTCTACTCCTGCAACATCCGACTGATAGGCATTTGCAAAAGAGAATGTGCTTCCACTGGTACCTACAACCGCTTTGGATTCTATCGGATTTAGAAATTTCTTATAGAATGCAGAAACGCTGATTACTTCGCCGTTGGAAGGATAAAATTCGTATTTAATATCAGCATTGTGCACGGTAGCATTTTTCAGATTCGGATTACCTTCAATTGTGTAACGTGTGTAAAAATCATCGAATGCAAAAGGTGCAATTTCTCTGAATTCAGGACGGTTAACACTCATGCCATAAGCTGCACGCACCAGCATTTTCGGTGTGATATTATAACTGATATTTACGGATGGTAAATACGCATGTTTAATATTTTTTACTTCAATTAAATCCGATTGTGTGCCGGATGTTAGATGCTGATTAGAATATTCATACCTGAAACCGGCAACAATTCGCACTTTACTTTTTATGGAAAGTTCTGTGTTTACATATGAAGCGCCTATTAAATTATTCGCTTTATAAGAATCGTAAGAGCGTGTTTGCTCACCCAGTTTTATACCGTTAGTGGTGTTGATATTTTGCATCAACACATCAATGCCTTGTGTGGCAAAATTATAATCGAATAAATCGAAATCAGAACGTTTGAATCCTAAAATTCTTGCATTAAAATCTCTGTTTTTATATTCTACATATGCGCCACCATTAATTGAAGGAATGATTCCTTTATCAGCAGCTTTTAGTATTTTATTGGTAGAATTTACTGCAACAGTTACGATGTTTTCCTGCATATCAGAAAAGAAACGACCTAATGAATTTGGATTGACCGAAGTAGGTAACACATTTATTTCATAGATATTGGTGGCAGTATTCAGTGTTGATGTATATCGCTTAAAATCCGGTTCTTTTCTATAAGCTCTGCTGTAGCCAACTACCCAATCAATAGCGTTGTTGTCTGTTTTCACCTGATGTTTTCCTAATAACTGACCCGCGTAAATTCCTTTGTATGCGTTATATAAGGCATGGTTATCGACGGTCAAATCATTTGCTAAATCAGTTCCTGTTCTGTGTGTATACTGAGATAGTCCGTTGCTATTGAAAATATTTTTAAATTCAATGGTATTTTTTCCAAATTTAAATGCCCAATTGTGCAGTATGCCTAACCGTACATTGTTATTGTATTGTTCATCTGTATAATTATATTTAGCATCCTGTTTATTATTGGCAAAATCATAAATGTTATAATCTGCTCTGAAAATATTGAATGTTTGTTTTGAAATGCTGTAATTAATAGAGGTAATCATACCAATCAGCATTTTGTCAGTTGTTATTCTTCTTCCAAAGCTGATGCCTATACGCTGATCCGGAATAGAAGCCTGTTTTTGAGCAGTCCAGTCATTATTTAATTGCTTTCCTGCATCTACCTGCTGCTGCAAGGTTAGCGCATTCACATCTTTACTGAATCCCGATGGAAGATTGCGTTTAGGGTCGTTTGCCAGATAAAACAAGGGGCCATTTTTTTGATTGAAAAATGGTTTAAAAGTAGTTCCAACTCTGAAAGTAGTTCCATAAGAGATATCTACGAAATTATTATCCGGAAAACTTTTGGTAAAGATCTTGACCATACCACCGGCAAACTCACCTACCACATCTGCAGATGGGCTTTTTAACACTATGATTCTATCTAGTTGTGCAGAAGGAATAATGTCAAATGCGAAAGATTTAACATCAGCTTCCATGGATGGTGCCATTGCATTATGCAGTAACACATTATTGTATCGTTGGTTCAGCCCTCTTATATTGATAAAATTACTCTGAATGGAAACGCCCGGAATTCTTCTTACTACCTGTGCAGCATCTCTGTCTGCTGTTTTTTGTATTTGCTGAGAAGAAATACCACTTGTTATTTGAGTGGCATTTTTCATTTCCAACAATACCGCCGTTTCCGAATTTGTTTTTTTAAAGTCCACCACCTGAACTTCCGAAAGCTCGTTGGTTGCCAAATCAAGACTCACATTTAAAGTGG
>WBZS01001698.1_pt1 | contig 16308 bp, 17 predicted proteins | sample 5204201 | NCBI WGS metagenome assembly WBZS01 (sample SAMN12344357, study PRJNA552823) | activated sludge metagenome | biome: Activated sludge suspended growth; feature: Nitrification reactor; material: Wastewater; isolation source: activated sludge from nitrification reactor of wastewater...
GATCAAGCTCGACCAGGTTCGCTTCCTCGTGATGGACGAAGCCGACCGCATGCTGGATCTGGGCTTTGCCGACGCACTGGCCGAGGTGCACCAGCTCACGGCCCAGCGCCAGCAGACCATGATGTTCAGCGCCACGTTCGCGCCGCGCATCCAGCAGTTGGCGCTGCGCGTGATGCACGACAGCGGCAGCAAGGTGCAAAAGGTCCAGATCGATACGCCGCAACAAAGCCACGCCAACATTCGGCAAGAGCTGTACTGGGCCGACAGCCCTGAGCACAAGCGTCGACTGCTGGATTACTGGCTGCGCGACCCCGGCATCGACCAGGCCATCGTGTTTGCCTGCACGCAGATCGAATGCGAGGCGCTGGCCGAAGAGCTGCAGCAGACCGGCTTTGCCGCCGTGTCGCTGCACGGTGCGTTGAGCCAGGCCGTGCGCAACCGCCGCCTGGGCGCGCTGCGCGACGGCCGCGTGCAGATCCTGGTCGCCACCGACGTGGCCGCGCGCGGCATCGACGTGCCGACCATCACGCACGTGATCAACTTCGGTCTGCCGATGAAGGCCGAGGACTACACCCACCGCATCGGCCGCACCGGCCGCGCCGGCCGCGACGGCTTGGCGGTGACGCTGGCCGAAATCCGCGACCGCCGCCGCCTGTCCGACATCGAGCAGTACACGCAACAGCATTTCCGCCCGCTCACCATCGACGGTCTGGAGCCGACCAAGTTCTTCCCGCCGATCCAGGAGCAACGTCCCGCGCGCGGCCCCGGTCGCGGTGCGGGGGGCAAGGGCAGCCCGCGTGGCGCAGCGCCTCGCCGCGGCTTTGGCGAATCGCGCGGTCCGAAGATGATCGGCGGCGGGTTCAAGGAAAAATCAGGCTTTGGCGCGCGTCAATACAGCGCGGACAGCTATAAAAAAGATAATCCGTTCCAGCCCGCCGGTCGTCCTGCAGCACGCCCGGCTGCACGTCCCGTGGCCCGGGCAGGTGCGCCGCGCGCCAAGCCTTACGCCCCGGGCAAGGCCGGTCGCTGAACGCGTTCAGGCGCGGTGACCGCTGACAGCACGAGCGTGGTGGTGCGTGCTGCAGTGACGCGCACCAGCCCCACGCGCTGGCAACCCCAGCCGCTGCAGCCTGCGGATGTGCCGCAACTGCTTGACCTGCAGGCCGCTTGCTACGGCGGTGACCTGCTGGAAAGCGCGGCGGTCTATGCGCGCCGCCTGAACAGCCCGGCGCAATGCGGTCTGGCCATGCGTGATGAGCAGGGCGCGCTGCGGGCTTACCTGGCGGCGTACTGGTCGGTTCGCGGCGCCGTCACCCCCTTGCATGGCGACTACGCGCTGCACGCTCATGCCGACACACTGTACCTGCACGATCTGGCGGTTCATCCCTCGCACGCGGGGCAAGGGCTGGCACAGGCGCTGTTGAGCGAGGCCTGGGCCCAGGCCGAGGCGCGTGGCGTGCACCATGCCGCGCTGGTATCGGTGCAGGGCACGGCCGGTTTCTGGCAACGTCAGGGTTTCGCGCCCGCATCGGCCACGGAGGCGCTGGACAGCTATGGCGCCGGTGCCGTGTACATGGTGCGTGAGTTGCCTGGGCTCGCGGCGCAAGACTGAGGTGGAGCAGCCCGCGCCCCCGGCATGCGTGCCGGAGGGGGTGCTTCTTGTGCCTGCGCGATGGTGCCCATGAAGCCCAGCGCGATGGACAATTTGGGCAGAACCGTCGCTGCGCCCGCTGACTTGTGCGCCTGCACGTGGCAGAGCAGGTTGACAGTGAGTCGATGAAGGTCACGGTGGTGGGTGGCCGGTCGTGCGGCCGGCGCGAACCATTTGCCTCAGCGCGACCGTGCCGATCGCCACCGCCCACACCACCAGGCCGGCGCCGGCGTGCATCTGGTCGCCCTGGCCATAGTTGACGCACAGCGGCAATGGTGCCTCGATGTACAGCAGGCCGGCCGTGGCCATCATCCAGCCCACGTTGCCGGCCAGAAAAAGCAGCACCTCGGCGGGCATGCGCGTCAGCGCGCCTGCCAGCAGACAGCCGGCGAGCCACAGGCTGGCGCACTTGGCGAGGGCAACGCCGCCGTCGATCAAGGCCATGTCGAGCAGGGACGGCACCATCCAGACGATGGACGCCAGTGCGCAGTACGTGGCCGTGCTCCAGCCGTGCCAGTCAAGCTGTCGTGCATGGGCGGCGATCCGGCGCAGCGGCGACCAGGCCATCGCCAGCCGCTGTGCAGCCCAGCCGGCGGCGATGAGCAGTGGAAACTCGGCCAGCATGTGTGCACTCATGCGGCCTTCGATGGCGTGGCGTGCGGGCGGCCAAAGCAGCAGCAGGGGCAGCATGGCCAAGGCGACGCGCAGCGCCTGTGCGGCACGCCATTTCGGCGGGGTCTGCACGGCGGTCCGATCAAAGATGGCCAGCGAAGTCATAACGCCGACCCCGGCGCATTCAGCGCGCGCGCCGCATCCAGCGCCTGCCCCCATTGTTCGAACTCGAAAAGGCCTCGCAAGCGGCCCTGCGCGTCGATCAGGTGAATGGCGCCGTTGTGGTTGAAGCCGCCAAAGCCGTCCGGCACCACCACCACGCCCAGCGCGCGCAGCAGGGCGCTGGCGTCGGCGTCGCTGGCGGGCACGGCCAGCTGCCACCATCGCGCATCGGCGTTGTGCAGGCGCGCGTGACGGGCCAACTCGGGCGGCTGGTCGTGCGCGCGGTCGATTGATATCGACAGCAGGCGAATGCCGGCGTTGGAGTCAGGTTGGTGCTGCAACTCGCGCTGCATCTGTTGGTAGTGCGTGCCCAGCGCCTGGCACACGCTGGGGCAGCGGGTGTAGATGAAGTCGACCAGATGCGCGCGCGCCGTCGGTTGCGTTGCCCAGCCGTGCAGCGGCGCGCCGTGGCTGTCGATCAGCGCCACGGCGGGCGCGTTCAGCTGGCCTTGCTCAATCTGCCAATGTCGACGCGACTCAAACGTCCAGCGCTCAAAGCCCGTCGTCCAGTGGCTCAGGCCGGCAACTGCGGCAACGGCCATCAGCCCGCACAGCAGCGCGCTGACCACCGGCGCCCAGCGTGCGGCGTCGGGCAGCGGCGCGGCGGTCACGGCAGCGCCTTCAGCTCCGCGTCGCCCTTGTACGGGGTGGTGCGCGTGGACGTGCTGCCGCGCACGGCGGCCACCGTGTCGGCCGTGATCGGCGCGGCGCTGTTGCCCCATTGACTGCGTACGTGGGTGAGCACGCCGGCCAGTTCGGCGTCGTCCACTTGCGCGGCAAACGCCGGCATGGCGCCGTTGTAGGCCTGTCCCTTCACGGTCAGCGGCCCTTCGATGCCGTGCAGCACCGCCGCGATCAGCGTGCTGTCCTTGCCGGTCACCCATTCCGACCCTGCCAGCGGCGGAAACACGCCCGGCAGCCCGGCGCCATTGGCCTGGTGGCAGGCAGCGCAGCGTGCGCCGTAGACCGCGGCACCATCCACCGCGCCCGCCGCGCCCGCAGCACCCGACGCCGCCACGGCCGGGCGCAGTTCGGCCAAGGTTCGGCCGTCGCCCATCCACGGCTCTGCCGTGATGTTGGAGCGGGCGATGTAGATGACGCCGAACAGCATCAGTGCCGCCGTCAGGATGATCACCACCCACGGCATGGGGTTGTTGCTTTCACGCGGCTCGGGGTGTTCGCGCGCCTCGGGGGCGCTGGGGTCGTGCAACGGGTTCATGGATGGGCCTTTGGCGCGTCCGCCGCCGGCACCGCCGGGTAGCTGCGGTTGAGCGACTGCATGTAGCGCACCAGGTCCAGCACCTCGGGCCGCGCCACCACCACCTGGTCAGCCGGCGCAGTGCCAGGCGGCAGGTTCACTACCACTTCACCCTTGTCGGCCTTGGCCTTGGTTTCAAACAGATAGGGGTAGCTGGGCATGATGCTGCCCGGCACGTAGGCGCGCGGCTGGTACAGGTGGCCCAGGTGCCATTGCTCGCTGGGCTGGCGCACGCCGATGTTCATCAGGTCGGGCCCGGTGCGCATGGTGCCCAGCAGGTGCGGCTGGTCGTAGGCGTAGTCGCCCGCCACGGTGGCGCGGCCCCAGCCACGGCTGAAGTCGGGCGCGAAATTCTTGGCGCGCGGCTGCTGCGTGTGGCAGTACACGCAGCCGTTGGCGATGTAGACCGCGCGCCCGCGCAGCTCGGCGCTGGTGTAGGGCTTGAGGCCTGGCACCGGCTCGACCTGGCGCACCTGCAGCAGCGGCATCACCACCAGCGCGCTGGTGGACAGCGCCAGCATCACCATGGCGCCGGCAATCAGCTTGACTTCGCTTTGCATCAGGCTGCCTCCACCCTGAACAGGGTTTTGAACAGCGCCGGCCGGTCGCGGTTGGGCCCCCAGCCCAGCGCCAGCGCCACAAAGTGCAGCGCGAACACCAGGTGCCCTGCCACCATCAGCGCACCGCCGATGCTGCGACCCTTCAGATACGGCAGCGTCACGGCCACCGAATCAATGAACGGCCGCGTGCCGTCCAGCATGGCCATGCCTTGCAGCCAGCCGCCGATCGTGAGCGTGACGAAGTAGATCGCGAAGCCGCCGGCCACCAGCCAGAAGTGGATCGAGATCCAGCTGGGGTACGGCCACTCGCGCGCCGTGATGCGCGGCATGACGAAGTACATGGCGCCAAAGAACACCAGCGTGACAAAGCCGTACAGCCCCAGGTGTGCGTGCGCCACCGTGTAATGCGTGAAGTGGGTCACCGCGTTCATGCTGCGCAGTGCCTCGAACGAACCCTGCACCGAGCTGGCCGTGTACATCAGCCCGCCAATGCCGATGAAGCGCAGCGTGGGCGAATAGCGCAGCGCCGACAGGCGCCCTTGCAGCGTCTGGTACTGGTTCACCGTGAAGGCCGCCACGGGGATGATCATCATCATGCTCTGCACGATGGAGAGCGTGACCATCCACTCCGGCACCGGCCCGCCCACCAGGTGGTGGCCGCCGACCTGGCCATAGAAAAAGGCCAGCCCCCAGAAGCCCAGCAGCGACATGTTGTACGACTGGATCGGCCGGCCGATGATCTTGGGCAGGAAGTAATACACCGACGCCAGCGCCAGCGGCGTGTAAAAGAGGCCCAGCACGTTGTGCCCAAACCACCAGTTCATGGCCGCCTGCTGCACGCCGCTGTGCAGGCCCGGAATCTTGGCCACCACGTACAGCACCGGCAGCCAAAACAGCGCGCAGGCCATGTACCAGACCGACACGTACAAGTGATCGACGCGCCGGTTCACCAGCGTGAAGATCAGCGGCAGCGCCATCAGCCCGCCGCCCAGCGCGAACAGCAAGCCGATCTGCCATGGCACTTCCAGCCATTCCAGCCCGTCGTTGATGCCGGCGCCAATGCTGCCCAGCCCGGCGATCAGCGCCGCGTTCCACAGCGCTGCGCCGACAAAGGCAAAGCGCGCGCCCATCAGCGGCGTCTTCAGCAGGCGCGGGATGATGAACATGGCAATGCCCAGCCCCGCCATCGGCGCCCAGCCGTAGGCCACGGCGTTCAAATGAATGGTGCGGATGCGCCCGAAAGTGAGCCAGGCCTGTTGCGTCAGCCAATCGGGCTCATGCAGCTTGATGGAGGCCGTCAGGCCACCCAGCGACGCCACCAGCAGCCACGCCACGGCGCAGCAGAACATGAAGAACACCAGCGGCGCGGTGGAGGCGTCGGCCTCGACCCGCGCGGCCAGCTCGGCCGCATCCGCCGGGCCGGCCTTGTTCGCGCGCGCGGCGTCCATGGCGCCTTGCAAGTGTGCGCGCGATGAGGCATCGCCCGCGGGCTCCTCGATGTGGCCGATCTCGCCGGGCGCGAAGATGACTTCGGCGCCCTTGCTGCTGCGATCAAACAGGCCCTTGCGCTGCGACCAGATGAAAACCATCAAGGCCACGAAAGACAGCACAAAGGCCGATAACAGGATGGCGATGGTGTTCATGCGTTGTTGTCAGAGATGGGGGTGCACACGGTGGCCGTCGAACGGTCGCGGCGGCCGCTCAACCGCAGGCGCCGCCAGAGCAGCAGTCACCCGCGCCGGCCGCCATCACCGGCGCCAGACGGCGGATCTGCACGCGCCAGCGCGCGGGGCCACGCTCGAGGTAAGCCCATTCAAATTCCCCGGTGTGCATGGCCTCGAACTGCCGGTGCAGCGGCTGCGGGTCGTGGTCGGCGACCAGCTCCAGCCACTGCTCGGGCGCCAGCGCGCCAAACTGCCGAAAGATCAGGCCGTGGCGCAAGGGGGGCGCGATCTCGCGCACGTCGATGCGGCTGGTGGCGGGGGTGGGCATCATGGGTCGGTCCTTCCAGAAGAAAAAAGTCAAACGGTGAAAACGCAAGGTGCGCGTCACCCGTCCTTGCCGTCGGTGCGCGGGCGCAGCAGCCAGGGGGCGTACTGAAACAGGTAGAGCAGGAAGGCCAGCGCCCAGGCGCCGCCCGCGAGCGCGAGGCCTGTGACCAGTGCCTGCGGCGCCAGCAGCGGCGCGCCCACGCGCAGCAGGGCGGCCAGCATCATCAGCATGTAGGCGGCGGTTTCAATCGGGCCGACCTGCAACGGTCGCCCCGTGTGCCCGCGCGCGGTGCGTGTGACCATACCGATGATTAAACCGCCGGTGGCCCCCACGCCCAGCGCGTGGATGCCGGCGGTTGGCGGCGCCAGCCCCGCCTGCGCCAGTGCCAGAAGCGCGAAGCCAACCGGAATCCAGGCATAGGCCAGGTGCAGCACCCACAGGATCGGGCGCGTGAGTGTTTTCCACGGCGCCCAGCGCAACTGGCGCCATGCGTTCAGACCCGCGGCCAGCGCCAGCAGCGCCACCGTCCATGTGCCTTGCGCCTGCGCCACCCAGGCCAGCAGCGCCAACGCGGTGACGCCCAGCACGGCGAATTCAAAGCGGGGCCAGGGCGCGATCTTCAAGCCCGGCGTGACGTTGGCGGTGAAGAAGGGAATCACCCGGCCGCCCATCACGCATTCGATCATCACGATCAGCGCCAGCGCGGCATGCAGTGCGTGCAGCGCCGGCCAGTCGATCAGGCCCAGCACACTCAGGTGAAACGCCCCGTTGACCAGCGCCAGCAGCGCCAGAATACCCACCAGCGGCAGGTTGCGCCGGTTCTTGGCGCGCAGCAGCACGCTCAGCAGCGCGCCGGCCACGATGGGCAACAGCGCCACGTCCAGCACTGCGTAGACCAGATACGGCGCGCCCAGCCCCGCGATGCGGGCCGCCAGCCACAGCAGTGCCAGGGCGCCCAGCCATGACCCGCGCGGTGTGGGCAGCCCGGTCCAGGCCTTGCCCGCCGTCAGCAGAAATCCCACCACCACGGCCACCGCAAAGCCGTACAGGATTTCATGCGCGTGCCACAGCAGCGGCGCCAGCGCGGGTGGATGCGTGACAACACCAGCCCACATCAGCAACCAGCACGGCACCGACAGCGCGGCGAACACCGCCGCGCCCAGATAGAACGGGCGAAAGCCCAGCCGCAACAGCGGCCAGCCCCAGTCGGGCGTGTCGGTGGTGGAGAGCTTGTGGACAGCGTTGGAGGGTGGCGCGAGATTCATGCAGAAGCGGTGCAGGCAAATCAAATAGGTATTTAATATGCACCATATGCATTGACCCCACACAAAACCGTAGAATGAATGCATCTTTTAGAGGCCACGATGCGCCTGTCCGAATACACCGACTACGCCTGCCGCGTGCTGATGCATTGCGCGGCGCATCCTGACGAGCTGATCACGGTCGCCGGTCTGGCCGAGCGCTACGGCATCTCCAAGAACCACCTGATGAAGATCGTGCAGCACCTGGGACAGCACGGCATGCTGCAAACCACGCGCGGGCGTGGCGGCGGGGTGCGGCTGGGTGTCGATCCCGCGCGGTTGCGGCTGGGTGACGTGGTGCGCGTGACCGAGCCCGATTTCAAGCTGGTCGAATGCTTCGACCCCGCCACCAACAGCTGCAGGCTGACGCCGCAATGCAGCCTGCGTCACACCATGAACGCGGCGCTGCAGGCGTTTTTCAGCGAGCTTGACCGGGTGACGTTGGCCGATTTGGTGCAACGTCCCGGACTGATTGGGGGGGCCGCACGGCGCGTGCAGCCTGTGCCGATGCGACTACCGCCCGGTCGGCGTGGCATCACGCCGCGTGCTGATGACCGCTCGCCAACGGCGGCGTGAGCGCGATCAAGCGCGGTTCACGCGCATCACGGAGACAGGCGTAGCCGATCGTGACATCAAAAAGAATAGCTGCTTGCGCGCTCTGGTTGCGGACTTCAGTTGATTTTCTTCTGAATTCATTGTCTTGCCTGCGCAACGAGCTATCGAAAGAATAGCGACTGCGAAAGCCTTGCGAAGCCGCCTGCTAGCGGTTGGCGATTGGCGCCGCCAGCACACGCCCCGGGTTCATGATGCCCTGTGGGTCCAGTGCCTGCTTGATGGCGCGCATCATCTGCATCGCGACGGGCGATTTGTAGTGGGGCAGCTTGGCCGCCTTCAGGCTGCCGATGCCGTGCTCGGCGCTGATCGAGCCACCGTGGCGCGCGACGGAGTCGAACACCAGCGTGTTGATGCGCTCCTCCTGCTCGCGCAGGAACACCGCCGCATCCTGCCCCTCGGGCGCCTGCACGTTGTAGTGCAGGTTGCCGTCGCCCAGGTGGCCGAAATCGACCAGCCGCACGCCCGGGATCTCGCGCGCCAGCAGGGCATCGGTCTCGCTCACGAAGGCGGGGATGCGCGACACCGGCACGCTGATGTCGTGCTTGATGTTCAACCCTTCCTGGCCTTGAGCCAGCGGAATGCTTTCGCGGATGTGCCACAGGGCTTGGGCCTGCGACAGGCTCTCGGCCACCACGGCGTCGGTCACGCAACCGGCGTCCAGCGCGGCTTCCAGCAAGCGTTCGAACAACGCGCGGGCGTGGGCTTCGCTTTCGTGATCGGAGTTTTCCAGCAGCACACACCACGGTGTGTCCTGCCACAAGGGCACGCGCTGCTGCGGGTAGTGCTTGGCGACCAGGCTGAGTGCGAACTGGTTCATCACCTCGAAGCCCGTCAGCCCCGCGCCCAGGTGCCGGTGCGCCAGCCCCAGCAGATCGACGGCCGCCTGCATCGACGGCACGGCGGCCCAGGCGGTCAAGCGCACCGCGGGCTGGGGATACAGCTTCATCGTCGCGGCGGTGATTACGCCCAGTGTGCCCTCGCTGCCAATGAAGAGGTCGCGCAGGTCGTAGCCGGTGTTGTCCTTGCGCAGACCGCTCAGGCCGTGCCACACCTCGCCCTGCGCGGTGACCACTTCCAGTCCAAGGCACAGTTCGCGCGCGTTGCCGTAGCGCACGACCTGCGTGCCGCCGGCATTGGCGGCCAGGTTGCCGCCCAACGTGCAACTGCCTTCGGCGGCCAGGCTCAGCGGAAACAGCAGCCCCGCGCCCTCGGCAGCATCCTGTACGTTCTGCAGGATGCAGCCGGCCTCGGCGGTGAGCGTCAGGTTGGCGGCGTCGATGGCGCGCACGGTGTCCATGCGGCGCAGGCTCAGCAGCACCTGCGTGCCGCTGTCGTCCGGCACCGAGCCCACCGCCAGTCCGGTGTTGCCGCCTTGCGGCACGATGGGGGCGCCGTGCGCGGCACAGGCGCGCACCACCGCCGCGACTTCGTCCGTGCTGCGCGGGCGCACCACCGCCAGCGCACGGCCACGCGCGCGCTGGCGCCAGTCCTGCTCATAGGCGAGCAGCCCCTCGCCGGTCAGCACGTGGTCGTCGCCAACGCTCTGGCGCAGGGTGGCGATCAGGGTGGTCTGCGATGGGTTCATGGTATCGAATGAATAGCAAACAACCTTTTGGTGGCAAGCGCTGGAGGCCGAAAGGGCTTGAATCGGCCTTGCCTTGCCCGCGCCAGTCAGCCCAGGGCGGCCGCAGCGCGCGCCTGCCGCTGGCGCAGCCGCACATGTGCCGCGCAGGCGATGAAGAGCACCAGCGTCAACGCCACTTCACCCCACGCATAGCGCGCCGACGCCGCGCCGTCGCTGGTGGCGCGCACCATGCCTTCGACGAAATAGAGCCAGATGAACAGCGCCGTCTTGCGGTAACTCAGCATGCGAAGGCGCAGCAGGCCCGGCAGCAACCACAGCAGCGGCAGCGCCTTGAGCGCCAGCCACGTTCCGCCCGGGCGCAGCGGGGCCAGCCACCACTCCCATGCCACGCACAAGGCGACCAGCGCCAGCAGGCTGGCGACGGCCACCACGCGGGTGGCCTGGACGGCGGGCGTGGGCAAGGCGGAAGGCGGGGCGGACATGGGCGGTGGCATCATAACGAGCATGAAGCTCGAGCGACTGCAATCGCGCGTCAAGACCTTCGTCACCGATGTGACGGACTTCCCCGTGCTGCCTACGGCGGCCACGCTGTGGGAGCGCTTCCAGCAAGACCGCCTGGGGCTCACGGCCAGCTCGCTCACCTTCACCACCACGCTGGCGCTGGTGCCGTTCTTCGCCGTGGTGCTGTCGGTGTTCACCGCGTTTCCGATCTTCGGCCAGTTGCGCGATGCGCTGGAGCAGTGGCTGGCCCACAGCCTGATTCCGGCCAGCATCGCCCGCAACGTGCTCGATTACCTGACGCAGTTCGCCAGCAAGGCCAGCGAGCTGGGCCTGGCCGGTTTCGCGGTGCTGACATTCACGGCCGTGTCGCTGGTGCTGACCATCGACCACACGCTCAACGACATCTGGCGCGTCACCGTCAAGCGGCCGCTGGGCCAGCGCGTGCTCGTCTACTGGGCGGCGCTGACGTTGGGGCCCCTGGTGATGGGTGCCAGCCTGGCCATTTCGTCGTATGTGCTGACGGCCTCGCGCGGCTGGCTGCCGGACATCGGCGGTGGCGTCAACCTGGCGCTGGATACGGTGCAGTTCCTGCTGATGATGCTGGGCCTGACGCTGCTTTACCGCTTTGTACCCCACACGCCGGTGAAGTGGCGGCACGCACTGGCCGGTGGCCTGTTCGTGGCCGTGTGCCTGGCGCTGGCCAAGTGGGGGCTGGGGCTGTATCTGGCACGCATACCGACCTATTCGCTCATCTACGGTGCGTTTGCCGCGGTGCCGATCCTGCTGCTGTGGATCTATATGTCGTGGCTGATCGTGTTGTTCGGCGCCGTCATCGCGGCGTACCTACCCAGCCTGATGAGCGGCGTGGCGCGGCGGGGCGGCGGGCCGGGGTGGGAGTTCCAGCTGGCCGTCGAGGTGCTGCAGTCGCTGGCGCGCGTGCGCGATACCCGCACGCGTGGGTTGACACTGCCGCAACTGGCCAGCTGGTTGAAGGTGGACACGCTGCAGCTGTCGCCGGTGATGGGTGCGCTGTGCTCGCTGGACTGGGTGGGCCAGCTGGGCACGCAGACGGAGAACGAGGAGCCGCGCTACGTGCTGCTGTTCGACCCGGCCCGCCAGCCGCTGCGGCCGCTGGTCGAAAGGCTGCTGCTTCGGCCCGACAAGGCACTGTCCGGATGGTGGGACCACGACTTCCTGGCCAATATGAAGGTGGCCGACCTGCTGCCGCCGCGTGATGGCGGATCGGACGACAAGTCTGGCGACGCGTCGTCTGAGTTGGGTGTCAAAACGCCGTCTCGCGCTTGACTGGCAAGCGCGGAAAGCTACAAAAAATGCAGCACTCGTTGGGCAAATGCAGTCCAGCGGACGTGTTACTCCGTCAGGAAATCACGCAACGCGAACAGCACCTCGTCGGGCGCCTCCGTCATCAGGGCGTGGCCGGCGTTCACTTCGACGATCTTGGCCAGTCGGGCGTGCGCTGCCAGCGATTTCGCGGCCTTCGGTGGCGTCATCTGGTCGTGCCGGCCGACCAGGAACAGCGTGGGGCAGTGCACGGCCGCCATGGCCTGCTCGCCATTGGCGTAGCTGTCGCAGGCCTTGAAGCCGGTGTAGAACACGTTGACCTCGGTGTTGCTGGCCAGCATGCGGCGCATCAGCGCGCGCGAGCCGCCGTACAACCAGGTGCCGGGCCCCAGCGACGAGGGCGGCGGGCACAGCGTGCTGTGCGAGAACGTGTTGACCATGGCGATCGCTTTTTCAGGCGCCTTCACCGAACTCTCCAGCAACGCCGGCGACACCTTCATCGGGAAGGCCGTGCCTACCAGCGCCAGATGGCTGACGTGGGCGGGTGCGCGCGCGGCCGTTTCCAGCGCGATCAGCGAGCCGAAACTGTGCCCCACGAGCGCCGCCTGCTCAATGCCCAAGGCGCCCAGCAAGGCCAGCACCGTGTCGGTGGCCTGTTCAACGGTTTCGGGCGGCTTGCCGCCGCTCTTGCCCTGGCCCGGCAGGTCGATGGCCAGCACGTTCCAGCCGTGGTGTGCAAAGTAGCGGCTTTGCAGAATCCACACGCTGTGGTCGTTCAACACGCCGTGAATGAACACCACCGTGGGCTTGGCAGTGTCGATGGGCTTGCCGCCGGTGTAGGCGTACAGGGGGGAGCCGTTGACTTGGATGAGCATGGTCAGGCCTCCTGCCGGGGCGTCCCAAAGGAGGCCTGCGCCCCCCTGGGGGGCAGCGGATACACGAAGTGAGAAGCGTGGGGGTACATGGTCAGGCTCTTGCTTTCTCGGCGGCTTTCAGCGCGCGCTTCAGGTCATCGATCAGATCGTCGGCGTCTTCCAGTCCGATCGACAGCCGGATGGTGCCGGGGCCAATGCCGGCGCCGGCCAGCGCCTCGTCGCTCATGCGGAAGTGGGTGGTGCTGGCGGGGTGAATCACCAGGCTGCGCACGTCGCCCACGTTGGCTAAGTGGCTGAACAGCTTGAGCGTCTCGACGAACTTCTTGCCTTGCTCGCGCGTGCCCTTGATGTCAAAGCTGAACACGCTGCCCGCTCCCTTGGCGCCGTGCCGCAGCAGCTGGTTGGCCAGGGCGTGGCTGGGGTGCGATTCCAGCAGGGGGTGGCCGACGCGGGTGACGAACGGCTGCTCGGCCAGGAAGCGCACCACTTTTTCGGTGTTGGCAATGTGCTTTTCCATGCGCAGCGGCAGCGTTTCGATACCTTGCAGGATCAGCCACGCGCTGTGCGGGCTCAGGCAGGCGCCGAAATCGCGCAGGCCTTCGCGTCGTGCGCGCAGCAGGAAGGCGCCCACGGTGCTCTCTTCGCTGAACACCATGCCGTGAAAACCGTCGTAAGGCTCGGTGAGTTCGGCGAACTTGCCCGACTTGTCCCAGTCGAACGTCCCGCCGTCGACCAGCACGCCGCCGATCACGGTGCCATGGCCGCTGAGGAACTTGGTGGCGGAGTGGTAGACCAGATCGGCGCCGTGGTCGAACGGTTTCAGCAGATAGGGCGTGGTGAAGGTGGAATCGACCAGCAGCGGCACGCCCGCGTCGTGCGCGATCTGCGCGACAGCGGGGATGTCCAGCACGTCGAGGCCCGGGTTGCCAACCGTTTCGCCAAACAGCAGCCGCGTGTTGGGGCGGACGGCGGCGCGCCAGGCGTCCACGTCGCCCGGCTTGACGAAGGTGGTCTCGATGCCGAAGCGGCGCAGCGTGTAGTGCAGCAGGTTCTGGCTGCCGCCATACAAGGCCGTGCTGGCGACGATGTGGCCACCCGCGCCCATCAGCGTGCCCACGGCCAGGTGCAGCGCCGCCTGGCCGCTGGCGGTGGTGATGGCGCCGATGCCGCCTTCCAGCGCCGCCACGCGCTGCTCGAGCACGGCGTTGGTGGGGTTGCTGATGCGGCTGTAGACGTGGCCCGAGCGTTCGAGGTTGAACAGCGACACCGCATGGTCGCTCGACTCGAACACGAACGAGGTGGACAGGTGGATCGGCACGGCGCGCGCGCCGGTGGCGGGGTCGGGCTGGGCGCCCGCGTGAACGGCGAGCGTGTCGAAGCCGGGGTCGGCATAGCCGGGCATAGGGACTCCTGGGGGTCGGTCGGACAGCGGCGCGGGCCGCGAAGCGATCTTATTGTGGGCTATATTCCCCGGCAGATTCGCCCTGAGCGGCATCGGAAAGTGTTCCCGTCATGAAAGTCCGCGATATCCTGGCCCTGAAGGGCAACGTTCTCTACACGATCACGCCAGAGGACAGTCTGGCGCACGCCGCAGAGGTCATGTCCGAGAAGGACATCGGATCGCTGGTGGTCATGTCGCACGAGCGCGTGGTCGGCATCCTGACGTTTCGCGAGGTGATTCAGGCGGCGGTGCGCAATGGCGGCGGCTTCGGCAACCTGTCGGTGTATCGCGCCATGAACCCCGGCCCGCTGATCTGCACGCTGGAAACCCACCTGGACGAAGTGCGCCGCATGATGGTGGACCACCACGCGCGCTACCTGCCCGTGATCGAAAAGCAGGTGCTGCAGGGCGTGATCAGCTTCTACGACGTGGCCAAGACGGTGGTGGACCGGCAGGATTTCGAGAACCGCATGCTCAAGGCCTACATCCGCGACTGGCCGGAAGACGACGGGAAGTCCGAGCCCAACCTGCCTTGAAGGCACCCGCCGGGCCGGTGGCACTGACGATGCAGGCGCTTTTGCGACAATCCTTCCAATGGAAAACTTGCTGCAAGCATTGCGCGCACGCCTGGAACAGGGCGGCCTCGCCGACGGGCTGCGCTTTCTGAACGAGCGCGTGCCGCATCGCTTCACGGGCGTCTACCGGCTGCGCGATGGCACGCTCTACAGCGTGGGCCTGTTCGACAAGCTGAACGAAGTGCTGCCCGACGGCCTGAAGGCGGTGCCGCTGGCGGACAGCTTCTGCCAGTTCGTCTTGCGGGACGGCGGTTTTTCGACCGCCTGCACGGCGCAGGACGAGCGCCTGAACGGCCACGTGTACCAGGGGGTGGTGGGCAGCTATATCGGCCTGCCGCTGACGCACCGGGGCGACGACCTGCAAGGCACGCTGTGCCATTTCGACTTCGAGGACCGCGCGCCGGTGTCGGAAGACGAATACGCGTTTCTCAACAAGGCGGCGTTGTTGTTGCCGCGCTTTCTTCCGTCATCCTGACACCGCGCACCATGCCGCGTGGCGATAATCGCGCGCATGAGCGGCAATACCCTTGGCAACCTGTTTGCCGTCACGAATTTTGGTGAATCCCACGGCCCGGCCATTGGCTGCGTGATCGATGGCTGCCCGCCTGGCCTGGCGCTGTCGGAGGCAGACATTCAGCCCGAACTCGACCGCCGCCGCCCCGGAACCAGCAAGTTCGTCACCCAGCGCAACGAGCCCGATCAGGTCGAGATCCTGTCCGGCGTCTACCAGGGCCTTACCACCGGCACGCCCATCTGCCTGCTGATCCGCAACCAGGACCAGCGCAGCAAGGACTATGGCGACATCGCCCAGACCTTCCGTCCGGGACATGCCGACTACACCTACCACCGCAAGTACGGCCTGCGCGACCCGCGCGGCGGCGGCCGTTCGTCGGCGCGCCTGACGGCACCCACGGTGGCCGCAGGGGCAGTGGCCCGCAAATGGCTGCACCAGCAGTACGGCACGACCTTCCGCGGCTGCATGACGCAGGTGGGCGAACTCGCCATCGGCTTCGAGGACTGGGCGCATGTGCCCCAGAACCCGTTTTTCGCCCCCGTCGCCGACGTATCGGCCATTGAGGACTACATGAACGCCCTGCGCAAGGCGGGCGACAGCTGCGGCGCGCGCCTGCGCGTGACGGCGCAGCAGGTGCCCGTGGGCCTGGGCGAGCCGCTGTACGACCGGCTGGACGCCGACATCGCCAAGGCCATGATGGGGCTGAACGCGGTCAAGGGGGTCGAGATTGGCGACGGTTTTGCCAGCGTGGCGCGCAAGGGCAGCGAACATGGCGACAGCCTGCTGCCGGGCGGTCGCTTTGCCAGCAACCACGACGGCGGCGTGCTGGGCGGCATCAGCAACGGGCAAGACCTTGAGGTGGCCGTGGCCATCAAGCCCACCAGTTCCATCTTGGTGCCGCGTGCGTCGGTCAACTTGGCGGACGAGCCGGTCGAAGTCATCACCAAGGGGCGGCACGACCCCTGCGTGGGCATTCGTGCCACGCCCATCCTGGAAGCGCTGCTGGCACTGGTCGTGATGGAACATGCCCTGCGCCAGCGTGCGCAGTGCGGCGACGTGGCCTAGGCGCCGCGCCCGATGGACTGATCCAGTATCAGTTCGACGTAAATCGCATGGCTAGAATGTAAGTTTATGTCGGACCCATTGTACGAATCGGTCGAAGGCTCGTCGCAGGCGGACTGGGTGGAGGCTACGCGCCTGTCCATCCTGATGAAGGGCATGGAAGCGTCCCAGCGCCCGGCGCTGCTGGTCCTGGCGGTTCTGACGGGGCTCTGCTGGGGCCATGTGTCGGTTTGGCTGATTGC
>WBZS01001700.1_pt1 | contig 16288 bp, 17 predicted proteins | sample 5204201 | NCBI WGS metagenome assembly WBZS01 (sample SAMN12344357, study PRJNA552823) | activated sludge metagenome | biome: Activated sludge suspended growth; feature: Nitrification reactor; material: Wastewater; isolation source: activated sludge from nitrification reactor of wastewater...
AACAGGTCTTCAGTTTCCGAGGGCTGGGCTGGACCTCGATCCAGGCCATCACCAACACCGACCTGCCGGTCATCGTGGCGGTCGTCGTGGTGGCTTCCTTCTTCATCGTCGTCGCCAACCTTGTTGTCGACGTCCTCTACGGCGTCATCGACCCACGGGTGAGGATGTCCTGACCATGACCGACACCTCTGCACATTCGACTGCTGGTGCGGCGCCTTCGCCCGCGGCGCCGTCGGCGAAAGCCGCCGGCGAGAAGACGGCATACCTCGATGTCCGTGACCTCAAAGTGCACTTCCCGACCGACGACGGGTTGGTCAAGGCCGTCGATGGGCTGACCTTCAAGCTTGAGCGCGGCAAGACCATCGGCATCGTCGGTGAGTCCGGCTCGGGGAAGTCGGTGACCAGCCAGGGCATCCTCGGGCTGCATCGTCGCACCCGCGCCCGGGCCTCCGGGCAGATCTGGCTGGACGGCGAAGACCTCATGACGGTCTCCGACGAGCGGATGCGCGAGCTGCGTGGCAACAAGATGGCGATGATCTTCCAGGACCCGCTGTCGGCCCTGCACCCCTACTACACGATCGGGTCGCAGATCGTCGAAGCGATCCGGGTGCACCACTCCGACACGTCGAAGTCGGCAGCCAAAGCCCGCGCCGTCGACCTGCTCGGTCTGGTCGGTATCCCCAACCCGACTCGCCGCGTCGACCAATACCCGCACGAGTTCTCCGGCGGTATGCGCCAGCGGGCGATGATCGCCATGTCGCTGGCCAACGACCCGAGCCTGCTCATCGCCGACGAGCCGACGACCGCGCTCGATGTCACCGTCCAGGCCCAGATCCTCGACCTGATGCGCAAGCTGCAGCAGGAGTTCGGCTCGGCGATCATCATGATCACCCACGACCTGGGCGTTGTTGCCGAGATGGCCAACGACATCCTGGTCATGTATGGCGGCAAGGCCGTGGAATACGGCCCGGTCAACGACGTCTTCTACCGCCCCGAACACCCCTACGCCTGGGGCCTGTTGTCGTCGATGCCACGGCTGGACCGGGTCCGCTCAGCGCGCCTCAACCCCGTCCCGGGCAACCCGCCGTCGCTCATCAACATCCCGCCGGGATGCGCGTTCCACCCGCGTTGCCGGTATGCCGCTGAGGTCGCCGGCGACGCGTGCCGCACCCAGGTGCCAGACCTGCTCGGCACGGGACCCGACCATGTCGTCCGCTGCCACCTGGCCCAGTCCCGACGGGCTGAGCTGTTCGCCGCCGACGTCAAGCCGCTGCTGTGACCGCGGGAGGAGCACCCATGACGACCGACACCACCCCAGCGGCCTCGACGAACCCGGCCAGCGCAGCGGTGGGGCGCGCCGGGACGCACGACAGCATCGAGCCGCTGCTGCGGGTGACCGGGCTGACCAAACACTTCCCGCAGTTCCGCCAAACCCTCGTCAAGCGTCCGGACAACCCGGTTCGCGCGGTCGACGGGGTCTCGTTCCACGTCAACCGTGGGGAAACCCTCGGGCTCGTGGGCGAGTCCGGGTGCGGCAAGTCAACGGCCGGACGGACGTTGCTGCGGTTGTTGGAGCCGACAGCGGGGACGATCGAGTTCCAGGGGCGCGACATCACCCACGTGAGCGGTGACGACCTGCGAGTCCTGCGCCGTGAGATGCAAATGATCTTCCAGGACCCCTACGGCTCGCTCAACCCGCGCCAAACCATCGGGTCGATCATCGCCGCGCCCTTCGACATCCAACGGATCACGCCAGAGGGTGGCACCCGTAAGACGGTCCAAGAGCTCATGGCCCGGGTGGGTCTCAACCCCGAGCATTACAACCGCTATCCGCACGAGTTCTCCGGCGGCCAGCGCCAACGCATCGGGGTCGCCCGGGCTATCGCCCTGCAGCCCAAGCTCATCGTGTGTGACGAGCCGGTGTCGGCGCTGGACGTCTCGATCCAGGCCCAGGTCGTCAACCTCCTTGAGGACATCCAGCAGGAGCAGAACCTCGCCTACGTCTTCATCGCGCACGACCTGTCGGTCGTCCGGCACATCGCCGACCGGGTCGTGGTCATGTACCTCGGCAAGATCATGGAAGAGGCCGACCGCGACGAGCTCTACGAGTCGCCCCGGCACCCCTACACCCACGCCTTGCTGTCCGCCGTCCCGGTCCCCGACCCCGACAAGAGCCAGCGCAAGGCCCGGATCCTGCTCAAGGGCGACCTGCCCAGCCCGCAGAACCCGCCCAGTGGCTGCGTCTTCCGGACCCGGTGCCCCAAGGCACAGGACCGTTGTGCCGCCGAGGTGCCAGAGCCGATCGAGCTCACCCCAGGACATCGCGTCGCCTGTCACTTCCCCGAGGAACGTGCCGTTCTCTGATGGCTCGTCTGCTCTTCGTCCACGCCCATCCCGACGACGAGACCCTGGCCACCGGTGTTGCCATTGCGCACTACGTCTTGAGGGGCCACGACGTCGAGGTGCTCACGGCCACCCTTGGTGAGGAGGGCGAGGTCATCCCGCCCGAGCTCGCGCCCCTCACCGCCGACCCGGACGGCGCCCTCGGCCCGTTCCGCCGGGGTGAGCTCGCCACAGCGATCGCCCGGTTGGGGGCGCGGCATACCTTCCTTGGGGCCTTCGGGGACCGTCACCTGACGCCGCGCTGGCGCGACTCCGGCATGGCCGGTATGCCGTCCGCCCACCATCCGCGGGCCTTCGCGGCTGCCGACGTGGCCGAGGTCGCGAGCGTGGTGGCGGCATACCTGCGCGATCGCCGACCGGACGTCGTGGTGACCTACGACCGCGAGGGCGGGTATGGCCATCCGGACCACATCCAGACGCGCCGCGCCGTCGAGGCAGCGCTGGAGCGATTGCAGCCGCACGAGCGTCCGGCCCACTTCTTCGAGATCGTCACCCCCCGATCGTGGGTTGACGACGACCGCCGGTGGCTCGCCGAGCACGTGCCACCTCAGGCCGGTCTGCAGGTGCCTGGCTCGGCTGAGCCGTATGCCGTCTCGGTCGTCGACGACGACGTCGTCACGCATGTCGTCATCGACGATGCGGCCCGGGAGCGTCAGGAGTCGGCGTTGGCTGCCCACCGCACCCAGGTGAGTGTTCACGACGGCTACTACGCCCTGTCCAACAGCATCGCGGCACGGCTCTCGGGCCGGGAGGCCTTCGTCCGGCTCGACCCAGCGAGCGGGGACCGACTGCCGCCCGCGAGTGAGCTGTGGTTCGACGGTCTCCTCGTGGGTGCTCCGTGACTTCCGTGGGTGCCGACGCGGCATACCCGATGGGTGAACCGGTGGACCAGGCGCGGTTCCGGGCGGTGCTGGGGCGATACGCCACTGGCGTGACGGTGGTGACCTGCGTCGTCGACGGCGCCGACCACGCGATGACGGCCAACTCGCTCACCTCGGTGTCTTTGGCCCCGCCGCTCGTCCTCATCTGCGTCGAGCGCGAGACCCGCTTCCACGAAGCCATCCTGGCCGCCACGCACTGGGGTGTGAGCGTGTTGGGCTCGCCTGCGCGGGGTGCCGCAACGTGGCTCGCGACGCGCGGGCGGCCGTTGGCTGGTCAATTGGATCCCGTTGCGCACCATAGGAGTTCGTTAACGGAGGTGGCCATGGTGGATGACGCCCTGGCCTGGCTGGAGGTCCGGACCACGGCGGTCCACGACGGCGGCGACCACAGCATCATCGTCGGCGAGGTGGTGTCGCTCGCCCTCGCAGACGACCCGCCGCCGGCTCTCACCTTCTTCCGCGGTCGATACGGTCACCTCGACTGAAGGAGGCCCGTCGGCCCTTCCGGATCACATTGGGTTGTCGTCGAGAAGACCTATGGCGATCGGGAACACTCCCGCGACCCGACGCACGAACGCGGGATGCGGGATGCGGGTCCGGAAGCCCGGCGTGGGTTAGCGTGTGCGAACCGAGCCAGGGGGACGCAACTGCGGACAAGGAGTGTTGTCGTGCGCGAATGGGGCCGGATCCTGGCCAGGTCGATGATCGCGATCGTGGTGCTCGCAGGCGCCTACCTCGCGGTCGCCTGGTGGACCGGCCGCGCGGTTCCTGCGGCGCTGGTCGTCGAGGGCGTCAGCGTCGGCGGGATGACCACCGAACAGGCCACGGAACGCCTGCAGGCCGAGTTCGCGGCGAAGGTCAAGGCCCCGATCAGGGTGGATCTCGCGGGGACGAACTCGTCCTTCTCCCTCGAGCCTGCCACGGCGGGTCTGACGCTGGACCTCCCCGGGACCCTGGCCGGACTCAGCGGCTTCACCGTAGACCCGAGCGTCATCTGGAACCGGCTCAGCGGCCGTCCGGAGCGGCCTCTGCTGGTCCACGTCGACCAGAATCGACTGTCCGAGGCCCTGACGGCGCAGGCCGCGAAGGTGCAGTCGGCGCCTGTTGACGGCACGGTGTCTTTCGTGGGCGGCAAGGTCGTGACGACCCCAGCCCACAACGGCTTGGCATTGCACGTCGATGACGCGGCCCGCAAGATCACCCAGGCCTGGCCTCGGGTCCAGTCGGTGACCGCGGACGCGACGGTCACCGAACCCAAGGTCACCCAAGCCAAACTCGACGCCGCGGTCCGCACCTTCGCCACCCCGGCGATGTCGGGGCCGGTGACCATCGTCATCGGCGACAAGACAGCGGCCGTGACCCCGGAGCAGTATGCCGGTGCCCTGTCCATGGTTCCTGACGCGACCGGGGCCCTTGCCCCGGTCGTGGATACCGAGGCCCTGCGTGGGGTTGTCGTCTCGGCGACGAGCGGCTTCGTGGTGCCCGCTCAGAACGCGTCGATCGTGCTCGAGGGCGGCGCCCCGGTCGTGCGGCCCTCGGTCGCAGGCGTTGCGGTCGACACGACACCGGCCGCCGACCTGCTCGTCAAGGCGATGACCGCTCCCGACCGCCGAATGGCCCTGAGCCTGGTCCCGGCAGCACCCGCGTTGACCACCGAGGCCGCCCAGGCCCTGGGTGTGAAGGAGCTTGTCGCGACCTTCGACTCAACCTTCCCGAACAACCCCGATCGCACCGTCAACCTCACCACGGCCGCCAACACGATCAACGGCACCCTCATCAAACCGGGGGAGGTGTTCAGCCTCAACGGCATCCTCGGCGAGCGCACCGCGGCCAAGGGATATCGCGAGGCCGGTATGATCCTCAACGGCCGTCTGGTGAAGGCGACCGGCGGCGGGGTCTCCCAGATCTCGACCGTCATCTACAACCTCGCCTGGTTCTCAGGAGTCGCGTTGACCGAGCATCAGGCGCATTCGTTCTACATCTCGCGGTATCCCGCCGGCCGGGAGGCGACGGTCAACTGGCCGACCATCGACAACAAGTGGACCAACACGACGCCCTACGGGATGCTCGTCCAGATGTGGGTCTCCGGCAGCCAGGTCCACGGCCGGATGTGGAGCACGAAGGTCTACGACGTCGAGGCGATCGAGGGCCCCCGCACCAACCCGCGGCCGGGGAAGGTGATCCGGGACAGCTCCGCGGGCTGTGTGCCGCAGAGTTCGATCGTGGCCGGCTTCGACATCACGGTGAAGCGGGTCATCCGCAAGGCGGGTGCGGTCGTCAAGACGGAGAGCTACACGACCAAGTACGACGCCGAGGACCAGGTCATCTGCACGTCTGGCTGATGCCTGGTGGCTGACGGCGAGCTGCCTAGCTGCCTAACCGCCCAGCGGCTTGGCAAGGTAGACGTGCCCGTGGTGGTCGCGAAAACCCATGTGACGGTATGCCGCCCGCGCCACCTCGTTGCTGTGCTCCACCTGGAGGTAGACCTGGGGCATGTGGTGTTCCTGCCCGAGGTGAGCCACCGCCGCGACGATGGCCGTCGCCAGCCCCTCACGGCGTCGCTCCGGCGCGACCCACATCGCATGCAGTCCGGCCCACCCCGGATAGATCGACATCCGTGCGGTCGCCACGGGCCGTCCCCCCGCGTCGGATGTGTCTGGGATCGAGAGGAACAGCTGCGACCGTGACCCGGTGAGGATCGCTTCGGCTGGCCCCGGGACGATGCTCCGGTATGCCGCGAACCCCGCCAGCCATTCGGGGCTCAGCCGGGCGTCAGCATCGACTCCAGCAGTGGCCTCGGTCAACTGGGGCAGATCGGCGCAAGAGCCAATCATCGTGAGAGTCGCCGACGCCGGGAGGTAGCCACGGGTGCTCAACACGTCGTTGAGAGGCTCGTCGGTGACCCGGCCCGCCGCGTCGGTGAGCAGGCAGAAGCGGGCGGGAAGCGAGCGGGCGGCATACCACTGCTCGACGATGTCGATCGCGGCGGTGAGGGGCACCCCGGGTCGCCCGACGGTGAGCGCTGAGTTGCCCCGCTGGGTGAAGCCGCTGGACGCGCGCAACAGCCAGTCGCCCAGGTGGTCCTCCTCGACGGCGCGCCAGCCGTCGGCCATGACGGTTTCCAGGGCCTGGACGGTGATGGTCATGACTATCCTGCCTTTCAGCGCCTGGCCCACGTGTGCGGCCGGGCCAGACTCGGCATACTAGAGGGGTCACCCAAGGCCCGTAGGAGGACCGCTCACCATGACCTACGTCATCGCCCAGCCGTGCGTCGATGTCAAGGACAAGGCCTGTATCGAAGAGTGCCCCGTCGACTGCATCTACGAGGGCGAGCGGATGCTCTACATCCACCCCGACGAGTGCGTTGACTGTGGTGCGTGCGAGCCCGTGTGCCCCGTCGAGGCGATCTACTACGAGGACGACGTCCCGTCGGAGTGGTCGGACTACTACAAGGCCAACGTCGAGTTCTTCGACGACCTGGGCAGCCCCGGCGGCGCGGCCAAGCTCGGCCTCATTCCCAAGGACCACTCGATGGTCGCGGCGCTTCCGCCGCAGGCCGCCGAGCACTGAGGCATCGCCCTGCCACTGTCGCCGCCGAGCCTTCCCGACTTCCCGTGGGATTCGCTCGTCCCATTCCGCCGGACCGCGGCCGAGCATCCTGACGGTCTGGTCGACCTGTCGGTCGGCACCCCCGTCGACCCGACGCCGACCGCCGTCCAGGCCGCCCTGGCAGCGGCCGCCGACTCGCCGGGCTATCCGCTCACCGTCGGAACGTCGGCTCTGCGCGAGGCCGTCGCGGCCTGGTTCGAGCGTCGTCGCGGCGTGCCCGGGGTCGCGCCGGAGGCGGTCCTCCCGACCATCGGCAGCAAGGAACTGGTGGCGTGGCTGCCGACCCTGTTGGGGGTCGGCCCGGGCGACCTCGTGGGGATCCCCGCCGTGGCGTATCCGACCTATGACGTAGGCGCGCGGCTTGCGGGGGCTCGTCCCGTCGTGGTCGACGGCCTGGCCGCCCTCGGGCCGCTCACCCCGTCGACGACGCCGAAACTGGTGTGGCTCAACAGCCCTGGAAACCCCACAGGTGCCGTCCTTCCGGTGGAACATCTCGCCAAGGTCGTCGCGTGGGCCCGTCGGCATGGTGTCGTGGTCGCCTCGGACGAGTGCTATGCCGAGCTGGACTGGCGTCAGCCCGATTCGCGAAGACCGGGGCCGCGGCATACGACGCCGTCCATCCTCGACCCCGCGGTGTGCGGCGGCAGCCACGAGGGGTTGCTCGCGGTCTACTCGCTGTCCAAGCAGTCCAACCTCGCCGGCTACCGGGCGGCGTTCGTCGCCGGTGACCCGGCACTGGTCGCCGGTCTGGTTGAGGTGCGTCGGCACGCCGGGATGATGATGCCGGGCCCGGTCCAGGCCGCGATGACGGTGGCGCTGGGCGATGACGAGCACGTGGCGGAGCAGCGACTGCGCTATGGCGTGCGCCGGGAGATCCTCATGGAGGCGCTTGGCACTGCGGGGTTCCGGATCGACCATTCGGAGGCGGGGCTCTATCTCTGGGCGACCCGGGACGAGGACTGCTGGGACACGGTGGGCTGGTTGGCGCAGCGCGGGATCCTCGTGGCGTCGGGGTCCTTCTACGGCGAGGCAGGGCGCCGACATGTGCGCGTGGCGCTCACTGCGACCGACGAGCGCATCTCCGCTGCCGCCGGTCGGTTGTCGTAGGCGTCACATCGCCTGGCCCCAGCGGCTCCGGTAACGTCCGGTTCAGCCACGGTATGCACCATGTTCGCCTGATGAAGGGATGGTCATGACCGAGACCGCGACAACCGCCACTCTCCAGGTCGCCGAGCGCACGGCCACGTTGGGGATCATCCCTGCAGCCGTGGGTGAGCCCGGCGTCAACGTCGGAGCACTGCTCAAGGACACCGGGCACGTCACCTATGACGCCGGGTTCGTCAACACGGCGGCGTGCAAGAGCGCCATCACCTACATCGACGGCGACGTCGGCGTCTTGCGCTATCGCGGCTATCCCATCGAGCAGTTGGCGGAGAAGTCGACCTACGTCGAAACGGCATACCTGCTCATCTATGGCGACCTGCCGACGCCGAGCCAGTTGGCCGATTTCGACTCGCGCATCCGCCATCACACGATGCTCCACGAGGATCTTCGCAATTTCTTCTCGGGCTTCCCGCGGGACGCTCACCCCATGCCCGTGCTGTCCTCGGCGGTCAGCGCCCTGTCGACGTTCTACCAGGACTCGCTCGACCCGTTCGACCCGCAGCAGGTCGAGATCTCGACGATCCGGCTGCTGGCCAAGCTGCCGACGATCGCGGCCTATGCCTACAAGAAGAGCATCGGGCAGCCGTTCCTCTACCCCGACAACACCCTGTCGTTGCCGGAGAACTTCCTGCGGATGACCTTCGGCACACCGGCCGAGCCCTACGAGGTCGATCCGGTGCATGCCAAGGCCCTGGACCTGCTGCTGCTCCTGCACGCCGACCATGAGCAGAACTGCTCGACCTCCACGGTGCGGCTCGTCGGCTCCTCCCACGCCAACCTCTTCGCGTCGGTCTCGGCCGGCATCAATGCGCTGTTCGGGCCGCTGCACGGCGGCGCCAACCAGGCCGTCCTGGAGATGCTCGGACGCCTGCAGGCTTCCGGGGAGTCACCTCAGTCGTTCATGAACCGGGTGAAGAACAAGGAGGGCGGCGTCCGCCTCATGGGCTTCGGCCACCGGGTCTACAAGAACTACGACCCCCGCGCCTCGCTCATCAAGGCGGCAGCCGATGACGTGCTGGCCAAGCTTGGCGTCGATGACCCGTTGCTCGGCCTCGCCCAAGACCTTGAGGCCATCGCACTCGCCGACGAATACTTCGTCCAGCGTCGTCTCTACCCGAACGTCGACTTCTACACCGGGCTCATCTACAAGGCGATGGGTTTCCCGACGAAGATGTTCACGGTCCTGTTCGCCCTCGGTCGGTTGCCCGGGTGGATCGCCCAATGGCGCGAGATGATGGGCGACCCCGAGACCAAGATCGGCCGCCCGCGTCAGATCTACGTCGGGGCCGCGACGCGCGACTACGTGGGGATCGACTACCGCTGAGCCCGGGGGACCGGCCGGTGGGTCCCTGGTCTGCGGGTGGCCGGGGCTCGGTCCGGGGCTCGGTCAGGGCGTGGCCGCCAGCGTGATGACCACCGATCCCGTGGTCGGTGGTATCGCGTTCGGCCAAGCCTGCGGGTCGGCTCTCGTCCAGGACCGCCCGTCCGCGTCGACGTCGATGACGCCGAGTGCGTCCCCGCGGGCCACCGCCCACGACGCGATCGCCCAAGCGGTGGCTCCGTCAGCGGCGGCAGTGACGGTCCTTCCGGACACGACCGGCTCGATCCCGAACTCCGCCTTAAGCGCCGTGCCCACAGCGGTCGATGCCGGTCGCGTCGACGGCTGGGCCAGGCGGCATACCAGGGTCGCTGGGGCCGACCCGGTCAATGCAGCGGCCAGCGGCTGCGCCTCGTCTTCGTGCTGTGCGTATGCCGTGGGTGCGGCGCTGCGCTGGACGTCCTGGGCAACCTCGGTGAGGGGACGGGTGAGGTAGTCCTTGACCTTGACGAGCTTGTCGTAGAACGCGTTGCTGGCATAGACCGGGTCGAGGATCTGCTCGACGGTCCCCCAGCCTTGGCTTGGTCGCTGTTGGAACAGGCCCACAGAGTCTCGGTCGCCATAGCGCAGATTGCGCAGCTTTGACTCCTGCATCGCGGTCGCGATCGCGATCGTCGCGGCGCGCGTCGGAAGCCCGCGTCGCACCGCCACCGCAGCGATGGTGGCGGCGTTCCCGGCCTGCTCCGGCGTGATCTCGACCCGCTGGGACGGGGCCAGGGTCCAACACGCCGGGGGGTTGAAGGCGTCGCGGATCATCCGGACCCCCACCACCCCGGCGACCGCGAGCACAGCGACCAGCCCCGCCGCCAAGGCGCGCAACAGCCGCCGTCGGCGCGGCGAAGGGGGTTGCTGTTCGGCGAGAACCAAGCCCGCGGGGGTGCGCGGCATACGCGATCGTGGTCCGGTCAGTCGTTGGCGTGCAGGGCGGCGTTGAGCGCGATCCCGTGCCCGTCCCGGGATCGGACGACGACCGCGCCGGTCACCGAGTCGCGCAGGAAGATCAGGTTGTCCTGCCCGGACAACTCGCGGGCCTTGACGACCTGACCGTCCGGGAGAGAGACCTTGGTGCCGGCCGTGACATAGAGCCCGGCCTCGACCACGCAGTCGTCGCCGAGGGCGATCCCCAGGCCCGATTCAGCACCGAGCAGGCAGCGCTGCCCGATCGAAACGCGCTCGGTGCCGCCGCCGGAGAGGGTTCCCATCGTCGATGCGCCACCACCGATGTCTGAGCCGTCGCCGACGACGACGCCTTGGGAGATCCGCCCTTCGACCATCGAGGCCCCCAGGGTGCCGGCGTTGAAGTTGACGAATCCTTCGTGCATGACCGTCGTGCCGGGGGCCAGGTGAGCGCCCAACCGCACCCGGTCGGCGTCGGCGATCCGGACACCCGACGGGACGACGTAGTCGAGCATCCGCGGGAACTTGTCGACGCCGAAAACGGTCACCGCTCCGTATTCGGCACGCAGCCGAGCCCGCGTCGTCTCGAACCCGTCGACGGCACACGGGCCGCGGCTGGTCCACACGACGTTGGGCAGGACAGCGAAGATGCCCGTGAGGTTGATCGAGTTGGGCGCCATGACCCGGTGGCTCAGCAGATGCAGGCGCAAATAGGCGTCCGTCGTGTCCGCCGGGGGCGCGTCGAGATCGGCGATGACCAGCACGACCGCCTGGGCCACCTTGCGGACCTTGTCCTTGCCGGCCAGCGCAGCCAACTGTGTCGGCGCCGCGACGTCGTCGGGCGGCGTGCCGAGCGCAGGCTGAGGGAACCAGACGTCCAGCACGTCGCACTGCCTGGTCACCGTGGCCAACCCGAAACCCCATGCCGTGCGCTCGCTCATGGCCCTCAGCCTAGGTGAGGGTGCCCACGGCGCCGGGTCTCATCCACAGGTCGCGGGCGCAGCGTGCCAGGCGCGCCGATGGGAGGCATACCCCTAGCCTGGGCGGTATGCCGCCCACTGCGCCCTCGCTGGACCTCGCCCTCGACGTCGTGTCCCTCACCGCTGCCGTCTGCGATATCGAGTCAGTGAGTGGTGATGAAGGGCCGCTGGCGGATGCCGTCGAGGCTGCCCTCGCCGCGCTGCCGCACCTGGAGGTCATTCGGGACGGCAACACGGTCGTGGCGCGCACCGCCCTCGGGCGTTCCGAGCGGGTCGTCATCGCCGGTCACCTGGACACCGTGCCGCTGACGCGGCATACGCCGAACCTCCCGACCCGGCGCGAGGGTGACCAGCTGGTCGGCCGGGGGACGGTCGACATGAAAGGCGGCGTCGCCGTCATGCTCAAGCTGGCCGCCGCCCTGCCGGCGCCCAACCGCGATGTCACCTTCTGCTTCTACGACTGCGAAGAGGTCGACTCCGAGCGAAACGGCCTGCGCCGGGTCGCCGAAAACCGGCCGGACCTGCTCGTCGCCGACTTCGCGGTGCTCATGGAGCCGACCGACGGGACGGTCGAAGGCGGCTGCAAGGGCACGCTGCGGGCCGAGGTCCGCACCCACGGCGTCGCCTCCCACTCAGCGCGGCCATGGATGGGACACAACGCGATCCACGACGCAGGTGAGATCCTGGCCCGGTTGGTCTCCTATGCGGCGCGGGTCGTCGACGTCGAGGGACTGACCTATCGCGAGGCCCTGCAGGCAGTCCTCATCACAGGAGGGACTGCTGCCAACGTCATCCCCGACGCGTGCACGGTGACCGTCAACTACCGCTACGCCCCGGACCGGTCCGAGGACGAGGCGGTCGCGCACGTCCGAGAGGTCTTCAGCGGTTTCGAGCTCGAGATCACCGACAACGCCGGGGGAGCGCGGCCAGGGCTGGACCGGCCCGCCGCCCGCGCGTTCGTCGACGCGCTCGGGGTCCCGGTCCAGGCCAAGGAGGGCTGGACCGACGTCGCTCGGTTCGCCGGACTCGGCGTGCCCGCCGTCAACTTCGGGCCGGGCAACCCGCTGCTGGCCCACATGGACGACGAACGCGCCCCTGTCGCGCAGTATGTTGCCGCCGAAGAGGCGATGCTGCGCTGGTTGCAGGGCTGATCCGGGCCGATCGCCCGACACGGTGTTCGTGGGTGTGGCGCTGCGAGGTGTATGCCGCGCGTTCGGCCACACGGTGCCGCGCCGCAACGACCGCCACTCGCGAGGAGGCGGCTGTGACGGACACCCCGCGCGGTCGGTTACCGTTGCCCCCGTGAACGGCAAGGACCGGCGACGGTCGTACCAGAAGGGTCCGGTGACCCTGCGCGGCCAGCGGGTGCCGTCGACGACCACCGACCAGCGGTTGCTGGACAGCCGCGGATCCACCGAATGGCTGCACACCGACCCCTGGCGGGTCATGCGGATCCAGTCGGAGTTCGTCGAGGGCTTCGGAGCCCTCGCCGAGCTGGGCCCCGCGGTGAGCGTGTTCGGGTCGGCGCGGCTGGGAGCCAGCCACCCGGCATACGAGATGGGCGTCCAGGTGGGGCGCAAACTGGCCGAAGCCGGGTATGCCGTCATCACGGGCGGCGGCCCGGGCCTCATGGAGGCGGCCAACAAGGGAGCCTTGGAAGCCGGCGGCACCTCGGTCGGGTTGGGCATCGAGCTGCCGTTCGAGACCGGTCTCAACGACTACGTCGACCTGGGTGTCAACTTCCGCTACTTCTTCGCCCGCAAGACGATGTTCGTCAAGTACGCCCGCGGTTTCATCGTGTTGCCGGGCGGGATGGGCACGCTCGATGAGCTGTTCGAGGCGCTCACCCTCGTCCAGACCGGCAAGATCACCCGGTTCCCCGTCGTGCTGGTCGGCGTCGAATACTGGGCCGGCTTGGTCGGTTGGCTGCGCGCCACGCTCGTCGAACACGGCACCATCGCACCCGACGATGTCGATCGCATCCTGGTCACGGACGACATTGACCACGCGGTCCGGTTCGTCGTGGACGAGGACAAGGACCTGGGGGAGGCTCGCTGATGTGGCTTGCGCTCGTGGTTGCGGTGGTTCTCGTCGGGCTGACTGTCGCGGCCGTCCTCGGCCGGATCGACGGGTCGCTCGTCGAACCCACCACCTCGCTGTCGTATGTTCCGCTGCCCGACGAGCCGCTCACCGCGGAGGACGTCCGGCAACTGCGCCTGGACACGGGGTTGCGCGGCTATCGGATGGACCAGGTCGACGAGGTCATCGATCGGCTCAGTGCTGAGCTCACGCAGCTGCGCAACGACCTCGCAGCTGTGTCGGAAGTGGAGGCTCGGGTGCCCCACGTCGACGTCGTGCCGACCCCCGAACCCCCGTCTGTTGCCGAACCCCAGTCCGCGCCTGAACCCCTGCCCGCGGCCAGTCTGGACGCCGGTATGCCGTCCCCCTCGCCCTTTACCCGTCCACCGGACAACGCTGAGGGCTGAGCGGATGGCTGCTGTCACCGTCGAACGGGTCGTGCCGCGCCCGATCGAGGCCGTCTGGGCGGTGGTGAGCGACCTCGCTGGACATCGGGTGCCCCTCACTCGGATCCACACCGACCCCGGGCCGGCAGACGTTGGGTGGGGCTTTGTTGCCTTGACCGGGGTGGGGCGGCTTCGCTTCGCCGATCGGATGGTCGTCACCCGGTGGCGGCCACCGACCGATGGTCAGGCTGAGTTTGCCGTGGTCAAGACCGGCCGTTGGCTCAGCGGCTGGGCGACCGTCCGCCTGACCGACGCGGGCGGCGGGTCCACCCGGCTCACCTGGCGCGAGGAGATCGTCCCGCACCCGTATGCCGTCGGACGCCTGGCCGCGCCACTCACCGATCGCGCGGTGTTCGCGATCTTCCGTCGGGCTATCGCCGATCTCGCGGCCCGGGCATGAGCCAGCCGTCGGTCGTCAGGGGAGCGGACGGCATACCCCGATGTGCCTGGGGAGCGTCCACGGCGGACTACATCGCCTACCACGACGCGGAGTGGGGCGTCCCCCTGCACGGGGAGCGCGAGCTGTTCGAGCGGCTCACCCTTGAGGCGTTCCAGTCCGGGCTGTCTTGGCTCACGATCCTGCGCAAGCGGGAGGGGTTCCGAGCGGCCTTCGCCGGGTTCGACCCCGAACGGGTGGCCGGGTTTGGGCCGGAAGACCGGGCCAGGCTGATGGCCGACCCGGGGATCGTTCGCAACGGCCGCAAGATCGACGCCGCGATCCACAACGCCGCCGCCGTCGTTGACCTGCGGGCCGACGGAGGCCTCGACGCTCTGGTCTGGTCGCACGCCCCGCCCGAACATCGTCGGCCCCGGACCATGGCCGAGCTGCGGCCCACGTCGCCCGAGTCGGTGGTCCTGACCAAGACGCTCAAGACGCGCGGGTTCGTCTTCCTCGGCCCGACCACCCTGTATGCCGCGATGCAGGCCTGCGGCTTGGTTGATGACCACCTTGAGGGCTGTCACCGAGCCGGGGTGGACCGATGACCACGCCGAACCGTGCGCGCCCGTTCGGCCGGGCGGATGCCCTGCTGGATCGGGTCCTCGGAGGTCATTGGGTCCTGCAGGTCGTCGTCCTCTACGCCTTCGCCCGCATCATCACCACGGTGATGATGGCGATCGTCGCCCCGTCCCAGGCACCAGCGGCGATGACTGACGGCGAAGCCGTGGGCTACATCGGGTTCACCCGGCTGTGGGACGGCGAGTGGTACGAAATCGTCGCGACCGAGGGCTACCCGAGCGAGGTGCCGCGCGACGCGAGTGGCCACGCACGGCAAAACGCGTGGGCGTTCTATCCCCTTTTCCCCTTCCTGGCTCGGGCCGTCATGGCGGTCACGGGCCTAACCTTCGCCGCGGCGGCCTCGACCCTAGCCCTGGTGTTGGGGTTCGGGGCCGCCGTCGCCATGGCGAGGCTGCTGCGACCGCGAGTGGGCCGGGTGGCTGCCCTGCTCGTGGTCACCCTGTATGCCGTGTTCCCGTCCTCGCCCGCCCTGCAGGTCGCCTACACCGAATCCTTGGCGATGCTGCTCTTGTGTGGCTATCTGCTGGCTTTGAGCCGTGAACGGTGGCTTGTTGCCACGGGGCTCGCGCTGCTCATCGGCGTCACCCGACCGATCGCCCTGCCCCTCGGAGTGGTCACCGTGGTCGCTCTGTGGATCCGCTGGCGACGGCGGGCCAGCACACCGATCGAGGCTGGCGAGCGCGTCGCCGCGCTCGCCAGCCTCGTCGGCTGCGGCGTCGCAGGCCTGCTCTGGCCAGGCATCGCCTGGTTGGCCACGGGAGAGCGCTCGGCCTATGTCGACACGATGGGTGCGTGGTCGCTGACCGGTCAGGTCCAGTTCCTCGAACCGTGGTTCTCTATTCCGCGCTACTACCTCGGTGAGTGGGGGCCGTGGCTGTTCGCCGTGACGGTCGCGCTGCTCGTCGTGGCCATGCTCGGTCCCTGGGCCCAGCGCTTGGGGCCCGAGCTTCGGGTGTGGCCCGCGGTCTACGCGGCATACGTCATCACGGTCCAGACGCCGGGGACCAGCACGGCCCGTTACTTGCTGCCGATGTTCCCCTACCTCGCGGTCCTGCTCGGCGTGGCCGGGTCGCCGGGGCGCGGGCGCGGCATACCCACGACGCTTCGTGCCGTGGTCCTCGCGGCCGCCTTCCTCTGGTTGCAGTGGAAGTGGATCTCGGTGGTCTGGCTCTTCACGCCGCCGGTCGACTTCGCGCCCTAGTGGCTCCGGTCGCGATCACCGACCTTCGAAGACCGGCTTCTGCTTGGCCAGGAACGCGTCGACGGCGACCCGGTGGTCGTTGGCCGCGCCCGTGGCGTTCATGAGCTCACTCTCGAAGGCCAGCGCCTCTGTGAGGTCGTGGGTCGCGCTGTAGGCGACCGCCCGACGCATTGCCCCATAGGCGAGGGTCGGTCCGGCGGCGAGTTTGGTGGCCAGGGCGGCAACCTCGCCC
>WBZS01001701.1_pt1 | contig 16277 bp, 13 predicted proteins | sample 5204201 | NCBI WGS metagenome assembly WBZS01 (sample SAMN12344357, study PRJNA552823) | activated sludge metagenome | biome: Activated sludge suspended growth; feature: Nitrification reactor; material: Wastewater; isolation source: activated sludge from nitrification reactor of wastewater...
AATCGTGTTCGATAGTCGGCCGATGCCGGTGATGTCGATGTGCGTTTCATCGCCAACTTGGAGGGTGAAATCGTCGGGGGGCACGACGCCGGTGCCGGTGAGCAGAACCGCACCATGGGGGAACGAGGTTTCCTTGCCCAACCAACCGATGAGTTCCTCGAACGAACGTTTGATGTTTGAAACCTTCGTCGATCCCTCGAAGACTTTTTGCCCGTCTCGTTCGATGGTGAGGCTGATCGATGTCTTTTCCCGTTCCGGCATCGCGCTTGCCAACGTGACGACGGGGCCCAGCGAGCAGGAGCGGTCGTAAACTTTCGCCTGGGGCAAGTACAACGGATTTTCGCCTTCGATGTCGCGTGAACTCATGTCGTTGCCAATGGTGAATCCGACCAGCTTCAGCTTGGGCGAAATCACGAGTGCGAGTTCTGGTTCAGGTACGTTCCATTTGCTGTCCTTGCGAATATTCACGGTCTCCTCGGTGGGGACGACACGATTCGCCGGTGCCTTGAAGAAGAGTTCGGGGCGATCCGCGGAATAGACCAGATCGTAAAAGCGAGCCGCTCCTTCGGATTCTCGTTCCCGCGCATCTTTCGAACGAAGGTACGTCACGCCCGCGGCCCAGACTTCTTGTTCGTCGATCGGCGGGAGGAATTTGGCCATGCTTTTGGGAAGCGAACGTTCGACGGTCGCGGACCGCATGAAACTGGCGGGATTTTCACTAAAGAGGATTTGACTGATCGAGGTCGCACGGCCGAAAAGGTGGAGATCGTTTCCGTCGACCCACGCGGCGCGAACGCTCCCATCGGATAGACGGACTTTGGCGAGCTGCATGATGAAACTCCCTTGGCATTTTTTTCGAAGGTCTTTATCCTGACGGGGGGTGAGCGGGCGAAACCGGGCAAACAACGCGAAGTCGTCGTCCCAAGCGTGTTAGACAGTGTAAGCTCCCCCTTCTACCCTGTCCATCGCCAGGTCCTCTCTCGGCTAGGATGGTCGTATGCCCAGCGTGGAACTCAAGCACGTTGCGTGGTTCATTCGGCGGGGCAAAAAAATTTTTGGCCCGTACCGCTGGGCGAATCTGCTCGCGTTTATCGACGCGGGTAAGTTATCCCCTCGCGATCTCGTCCAACCTGAAGGTCAAGACCGCTGGTGGCGCGCGGAGAAAATTCCCGGGCTTTTCACCTCGCCCGCCCCCAAGGAATCGAAAACCCCACCTTCGCCGAATCGGCCTCGAGTTGTTCCTTACGTTCTCGCGGCTCTCCTGGTCGTGGTCTTGGGCGTGGCAGCCTTTCGAATCGTTTATGGGCCTATCATCAGCGGACATTCTCTCCTTGACCCCCTCGCCGTGACGATCGAGCCTGCCACGAAATTGAAAAGCGAAAACGTAACGATCGAAGATCCGCAAGGCGTTCCGCCGAAGCTCGATCCTTCAACGTCATCCGCGCCGAACAAGGTCCCCGTCGCACCGAACGCTTCCCCGCCGAAAGAAAAATCCGCCACGGAAAAGGTCGCGGTTTCAACTGAGCCAACGATTGAACTGTCGAACCGATTCGTGACGGCACTCAACACGATTCGCAAGCAGGCAGGATTGGCGTCGGTCCAGGTGGATCCGGATTCGAGCAAAGCCTGCCAGGCGCATGCGCAATACCTGGCGTGGAACGGGCCAGATCGGCTCGACGACGCGTCGTTCGTTCACTCGGAAGATCCCTCGAAAAAGGGTTTCACCTCGGAGGGCCGAAAGATCGCTCCGTGGACGATGGCGGGTGAAGGCGAGCCCGAGCAGATTCTCGCGGATTGGATGGCTCGCTTTTTCAATCGCGTTCCGCTCCTCAGCCCCGATCTTTTGACGTTCGGCGTGGGGTGGGCGCGTTCCGAATCGGGGAAACAAGTTCTCGTGATGGAAGGTTTGCGAGGCCGAGGCGATTCCTTGGTGGTTTACCCCGCACCAGATCAAAAGGACGTGCCTCTGAGTTTCTCGGGGGGCCCTGAACTTCCCGATCCCAAGATCTCCGCGGGCTTTCCTGTGACGGTGACGTTTCCACCAACCTGGGTAATCACTAAGGTCAAGGCGGAGCTACGTGAAAATGGCACCGTCCGCGAAGCTTGGCTGTCGACGCCGGAACAGCCGCTGCTGGCGAAAGGACATCGCAACACGGTCGCCTTGATCCCCAAGCAGCCGCTCCGTGGTTTGACGGTTTACGAAATGCATATTCACGCCGAAGTGGACGGTCAGGAATGGGAGCGGCGCTGGACCTTCACGACCGAAGACGGCGAGGACCGCTTGGGCCATTGGCGTCGAGCGGTCTTTTCGAAAGTGAATCAGGTTCGGCGAATCGCAGGTTTACCGGAAGTGACGCTGGACGAGAAATTGAGCCAAGCTTGTTTGGCCCACGCACGGTACTTGGCGTTGAACATTGACCATGAAGCGACGGCGGGACTTGGCGCCCACGATGAAGATCTCTCACTTCCCGGAGCGTCGGTCGAAGGGAAAAAAGCCGGATTAGCGTCGGACATTGCCATCGGCGACATCACGCCGGCCCACGCCGTCGAGGCCTGGTGTGCCACGCTCTACCACCGTGTGCCCATTCTGGATCCAGGTCTGAAATCCGTGGGTTTTGGGTGTATCCGAGGGCGCAGGCTCGGTTGGATCTCGGTCCTGGATGTCTCGACTGGACGAACGCGCATCGAATGGAAAGACCCCGTGATCTACCCCGTGGCCGACCAAAATGATGTGCCCATTCATTTCCCCACCGGCGGTGAAGAGCCGAATCCCATTCCCGACGATCGCGACGGTAAGGCGGGGTATCCCATCACGGTTACCTTCGGGAAAGAGACGCTCAATGCGGTCCAGGCCAGCTTACGCGACGCAAAAGGCGAGGTCGTGCCGATTTGGCTTTCTTCGCCGGAGAAGCCCGCCAATCCCACCTTCGCCAGGCATCAAGGCACCACCGTGTGTTTGATTGCGAAGGATCCGTTGAAGCCAAAATCTGAGTACGAGGTGGAGGTTCGCGGAAAATGGGCGGGTAAACCCTGGGAACGTAAATGGAAGTTCCGAACTTCGAGCCAAGGCGCGTCGGACTCGAAGCTTTCAGAGCTTCAGATCGAAAGGATCAATTTCTATCGCCAAAAAGCAGGCTTGGCCACGGTGGTGCTGGATCCGCAACTGAGCAAGGGATGCCAAGCCCATGCGGAATACCTGGTGAAAAATTCCGAGGAGCTCACGAAACGAAAGTTGAGCCTGAATAGCGAGGAGCCAAGTTTGCCTGGATACACCGCCGAGGGGTTGTTGGCGAGTCGGCGAAGCGATGTGCTCTCGAACACGCCGTCGGCCATCACCCAGATCGATGACTTGATGGCAACGTTTTCTCGGCGTGTATATCTGCTGGATCCAACGCTACGCCGGGTCGGGTTCGGCACGGCGCAGGAAGTTGGCAAAGGATGGCGGTGCGTGCTGGATATGATTGGGGGTAGGGGAGAAGAACGCGTGATTCTCTTTCCCGCGCCGAAACAAGAAGGCGTTCCTCTCGTCGGTGGAGACAGGCTTTCCGACGTATCGGAAATCCGCACCGGCTTTCCAATCACGGTAACGTTTCCAGCTCGCCTCACCGTCCGCTCGGCGCAAGCCATTCTTACGGATGCCGACGGCAAGGAAGTGGATATCCACCTTTCTTCGCCCGAGCGACCCCTCCATGCGCCCCTGCAACGCAACACCATCTGCGTGCACCCGCGCGTCGTGCTCCTGCCCGCCAGCACGTACTCCATCACCGTCTCGGCCGTGGTCGCTGGCCGGGAATGGCGCCAGACCTGGCAATTCACGACTCGCGAACGATAACCCACGATTTCAAGAAACCAATCCCTCACGCGTGTCACATGGCCTCGCCCAGCTGGCGGTTCCTCGTCTGAACGGTGAACCATGCAGCCAGCTGGAGCGGGACAAGATCGTTTGGACCAAAGGGGGCTGGGCTTTTAATGGCGACTTTTCACGTGCGAATGCGTGAGGAAGAATCGCTGCGTAAAGTTTCGTTAGAAGAATAGATGGGCCAAAAACGCTACAAAAATCCATGGAATTATCGCGAGGAGCGTGAATTTCGTGGGTTTTGACCGTGAAAAACGCCGGCTTGGAGCGAACGAAGAACGAAAAACGCGAAAAATCCAGGTTTTTCTCGCTTTTTTGTTGACACTCGTGCGAACAAAACCTATTGTTCCCCCTTATCAAAGGAATTGTTGGCCACTATGTCACTTCCAAGAGGATCGATTCCATGAATAAAGCCGCAAAGCCGGCCACGAAGAGTGCGATGTTTCAGCACCTGGCGGACAAGACGGGACTGAGCCGCAAACAAGTCACCGCGGTATTCGACGAGTTTCAAAACTTCATTCATCAAGAATTGGGGAAGAAAGGCCCAGGCGTCGTCGCGTTGCCGGGCTTGCTCAAGATCAAACGCGTGGTGAAGAACGCGACCAAGGATCGACCGGGCCGAAACCCGCAAACCGGTGAATCGATCGTTATCAAGGGCAAGCCGAAGCGAACGGTCGTGAAGGCGTTGCCACTCAAGGCGCTCAAAGAAATGGTCGCGAGTCAGAAGTAGGCGAACGTTGAAACATTCGGGGTGACGACCGCATACCCGTTGTCGCCTCTTGCAATACCATTCGTCGATGACACAGCGTCGGCGAACGGGACGAGCGAATCCGCTTCGGCGGTTGATTGGGTTCGTGGAGAAGCCCCAACGCGTTCTCCGCGAACCCTTTTTTTTCGTCTCGGTCTCTTGGCCAGGTGCCCGCTGGCGTTCTTGCGAAACGGCTTTTCGCTGGGAATATTCCACGCGTTCAATTATCCTGGAATGCTCAGAGTAGTCGTTCGCCCAACTGAGCTGCGCGAACGAAAACGGCTGAAAAGTCGAACCGTTCGTAAACAATTCCGTTCAGGAGTTTCTCCCATGAAGATTTGGTGGCGATGGTCCCTTGCCGTGGTCGGAGCGTTTTTGATGGTCGCGGTTTCCCACGCGGGCGAAGCAGGTAAGAAGCTTCGCGTGGTGCTGATCGATGGCCAAAACAACCACAATTGGCGAGCGACCACGCCCGTGATGAAAAAGGCGTTGGAGGATTCAGGTCGATTCACGGTGGCGGTGGCGACGTCGCCGGAACGTCCCGCCGCACCCAAGAAACCGAAAGACGCCCGCGACGCCGACGCGGCCGCCAAGTTCAAGCAGGCGGAAGCGGCATTCCAGGCTGAAAACAAAAGCTATCGCGAGAAAATGGAAGCGTTTCATCCGGATCTTAAAAACGTGGATGTCGTCGTGAGCAATTATAACGGCGACAATTGGGGCAAGGCGTTCAACGCCGATCTCGAAGCAAACCTGAAGTCTGGCAAAATTGGCTTGGTGATCGTCCATGCCGCCAACAATGCGTTCGGCGGATGGAAGGAATACAACCAAATGATTGGTATGGGTTGGCGGGGACCAGCAGGCGGCGCGAGGCTCTTTCTCGATGACCAAGGCAAAAGCGTCAAGCTCGACTCTGGCAAAGGCGATGGATCAGGCCATCGTTACACGGGCGATTTTTCCGTCGTCGTCCGTGACGGCGATCATCCCGTGACCAAGGGCATGCCCAAGGAATGGATGCATAACCGCGACGAACTCTACGACAACATGCGGGGACCTATCGAGAACATTCACCTCCTTGCCACCGCCTATTCCAAGGGAACCAAAGTCCACGAACCGATGATCTGGACGATCAGTTATGGCAAAGGCCGAGTCTTCCATACGCCGATGGGACACGACGTCAACGCCATGCACTGCGTGGGTTTTCTCACCACGCTCAACCGAGGCACGGAATGGGCGGCGACGGGCACGGTGACGCTACCGATCCCGAGCAATTTCCCAACGGCTTCCAAGGTCGTCACGATCACGACGAAATAGAATGAGAGAGGAAGCCTCGCGCCTTCCGAATCGGCCAAACGGAAAATGAAAGCGTTTGGTGGCTTCGGAAGGCTCGTGTGCAGCCTCGCTGCGTTCACCCGAAAACCTTGGCCGCCTAGCGACTCTCCATGAACGAAGCTGCCACGCCCGAAACCCCTGTCGTCGCCGCACCTCCCGATCTCTCCGTGGACGGCGTGGAACACATGCTGGCGCAATTGCATAAACGTGTCGGAGATTTGGAGACGGAAGTCGCCCAACTCCGCGATACCAAGCGGATCGAGGACCGCATCCTCGATCGCGTCACGACGAAGATTTCAGCCCTTCCTCCCGTGGCGCCTCCCGCGGATTTCGAAGAGCGGATCCTACGTCGTGTGACGGCGAACCTTCCCAAACCAGAAATTGCCCGACCGGATCTCGACGTTCCCACGCAACCCAGTCTTAGCTCCGTGATCGAAGTGGCGAAATCGACGTGGATTTTGGTCCGGATTTTTCAAGAGATCAAGACGGCGTTTTGGTGGCTGTCCGACGCACGATACCACGCCGCCTGGTGGACGCGTTCGCTTGTGCTTGTCATCTTCCTTTTCGCGATCTTTTCCGATTTTTTGTTTCCCTTGTCCTGGATCCGTTACGTCGGCTGGATTTTCGATAAACTGCTCATCCTCGTGCTTGGCGGGATCATCACCTTTTTGGTGTCCCGAGAAAATGACCGCTACCGCGAATGGTGGAAGCAACGGCGTTGAGGTTCTGAAAGGGAAGAGGGCTCATCGACCATGATTCGTCTGGGCGTCAATATCGATCACGTGGCCACGGTTCGGCAGGCGAGGCGGGGCGTGGAACCTGATCCTGTCGCGGCTGCCGTCTTGGCGATCCTCGGTGGTGCCGATGGCATCACCATCCATCTGCGCGAAGATCGCCGGCACATTCAAGACCGGGACGTGCGCATCCTGCGCCAAGTCGTGACCAACCGTTTGAATCTGGAAATGTCGGTCGCCGACGAAATCGTTTCCCTCGCGTGTGAAACCAAACCGGACGAGGCCACCCTGGTTCCGGAACGGCGCGAGGAGTTGACGACCGAAGGTGGATTGGACGTCGTCACCCATCGTGGCGTGGTCGCCAAGGCGATGGATCGGCTACGCCACGCGAACATCGACGTTTCCTTATTCATCGATCCGGATCGTCGCCAGATTTCGGAAGCGAAGTCGTTGGGCGCGAAGGCGGTGGAGATTCAAACCGCACGCTACTCCGAAGCCCGTACCGACGCCGACCGACGACATGAATTGCAGCTTCTCATTGAGGCTGCCACGTTCGCGCACCAGCAAGGCTTGCACGTGCACATGGGCCATGGACTCAATTATGACAATGTCGCCGCCGTTGCTCGGATTTCATCGGTCGAAGAACTGAATATTGGTCATAGCATTGTCTCGCGTGCTGTTTTGGTGGGCATGGAAGCTGCCGTCCGCGACATGAAACGGGCCATCCAACAAGCACGTTCGTGATCTCCCCAGGGTGCGTGATCGTCCGGGTCGTACCGTATCGTAGGCAAGGAAAACTGTCCAAGGACCGCGATGTAACTCTCTGAAGCGACGGCCGAGTCTCCAAATCCGTGGCGAGCCTGGCGTGCGTTGGTGGGGCTTAGTTGGAGGCGGCAGGCGCGTGCCCACCTGATGGTTTGGATCGCCTTGGGGTTGCTTGGGCTTTCCGTTTCAATCGTCGCGGTCTTCACCCAACAAGGCCGGTGGACCATGGCCCACTGGCGGCATCCGCCCCGTAAAGGTATTCCCATGGAGGAACACCTTCAGGGACTGAAAGTTGCTAGTACCCTTTCGAATTCCCATGCGGTCAGCACCCTTGGCCCCATCGAGGCTGTCCTTAGGCATGGAACTGGATTCGCCATTTTTTCCGATTTCGTCGTGTTCGGTTTTTTTTCCACGTTTTTGTTTCCCATCTGGACTTTGGCGTTTGCCACGGAAGGTCTGGGCCGCGAACGCGAGGCGGGCAACCTCTTGTGGACCCTCACCCGCCCCTTACCCCGCCCCGCGATTTTTATGGCGAAGTTCGTCGCCCTACTTCCGTGGTGCTTACTGATCACGCTCGGTGGCTTCACGTTCATTTGCCTCGCCGCAGGCCGACCCGGCCGACTCGCCTTGGCGATCTATTGGCCGGCCATTCTCGTGGGAACGATCGCCTACGCCTCGCTCTTTCACTGCCTGGCGGCGCTTTTCAAACGCGCGTCGATCGTGGCCTTGCTTTACGCCTTCTTTCTCGAAACCCTCATGGGCAACATGCCGGGCCAATTTAAACGCTTTTCCATCAGCTACTACGTTCGCTGCATCATGTACGAAAGCGTTCAAGATTGGGACATGAAACTTGCGCAACGACCAACTTTCCTCCCCTTATCGGCGACCTTCGCTTATCTGGTGCTCGTGGGCTTTTCGCTGCTCGCACTCGCCGTGGGTGCTTTCGTGTTTTCTCGAAACGAATACCTCGATCTGGAATGACTGGCCGTCGATTTTCTTAACGAACGCACGGGACGGCGTGACTTATGCTATAATTCGATGAAAAGTTTCCTCGGGGTATTCGGCTATGCCTTTGTTTTCCGGAAATGGACCAAGGACACGGTCGCGCACCCTTTCCTATCGCCCCATGGTGGAGCACCTCGATTCGCGAGTGCTTCCCATCGTCACGTATCATGGCGGCCCGCTCATACCGCACGTGAAACTGCAGGCGCTTTACCTGGGTTCGTCATGGCAAAATGTCCCCTCGCTCAAAAGCCAAGCCCTTGAGTTCGATAAGTTCGGCTCCTTCATCGTGCAAAGTTCGTACATGACGATGTTGGCCAAGGCGGGTTATCGCGTTGGCACAGGGACGTCCGATCCGGGGTACATTGATGCGCGATGGGTCAGCCGAACCGTCCAACTCAGGGAAGCATCGATTCAGAAAATCATTCAACAAGACATCTCGGCCAAGAAGCTCAAAAATCCCGATCCTAGCCGAATGTACATCGTGTACGTTCAACCTGGTATAACGGTGAACGACGGCGAAGGAACGAGCGTCCACGATTTCTATGGCTATCATGGAATGTTTCCGGGGAAGAACGTTTCGGGCAAAGGCGTGAACATTTATTACGCGGTCATTGCCTACCATTCGGGAAAGAATGCTCGGTCGCCGGACCTATCGCCGTTCAACAGCATGACGATGACCGCGTCGCACGAAATTGCGGAAACAACCACCGACCCCGATCCGACGGGAAATCCAGCCTGGTACGATGACGATCAAAATGGCGAGATCGCCGACCTGACGGACGAAAAAGTGCGGTTAGGGAAATACATCGTTCAAAAAGTGATTAATAAAATCGGCCAACCGATCGCGCCGGTGGGAAGTAAGCCCGTCTTCACCATCGACGTAAGTTCGCTTACGTCCGCAGGCGGACCGTGGAAGCCGGCGTCGCCGTTTGGGTATCGCTTTGATCTGGAAACGTGGTTCGGGCCGGTGCGGTCCCGCGAACGTGACGCAATGCTCGCCTGATTTGCAATTCGTCTTCGTTACGTGGAATGCATTTCAAGGTCGGGTTGCGCTTGGACGGAATCGAGGTAGGCAGCATTTTTTTGCATACCCCGGTATACCATGATCCCTAGAACGACCAAGGTCAAATAGGGCACGCCGAGCATCAAGTAAATATTCTCATTCATCGCCGTGGGGAAATTGATGCCTTCGACGTCTTCGTTCGCATTGGCGGCGAGCGCGTCTTTGCAAAGTGGGCAGGCATCCACCGCGTTCGCCGTGAACGAAAAACCGAACAACACCATAACCATCATCACCGCTCGCATGGTATTCCTCCTGCGAATATTGTAGCGGAGTCGCGAAAGCCTGGGAGGATCACACCGATTCCAGGAACGCGCGGAATTTCGCGATCGGTTCTCGCATCTCGGAACTCGAATCCTGAGCGAGAGCGTCGAAATACCGGCGAAGCTTCGAATGGATCTTCTTTCGTTTTTCCGGGGGTAGATTTCGCGAATCCAAGAGATTGTCCGTCATATCGCCAAGCTTGCACACTTTGACTTGCCAGGGGGCGCGAGCGAGTTGCGCGACATACTCTGCTTCCCGCGTTTCTTCGGGCAACGTCGCGTTCTTCGTCAGGAATGCGACCCACGTCGCGATTTCGGGTCCGAATTGCTCGGCCAAATCATCAAAATCAGTGGTCGTATCCTCGATCGTATCGTGCAAAACGCATGTGGTCAGCATGCGAGGATCGCTAAATCCAAAAAAATTACGAACGATGGCCGTCACGCGAAAGACATGAGCAACGTAGGGCGTTTCACCATCTTTGCGGACGCCATGGCGATGGGCGCGGGCCGCGAAGGAAACGGCCTCCAACAGCGAGGAAAGCTCGTCGAGTTTCATGGATCAAATACCTGTGGGTGCTTCTGGGGTCGTCGCCTCGCCATTCACCGAACCGTCGGGGAGAGGGGCCGAGTCGGCGGGGGGCGAGATGGCAGAATCCGCCACCTGGGTTCCGTTGGGGCGTTCGATCATTCGGCGGAGTTCGGCTCCGTCGATCACTTCCTTTTCGATCAACCGATGCGCTATCCGGTCTAAAACGTCACGCTGGTCACGGATGACGCGTTGCACCTCCGCCATCGCGTTGTCCATGATATGGCGAACCTCCATGTCGATCTCGCGTGCGGTTTTTTCGCTGTATTCTCGACCTCCCTCGAGCCAACCGGAACCTTTGAGGAACGGATTTTCGCCTCCTTCGCGGAAATAAATTTTGCCGAGTTGGCTCATGCCAAATTCCTTGACCATCCGCCGTGCGATGGCATTGGCGTGGCGGAGGTCGCTCGTGGCACCGTTGGCGATTTCGTCAAAAACGAGTTCCTCGGCCACGGTGCCTCCGAGCGCGACTTTGATGTCGCTTTCGAGTTCACCTCGTGTCTGCATGTGGCGATCGTCTTCGGGACGCTGCAGCACGTAACCCAAGGCGCCGATCCCACGCGGAACAATCGTCACCTTGTGCACCGGGTGCGTGTTCTTGATCGTCGAGGCTACCAGGGCGTGGCCGGCTTCATGGTAGGCGACGCGTTTTTTTTCCTCGGGCGTCATGATTCGGCTTTTGCGTTCCAGGCCGATGGCGCCGCGTTCAATGGCTTCATTGAAGTCGGCCATGTGCACGGAATCTTGATTTTTTCGTGCCGCGAGTAGTGCCGCTTCATTCACGATGTTCGCCAAATCCGCCCCCGCCGTACCGGGCGTCAGGCTTGCAACGTGCCGAAGGTCGACATCCTCCGCTACTTTGACGTTGCGAACGTGCACTTTCAAGATGGCTTCACGGCCTGACAAATCCGGCCGATCGACGACGACCGTACGATCGAATCGCCCGGGCCTCAACAACGCGGGATCGAGTGTTTCCGGACGGTTGGTGGCGGCCATGATGATCACCGCTCGGTTCCCTTCGAATCCATCCATTTCCACAAGCAACGCATTCAGCGTTTGCTCGCGCTCATCGTGGCTGCCCAACGCACTTCCCGAACGCGTCTTTCCCAAGGCATCGAGTTCGTCAATGAATATGATGCTCGGAGCGCGTTGCACGGCTTGGCCAAACAAATCGCGAACTCGGCTTGCGCCGACGCCGACAAACATCTCCACGAAATCGGAACCGCTCAAACTAAAGAAGGGAGCATCCGCTTCGCCGGCGACCGCCTTGGCTAACAACGTCTTGCCGGTGCCAGGCGGGCCCACGAGCAACACGCCCTTGGGGATACGGCCACCCAGAGCCTGGTATTTTTCGGGAGTCTTGAGAAAGTCAACAATTTCGCGAAGTTCCGCCACGGCCTCGTCGATGCCAGCTACATCTTCGAACGTGATCTTCGAATCTTCTTGGGCGTACATTTTGTGTCGGCTGCGTCCGAACGAGAAGGGTCCCGAACCGCCGGAGACCCAGCGCAGCACCAGAAAGCCGAACATAAGGGCCAGACCCAGGCCCAGAAGCGGCGTCAGGAACACGAGGATTCGGCCAACGGGATCTTCCGGTTCGACCACCAGCCCCGAACCGGCCCGTTGCCACAGGGTATTGGCTAACGTGCCATCCAACGGTAAGTTGATGCGCGTGTGAAAGAACTTCGCTTCATTCGGTCTCGTGATCTTTAGCGAACCATCGGAGATGGGGTCGGATACCTGAATTTCACCATTCACCTCCGTATTCGCGCGCATCCGTACGGTGACGAATCGAGCCTGTGGATCCTCCGCCAGCGTCATTTGCAGCAGCGTTCCGTAGGCGATCTCTCGCGCTGGCATTTCCCGGCTGAAACCAAGCGTGAACAGAATCACCGATACAACCACCAACAGCAACATCGCTGCCGAGGAAATCTGTTTCGGGCGATCCTTGGGTTTTTTCTGCACGCAGTCATCTCCGTCTGAAAGGTGAACCTTCGAAGGTTTATTTTTATTGTAGCGGTTGGGTCTCAGCGTTATTCGTTGAGTCGTTGGAAAGGCCAGGGTATTCGCTGAAACCCTGGGAGATGGCATCGCGCGCTTGCTTCAGAACGATCTCCGTGCGGGCTGTCCGTTCCGGCTCCACCTGCGAAAGATCAACGGCTTCCCAGAGGTCTTCTGGTTTGAGATACAACTGAGTTTCTCGAGGAGTGGGAAAGGTGATAAGTGCCGAATCGGAAGTTCGTAACGACCATGTCTCTTCTCTTTCCGATCCATCTCGGCCTAAAGCATAAGGACGAATCGAATCAGCTTCGCCGCGAATCAAAGACCATGCGGACCTCCCCCAGGTTGGATGCGAAGGCAGTTTTAGGGCTTCGCGAAAAGTGGGGTAAAGGTCGATCGGCTGGGTGAGGGCGGAAACTCGTTCCCCCGCATGGTCGCCGTGCCATAGACGCATGACGAGCGGCAGGTGGGCCATTTCGCTATAAATCTTCGGACTCGCATTTCCCACGTTGCCATGTTCACCCAAAGCGAATCCGCATCGACTCGTGACGCAGATCCAAAGGTAATCGAGCATCTCCTCTTCGCGGAACGCATCCACCATCACCGCCAGTTGCGCGTCCCAGAACGTGACGGCGCTTGCGTACGAGTTCTGCAGGCGATTCAAATTTTCCGTGGTCCATGGGAGCTTCGTCGAATCGGGATTTCGGATCGGCTGGGCGTTGGCTTCGTCTTCGAAATAGATGGCCAACAAATCTTCTGGCAGATCCCAAGGCGGAAAAAGTGAGGGACCTTCGATCCACAGGATCGGTTCGTCGGCTTCGAGCCAACCGGCGACGGCGAGAAGTGCATCCTGCCCGAATCCCTCAAGGTTTTCGATCTTCTGGTGACGAAAGGCGATCGGTGCCGTGTTTTGCAAACCGACCCAGGGATAAACGCCGGTCAAAAAGCTTGGCGTTTGGTTCATTGCGAGGTCGTCGGCGAAATGTTGATCGAAGACGACGCCCTCGGTCGCCAACTGATCGAGCGTGGGCGTGGCGATCCAATCGTTGCCGTAACACCCTAAGTAGCCCAGGTGGAGACCGACGGTTTCGAGCACGAGGATTTTCATAGAATGCATTCTATTCCGCTTTGAAGTATCTCGCTTGGTGGACGTTGATCTAACGAAGACCAGGGTTGAGCGATTGAAGTTCGTTTTCAGGAGCGAAAAGGCGATGTCCGAAGCGTTTTTCCGTTTGCAGGGTCGGTCTGCGATTGTGACGGGTGGTGGGCAAGGGATTGGCGAGGCGATCTGCCGACGTTTAGCCGCCGCGGGTGCAAAGGTTGGGGTGTACGATCTGGATGCCGCCGCGGCACAGCGAGTTGCATTCGCGATTGGCGGGGTGCCTTTGGCGGGTAGCGTGACGAACCAAACCGACATTGAGACGGCCGTCGAGGAAATGCGCGAACAAACCGGATCGGTCGACATCCTGGTGAACAACGCAGGAGTCACCGGCAAAGCAGGGAAAATCTGGGAACTCGAACGGGCCGACCTCGAAAAGGTCATGGAAGTGAACGTGACGGGCGTATGGTTGTTTTGCCGAGCGGTTACCTCGGGAATGCGGGAAAAGAAATTCGGTCGGATCGTCAACATTGCCTCGATCGCAGGGAAGGAAGGAAATCCAACGCTTGGCCCCTACTCCGCGAGCAAGGCGGCGGTCATCGCGCTCACGAAGTCGTTGGCGAAGGAATTGGTGGGTCACGGGGATATCTGCGTCAACGCACTCTCGCCAGCCGTGATCGCGACACCGATCCTCGATGGTTTGCCCCAGACCACGATCGATTACATGGTTTCAAAGATCCCGATGGGTCGGGTGGGCAAACCCGAAGAAGTGGCGGCACTTGTCCACTTTCTGTCCAGCAACGAGTGCAGCTTCACCACGGGCCAATGCTACGACATCAGTGGCGGTCGAGCGACCTATTAGTGCGGTTAACGATTGAATTGAATACAAGAAAGCAGATAGGTATATTGTCGTAGTCCGCGTGGAGCGAAGCGCAACCCACCGTCGCCTCGACGTCGAAGGCACACCACGGAACCGGATCCTGGTTCTGACTGGAGATTAGTGCTGAAACGACGCGAGGCATCCTATCCGAAGCGAGGGTGGGTTACACAAATACGTTTCACTCACCCTGCGGCTACTAAATTTTACGTATACGATCCGTTCGTTAGACGCTCTAGTGCTCTGTCCAAACTAAATTTTGGAGCAGCAAGGAAGTTAGCCGGACGCGCAAGCGACGGCGGCGCCGTGCGAAAACGTCGTGCCGACCGGACCTCAGTGCGATTCCGTCGCTTGCGCGTCCGGCTAACGGTTGCCACGGGAACCCCAAAATTTAGTATGGACAACGCACTAGTGCGGGTCACTTTGTTTTGCACTGGGTCCGAGGCTGAGCGCCAGAGAGGAACGCTGCGATGCCACCTCACGATGGCGCTCAAACTTGGACGTTCACGGAAACGGTCGGTTAGTCGCTTTAACGTGGATCGCGTATAAATAGGTTCGGATTCTCTCGCCGCTTTATTTCGCGAGCAATTTCAGAAACGCTGCCATGAAGGCGGGCAGGTCGTCCGGTTTTCGGCTCGTGACCAAATTTCCATCCACGACGACCTCGGCATCCACATATTCCGCGCCTGCGTTTTTCACGTCGTCCTTGATGGCGAAAAAGCAGGTTGCCTTTTTTCCTTTAAGCACGGGTGTGGAACAAAGAACCCAGGGACCGTGGCAGATCGACGCAATTGGTTTGCCTTGTTCGTGCACGCCACGCACGAGCGAAAGGATGGCGTCGCTTCGCCGCAGATAGTCGGGAGCGAACCCGCCGGGAATGACCAAGCCCGCAAAGTCGCTTGCCGAAACTTCCTCAGCAGCCTCGTCGCTCTTGGCCGGATAACCGAGTTTACTCGGATAGGTTTTGCCCGCGTCGGGCCCCACGAGGATGACCTTGTAGCCCGCTTCACGCAGGCGATACACGGGGTACCAAACTTCCATTTCCTGATACTGTTGCTCCACGAGCACGGCAATTTGTTTCATCTGGATCCTCCTTGGGATCGATCTGGAAAAACGTGAGAAAGTCAGGGTTTGCTTCCTGGAAGGTACGGAACGAGTGCGAAACGCTAAACGAAGCCAACGCGGTGCGACCTTCGTTCGGTTCTCAAATTCGTTAGGAATATTTTACCAGTCGGCACTGGAGGGGGCCGTTGAAGAAGTCCCAGGATTGTGCCGGCTTCACGCCAATCCGTCTCAACAACGAGAAATTGCCAGAAAAGACAAACATCTTCCAGCCGGCGCAGCGTTCGCGAAACACTCGGCCAAGCCCTTCGTACAATTCCTGAAGTTCCGCCTCTTCGCCGATACGTTCTCCGTAAGGCGGATTGCAGACGATGATTCCTGGAGGTCCTTTCGGCGGCTCAAAGTCGAGCACGTCGCGGATCTCGAATCGGAGCAGATGACCCATGCCGGCGGATCGGGCGTTGGTCTCCGCGAACTCCACGGCATCGCGGCGTACGTCGAATCCCAAAATGGGGTGTTCGAGTTTTTTCGCCATCGCTTGGCGTGCGGTGTCGCGGATCTCCGTCCATAGGCGCACGTCGAAATCCATCCAACCCATGAAGCCGAACCGTTTACGCGTCAGCCCCGGTGGACGGCGTAAAGCGAGCCAGGCACCTTCGATGCAGAACGTGCCGGATCCACACATGGGGTCGATAAGGGGACACTCGCCGCGCCACCCGGTCTGGAGAAGAAGCCCCGCGGCCAATGCCTCATTCAAGGGTGCTCGCGTGAGGATGGGCCTATAGCCGCGTTTGTGCAGAGATTCGCCCGAACTGTCGAGGCTCAGGACACCGAAGTTTTGCTGGAGGTGCAGATTGAAGCCGACCATGGGCGTTTCTTTATCCACGCTCGG
>WBZS01001702.1_pt1 | contig 16276 bp, 14 predicted proteins | sample 5204201 | NCBI WGS metagenome assembly WBZS01 (sample SAMN12344357, study PRJNA552823) | activated sludge metagenome | biome: Activated sludge suspended growth; feature: Nitrification reactor; material: Wastewater; isolation source: activated sludge from nitrification reactor of wastewater...
ACCGGCCGGTCGCGGTCGCCCGGGAGCTGACCAAGCTCTACGAGGAGGTGTGGCGGGGCACCCTCGACGACGCCGTCGACTGGGCCAAGGAGACGTCGCCTCGGGGCGAGATCGTGATCGTCGTGGGCGGTGCTCCGGAGCAGGTGATCGACGAGGCCCGCGTGGTCGCCGAACTGCAGGCGGAACTCGACGCCGGCGCCACCGTGCGTTCCGCCGCGGACGACGTCGCCGAGCGTCTCGGCATCCGTCGCCGTCGCGCCTACGAGCTTGCCCTCGAGCTCCGCGGCTGACGGGGGGTTTTGTAGTGCGAGGAGCGACAAATTTGTCGCTCCTCGCACTACAAAACCCCCAGTGGGGCCAGGCAGCCCTCGTAGTCGGGGACTAGCTGAGGCCGAGGCGGGCTTCGAGTTCGGAGCGGAACGTCGCCGTGCGAGCGCGGGCGCGGGTTCGGGCCGCCTCGGGCGGCTCGTTGTCGGCCACTGGCTCCACGGCCTCGCAGTAGCACTTGAGCTTCGGCTCGGTTCCGGACGGGCGGATCACGACGCGGTCGCCGTTCGCCATGAAGAGTCGGATGACGTCGTCGGCGGGCTGATCGAGCCGGGCGACGTCGATGCCGGCCAGTGACGTCGGCGGGTCGGCCACGACCGAGGCGGCGATGGCCGCGAGCCGGGCCGACCAACCCGGGCCGGAGATGCGCAGCGAGAAGTTGTTCGTCACGTGGGCGCCGTGGCGCCGGGCGAGATCGTCGAGCACGTCCTGGGGCGTGAGGCCCTGGGCCTGCCACCAACGGACGAGGTCGGCCATCACGACCGCTGCGCTGATGCCGTCCTTGTCGCAGAGTCCGCCGACGGCGTATCCGATCGACTCCTCGTAGGCGAGCACCTGGTCGAGTTCGGGATGCGCGAACCCGGGGCGGCACAGCCACTTGAAGCCGGTGAGGGTCTCGCAGAACTCGGCGCCGGCCTCAGCGGCGACTGCGGCCAGGAGCTGTGAGGACACCACGGTCGTCACGAGGAGCGGCGTGGCTGTCGACGTGCGGCGGGCCATGAGGCCGGCGGCGAACAGCGCGCCGAGCTCGTCGCCGGTGAGCATGCGCCAGCCTCCCTCGGGCGTGGGGATGCCCATGGCGAGCCGGTCGGCATCGGGGTCGTTGGCGAACGCGACGTGAGCGTCGGATTCGGCGGCGAGCGCCAGAAGGAGGTCGGTCGCTCCCGGCTCCTCGGGGTTGGGGAACGGGATCGTCGGGAAGTCGGGGTCGGGCTCGTTCTGTTGGGGCACGGTGGCCACCGACGTGAACCCGGCGGCGGCGAGGCATCGGTGGAGAAGGGGCGCACCCACCCCGTGCATCGCGGTCGCAGCGATCCGCAGCTCCGACCGGGTGGCGTCGGCCCTACCGACCAAGCCGATCACCATGGCCACGTAGTCGCCGATCAGGGAGTCGGGAGCGAGCGTCGGGTCGATCGGCGGTCCGACGGGGTCGAGTCGGTCCGACACGGCGGCTGCGATGTCGTCGGCGATCCACCCGTCGGTCGGCGGGATGATCTGGGCGCCGTCTCCCCAGTAGATCTTGATGCCGTTGTCCTTCGCGGGGTTGTGGGAGGCGGTGACCACCACACCGGCCGCGGCGTCGAGATGGCGGATGCCCCAGGCGATCAGCGGGGTCGGCTGAGGCCCCGGCACCAGGCGGCACGGGATGCCGGCGGCCTCGAGCACGGCGACGATGCCGATGGCGAACTGCTCGGACCCGTGGCGGGCGTCGTGGCCGACGAGCACACCTCGTTCGGCCGGCCGGTCGGCGTGAGCGTGGAGCGACCGAGCCAGGCCCGCTGCCGTCTGGCGGGCCATCAGGAGGTTGAGGCGATTGGAGCCCGGACCCATCTCGCCGCGAAGGCCCGCGGTACCGAAGTCGAGGCGTTCGCCCATCAGGTCGGTGAGCTCGACCAGGTCGCCGGTCGTCCGCGCCCGCTCGAGCGCGTCGCCGAGTCGGGTGGCGGTTGCCGGGTCGGGGTCGGCCGCGATCCAGGCTTCGGTCGCAGCGAACAGCGGACGGGCGTCGCTCATCCGCGGAACCCGCGCAACGGCAGGTCGGGACGCTGGAGCCAGTTGTCGGCGGGGTAGTCGGCCGCAGGATCGACGACATGCAGCGTGTAGGCGTGGCGACTGTGGTCGGAACGGTTGGCGCCCGACAGGTGGGGGAGCCGACCGTCGAGCACGATGACCGTGCCCTTGGTGGCCTCCAGGCTCACGAGACCCTCGGTCGGGTACGGGGTGTCGTCGAAGACCTCGAACCCCGTCCCCGTGCCTTCGCGGCGGAACCGCTGCTTGACGGGGATCCGGTGGCCACCCGGAAGCGCCCACAAGCAGCCGTTGTCGATGGTGGCGTCCTCGATCGCGAACCACAGACCGATGCACGAGACCGGGTCGGTCCAGATGAACGTGTGGTCGTTGTGGCACGTCACCTCGCCGCCGATGTGCGGCTGCTTGAAGATGTACATCGACTGCACCAGCACGTGTCCGCCGAAGCCGAGACGGTCGGCGACATCGGCGAGTTCGGGGGAGCGGCTGAAGGAGTCGAACACCGGGTCGAGGTCGTGTTGGGCGTGTCCGAACTTGTTGATGGAGAGTTCGAGCGGCTGGTTCAGCTCGCCGTCGGGCCCGAATGCCTCTTCCTCGAAGAAGAACCGGATGTCGTCGCCGGAGCCGAGGAAGTAGTCGTCGGTGGTCCTCGTCTGTTCGTTGGTCGAGAAGATCGACCGGACCGTGGCGTCGGGTTCGAATCCGGCGACGAGCTCGTTGGCGCGGGCCTTGAGCGCATCGCAGGCGCTCGGGTCGACGAAATCGGGAAGCACCACGAAGCCGTCGCGTTCGAACTGCTCGCGGAGGTCGCTGGCGTCGGTCGTGTCGAGGTCGGTCATGTCATGCGTCGATCTGTTCGTGCACCAGTTGGCGCGGTTCGGGGGGTGTGTCGCCGATCTCGATGGCTCCGTCGAGGGCGTCGAGCGCGGCTGCAAGGCGGGTGGGGTCGTCGAGGTGGAGGTCGAGGACGGGTTGGCCCACCGTGACGCGGTCACCGGCAACGGCTCGCAGCACGATGCCGGCTGACGGCGACACCGGGTCCTCCTTGCGGGCCCGGCCCGCACCGAGCCGCCACGCCGCTTCGCCGATCTTGCGGGCGTCGATGCGCTGCACGTAACCCGCCGTCGGAGCGGAGTAGGGCTCGATCTCGGTCGCACGCGCCAGCGGCGCAGATGGTTTGCCGCCCTGCGCTGCGATCATCTCGTTCCAACGGTCCATCGCCGCCCCGCTGGCGAGGGCGTCGCCGGGGTCGAGCCCACCGCCGGCGAGCTCGACCATACGACGGGCCAGGGCGAGCGTCACCTCGATGACGTCGGCGGGACCGCCGCCCTGCAGGATCTCCACCGACTCGGTCACCTCGAGCGCGTTGCCGACGGCGAGACCGAGTGGTTGGTCCATATCGGTGAGGAGTGCGCTGGTACGGACGCCGTGGTCGGATCCGAGACCGACCATGGTGCGAGCCAGCTCCCGGGCGAGACCGATGTCGGGTAGGAACGCGCCCGATCCGACCTTCACGTCGAGGACGAGCGCGTCGGTGCCCTCGGCGATCTTCTTGCTCATGATGGAGCTGGCGATGAGTGGGATCGCCTCGACGGTGCCGGTGACATCGCGCAGCGCGTACATACGCCGATCGGCGGGGGCGAGGTCGTCGCCGGCAGCGGCGATCACCGCGCCGATGTCGCGGAGCTGTGTCACGAACTGCTCGTTCGTCATGTGCGGCGACCAGCCGGGAATGGTCTCGAGCTTGTCGAGCGTGCCACCGGTGTGGCCGAGGCCACGACCCGACAGCTGCGGCACCGCCACGCCGCACGCGGCGACGATCGGACACAGGGGGAGCGACACCTTGTCGCCGACCCCGCCGGTCGAGTGCTTGTCGCAGGTGGCACGGCCGACCGGCGACAGGTCGAGCCGGTCGCCCGACGCGATCATCGCTGCGGTCCACGTCGACAGCTCCCGGGGGGAGAGGCCTCGCCACACGATCGCCATCAACAGGGCGGAGGCCTGCTCGTCGGCGATCGACCGGTCGGTGAACGAGCTGATGAACCACTCGATCTGTGCGTCGCTCAGCTCTCCCCCGTCTCGTTTGGTGCGAATGACGTCGAGGATCGTGACAGCGGCCATCGGTCAGACCGTACCTACGGCTCGTCGCGTCGTGTGACCACGTCGTCGGGCCCGAACGCCCAGGGCAGGAGTTCGCCCAATGTGACCGGCCCCGCGTTGGTGTCGACCAGCAGGTCCGCGCCGCCGAACTCGAACAGCACCTGCCGGCACCGCCCGCACGGGGCGATCGGTTCGCCGTCGCCGGCCACCGTGCAGATTGCGACGAGTCGGGTGCCGCCGGTCCCAACGAGGTGCGACACGAGCGAGCACTCGGCGCAGAGGGTGAGGCCGTACGAGGCGTTCTCGACGTTCGCGCCGAGCACGACGCGGCCGTCGTCGGTGAGGCCGGCCGTGCCGATGTGGACCCCTGAGTACGGGGCGTAGGAGCGCCTCGTCATCTGCCGAGCCGAGTCGCGCAACTCATCCCAGTCGATCGTCGGGGCCATCAGTGCGCCTCTCCTCGCCGGTACTGCCCGGCCCCCCACGCCGGCGGGCGGAGCCGTTGCGACGAGGTCGCGAGCACCACGAGCGTCACGACGTAGGGCGTGAGGTACGAGAGCGAGTCGGCGAGCTCGTTGATCGTGAGGTAGGCGACGAGGAAGCTGACGGCAGCGACGCCGACGAGGATCGCGGCGGTGGTGTGGCCACGCCGGATGTCGATCGCCAACAGCAGGGTGCACAGGATCGCCGCCAACAGGAACAGCGCCGGAACCGACGCCGACGAACGCAACTGCAAGCCGTCGGAGTACCCGAACAGGAGGGCGCCGGCGGCGAGGCCACCTGGGCGCCAGTTGCCGAAGATCATCGTGGCGAGGCCGATGAAGCCCTTGCCGCTGGTCTGGCCCTCCCGGTAGATCGACGACAGCACCGTCGCCAGGAAGGCGCCGCCGAAGCCGGCGCACATGCCGGAGAGGATCACCCCGGCGTACTTGATGCGCAGCACCGGAACGCCGAGCGACTCGGCGGCGTACGGGTTCTCGCCGATCGCTCGCAGGCGGAGCCCGAACTTCGTGCGCCACAGGAAGAGGTAGGCGAGCAACAGGATCACCGCAGCGAGGATCGTCGCCGGGCTGATCTTGGTGGTGAACCCCCGGACGATGCCGGCGACGTCGCTCAGCAGGAACCAGTGCTTCTCCTCGAGCGACCTGAGCCCGCTGCTCACCCCCGGCACGGTCCAGGTGCTGATCTCGGACTTGCGTGGCGGCGACTGCGTCGCACTGCCGCCGGAACTCTCGTCGTACGCGACGACGGACAGGTAGCGCGCCAGGCCGGCACCGACGATGTTGATGGCGACACCCGAGATGATGTGGTCGACGTTGAACGTCACGGTGGAGATGGCGTGCAGGAGTCCGCCGATCGCACCGCCGACGACTCCGAGGGCGAGACCCCACCACGGCCCGAACTCGTAGGCGCCGTAGGCGCCGAACCAGGTGCCGAGGATCATCATGCCCTCGAGGCCGATGTTCACGACCCCGACCCGTTCGGCGAAGATTCCGCCCAGGCCGGCCATGCCGATGGGCACGGCGAGACGGAGGGCGGCGCCGATCGTGCCCGACGACGTCAGCCCGTCAGCGCCGCTGACGAGGCGGACGACCGACATCACGACGACGCCACCGATCAGCAGGAACGCCGAGCGTTGCCACTTCGGCAGCGACGCCCACCATCCGCCGGACTCCTCCGTCGGAACGGGAAGGGTGGCATGGCCGGCCGGTGTGGGTTGGGCGACGGTCATGCCGCCACCACCAGGCTCGCGTCGAGCGCTCTCGACGCCGCTTCCTGGGTTCGCCGTTCCTTGATCCGTCGCACGATCTCGTAGACCACGACGACGGTCAGCACCAGCACCCCTTGCATGATGGTCACGATCTCCTTCGGGATCGACTCGAGGTCGAGGAACCGGGCCGCCGAGTCGAGGAAGCCGAAGGTCATCGCCGCTGCGGCGATCCCCGCCGGGCTGTTGCGACCGAGCAGCGCGACGGCGATGCCGTCGAACCCCAGTTGGAGCTGCAGGTCGCTGCTGTACGCGTGCTTGTCGCCCAGGAGTTGCGGCATGCCGACGAGACCGGCGACCGCACCCGACAGCAGCATCGCCCGAAGGATCATCGACTTGGGGTTGATGCCGGCGGTACGCGCGGCGGTCGGGTTGGCGCCGGACGCCCGCAGCTGGAACCCGAACCGGCTCTTCCAGATCACCAGGTAGTAGACGACACCGAGGAGGCCGGCGACGAAGATGAAGCCGGTGATGTTGTGCAGGTTGTCCTCGACGATGTTCGGCATCCACGCCGACGTCGGCAGCACCTTCGACTTCGGGTTGAGGTCGCCCGCCTTCTTCTGGGCGAACACCTCGGAGAACAGGAAGGCGAGGACGCCGGTCGCGATGTAGTTGAGCATGATCGTCGAGATCACCTCACTGACACCCCGGTACACCTTGAGCACCGCTGGAACGGCCGCCCACAGCGCGCCGATCGTCATGGCGACCAGGATGCAGAAGGTCACGTGCAACACGGGCGGGAGTTCGACGAGCCCGCCGATCGCCACGGTGCCGAGCATGGCCACCCGGTACTGACCCTCGACCCCGATGTTGAACAGGTTCATCTTGAACCCGATCGCGACCGCGATCGCCGAGATGTACAGCGGGACCGCTGCCTGGGTGGCGTCGATCCACGCCGTCGATTCCTGGAACCGCTTGCCGATGGTCGAGAAGGCGACCCCGGGGTCGATGCCACTGATCGCCATGAGTACCGACGTGATGCCCATGGCGATCAGCAGCGCGACGATCGGGGCTGCGACCGAGAGCGCGAGATTGCCCCAGTCGAGTGGGCGCCGCTTCGACGCCTTCGCTTCCGGGGCCGCCGGCGCGGGAGCTGCCTCGGTCACGGTCATGCGCCGACCTCCTGTCGTTCGCCGGCCATGTACATGCCGAGTTGTTCGGGGGTCGCCTCCGACGGGTCGAGGTGCGCCGTGATCTCACCACGGAACATCACCAGCAGGCTGTCGCTGAGACCGATGAGTTCGTCGAGATCAGCCGAGATCAGCAACACGGCGAGCCCGGCGGCCCTGGCCCGGCGCAACTCTTCCCAGATCGCCGCTTGCGCGCCGACATCGACGCCGCGGGTCGGGTGCGCTGCAATCAAGAGGCTCGGGCCCGCCGTCATCTCGCGGCCGGCGATGAGCTTCTGTTGGTTGCCACCCGACAGGGCGTAGGCCGGGACCCCGTTGCCGGGGGTCGCGACGTCGAACCGGGTGATGGCCGCGTCGCATTCCGCTTGGGCGTGGCGAGCGTTGATCCACGGGCCGCTCGAGAAGCGCTGCGAGTCGTCGTGGCCGAGGATCATGTTCTCCCACAGCGGTGCCGCGAGCAGCAGCGCCTCACGGTGTCGGTCGAACGGGATGTACCCGATTCCGGCGTGACGTCGATCGTGCACCGCCATCCCGGCGAGATCCTGCCCACTCAGCACGACGGTGCCGGCGGTGGTGTCGCGTAGCCCGAGGATCGCCTCGACCAGCTCGAACTGGCCGTTGCCCTCGACCCCTGCGATCCCGACGATCTCGCCCTTGTGGATGTCGAACGAGACGTCGCGGACCACGGTGCGCGTGTCGGTCTCCGAGGCGCACGCGCTGACGCCCGTGACCGACAGCTCGATCTCGTCGGTGACCGTCGACTCCTCGGTGTCGGGCACCGGGAGTTCGCTGCCCACCATGAGTTCGCCGAGTCGACGCTTGTCGACGTCGGCGGGCTGCACGGTCGCGACGGTCGTGCCGTCACGGATCACCGTGATGTCGTCGGAGATGTTGAGCACCTCGTCGAGCTTGTGGCTGATGAAGATGACCGTGACCCCCTCGGCGACCAGGCTGCGGAGGTTCGCGAACAGCTCGTCGACCTCCTGGGGAACGAGCACCGCTGTCGGCTCGTCGAGGATCAGGATCCTGGCGCCGCGGAACAGCACCTTGAGGATCTCGACGCGCTGTCGCTCACCGACACCGAGGTGCTCCACGGTCTGGTCGAGGTCGAGATCGATGCCGTAGTCGGCCTTGAGGCGGTTCAGTTCCTGGCGGGCCCCGGCGAAGTCGACGGTGCGCCACGGCTTCCACCACGTGCGAGGGGTCTGGGGCTCGGCTCCGAGGATGATGTTCTCGGTGACCGTCAGGTTGTCGGCGAGCATGAAGTGCTGGTGCACCATGCCGACGCCGTACGCGATCGCGTCGGTGGGCGACCGGAAGTGCACCTCCTCGCCGTTGATCGAGATGGTGCCCTCATCGGGTCGGTGCATCCCGTACAGCGTCTTCATGAGGGTCGACTTGCCGGCCCCGTTCTCGCCCACGAGCGAGTGGATCGTGCCGGCTGTCACCCGCAGGTTGATGTCACGGTTGGCGATGACGCCGGGGAACCGTTTCCAGATCCCGACCAGTTCCACAGCTGCCGAGGAGTCGACCACGTACGTCCCTTCGTGGATGAGGTGCCTACCCTAAAACGAGCGCGGGCCCGGTGTCGCCGCAACGACACCGGGCCCGTCGATCACGGGGTCGATCAGGGTGCTTCGGGCACCGTGATGTCGCCGGCGATGATCTTCTCCTTGAGCGCGTCCAGCTGGTCGGCGATGTCGTCGACGTAGCCACCCGACGTGGAGTAGCCCACGCCGTCGGCCTTCAGGTCGAGGACGACCGTCTTGCCCTTCGTGTCGCCGTCGGCGAAGGCCTTGATGGTGTCGCGCACGGCCACGTCGACACGCTTGAGCATCGAGGTGAGGATGTGCTTCTGCTGGTCGGCGGTCGCACCGAGGTACTGGTCGGAGTCGACACCGATCGCCCACTTGCCGTCGCCCGCAGCGACCGCAGCGTCGAAGAGGCCGGTGCCCGAGCCGCCGGCGGCGTGGAAGATCACGTCGGCGCCGCCGTCGTACATCGAACCGGCGATTTCCTTCGCCTTGTCAGGGGCGTTGAAGCCCGAGAAGTCGCCGTCGGGGGTGATGTACTTCACCTCGACGGTGGCCGTCGGGTTGGTCTCCTTCACACCGGCGACGAAACCCGCCTCGAACTTCTTGATGAGCTCGGTCTCGACGCCGCCGATGAACCCGACCTTGTTGCTCTTGGTCTTGAGGCCGGCGGCCGCGCCGACGAGGAACGAGCCCTCGTTCTCGGCGAACACGTTGTTGTGGACGTTGGGCAGGTCCACGACCGTGTCGATCGTGCCGAACGTGACGTCGGGGTTGGCCTCGGCCACGAGCTTGATGCTGTCGGCGTACGCGAAGCCCACACCGATGATCGGGTTGTACTCGCCCTCGGCGAGGAGCTTGAGGTTGGCCTCACGGTCCTCGTCGCTCGAGGGGGAGAGCTCCTTGCCCGTGACGCCGAGCTCCTTCTTGGCCTCGTCGAGGCCGGCAGCGGCAGCGTCGTTGAACGACTTGTCGCCACGACCGCCGAGGTCGTACGCGAGGCCGACCTTGATCTCGGACTTCGTCTCGCTGCCGGAGTCGGTCGACGCATCGTCCTTGTCGTCGCCGCAGGCCGCGCCGAGGAGGCTGACTGCGGAGGCGAGTGCGACGAGCGATAACAGTCTTCTGGTTCGCTTCACGGGGTGCCCTCCTGGAGGCTGTGCGTGCCGCCCCGGCATCCCGGGGCTGGCAACTGGGTTACTGCACCTGTTCCTAGCAGCCCGACCGAGGACCCGGTTGCGATTCTGTGGTGGCCACCCCGCGGCGCCTACGGTTGCGGGCTATGAGCGAACCCACCATCGATGTCGTCGGCATCGGCAACGCACTCGTCGACGTGATCAGCCACGAGACCCCCGACTTCATCGCAGGACAAGGCCTCGTTCCCGGCTCGATGAACCTCATCGACGAGGATCGTCGCGAGGCGCTGTACGGCGCCATGGGCGTGGCGATCGAGGCGAGTGGCGGGTCGGGTGCGAACACCACGGTCGGGGTCGCTTCGCTGGGCGGCACCTCGCACTACCTCGGTCGGGTACGTGACGATCAGCTGGGCGCGGTCTTCAACCACGACATCCACGCCGCCGGCGTCGGCTACTCGACGCCGCTCGCGACCGACGGTCCGCCCACGGGCTGTTGCCTGATCCTCGTCACCGAGGACGGCCAGCGCACCATGAACACCTACCTCGGAGCATCGACGCTGTTCGGTGTGCCCGACGTCGACCCCGACGTCATCCGCAGCGGCCAGAACCTCTACCTGGAGGGCTACCTGTTCGATCCGCCGGCAGCGCAGGAGGCGTTCCGCTATGCCGCCGGCATCGCGCACGACGCCGGCCGGCGGGTGTCGCTGACGCTCAGCGATTCGTTCTGCGTCGACCGGCACCGCGATGCGTTCCGCGGTCTTCTCGAGACCCACGTCGACCTGTTGTTCGCCAACGAGGACGAGCTGTGCTCGCTCTACGAGGTCGACGACGTGGAGGTCGCGCTCAAGGCGGTGCGTGAGGACTGTGAACTGGCCGCCGTCACGCGGAGCGAGAAGGGGTCGGTCATCGTGACCCGCACCGATCGCATCGACGTGCCCGTCGAGCCGGTCGACCGGGTCGTCGATTCGACCGGGGCCGGCGACATGTACGCCGCCGGGTTCCTCTACGGGTTGTCCCACGGGCGTGATCTGGCGACGTGCGGGCGCATCGCGTCGATCGCGGCGTCGGAGGTCATCGCCCACGTCGGCCCCCGCCCGGCCGTGACCCTCGCCGACCTGATCCGAAACCTCTAGAAGGGACGCCATGACCGACGCAACCGCCGAGCCGAAGCTGGTGGTCCTCGACCACCCGCTGATCCACGACAAGTTGGCGCGGTTGCGCGACCACACAACCAAGCCCGATGCGTTCCGTCGGATCGTCCACGAGATCTCGCTCCTTGCCGGCTACGAAGCGCTGCGCGACCTGCCCACGGTGGACACCACCGTGCAGACGCCGCTCATGGAGGCGCCGGCCAAGGTGCTCGGCGATCCGGCGCCCGCGATCGTCGGGTTGCTGCGTGCCGGTCTCGCGATGATCGAGGCGGTCCTGCAGCTGGTGCCCGAGGCCATGGTCGGCCACATCGGTCTGTATCGCGACCACGAGACGCTTCTGCCGCATGAGTACCTGGTGAAGCTCCCGACTGAGATCGCCAAGCGCGAGGTGCTGGTGGTCGATCCGATGCTGGCGACTGGCGGGTCGGTGATCCACGCGCTCGATGTGTTGAAGCGCAACGGCGTCACCCGCCTGCGCCTGCTGTCGATCTTCGGTGTGCCCGAGGGCGTGGCCAACGTCCACGCCGCCCACCCCGACGTGCCGATCTTCCTTGCGGTGCTCGACGATCAGCTCAACGACAAGGGGTACATCCTCCCCGGTGTCGGTGACGCCGGCGACCGTCTCTACGGCACGCGGTAATCCGCCCACCCCGCCGGTCGTGTTCTCCCGACGTGGAACCCGCTCGGTGCGGGTTTCACGTCGCCGCGGCGTCAGGCGCACCAGGCCGCGGCGCGACCCGTCGGCTATCCCGACCTGGCTCATGTGCTACGATGTAGCACATGAGCCAGGTCGGGATACGCGAACTGAAGCAGAACGCATCGGCGGTCGTGGCCGAGGCAGCAGCGGGCGAACTCGTGACGATCACCGATCGCGGCCGGCCGGTGGCGCAATTGGTTCCGATCGGTGGGTCCCGCCTCGACGCCCTGATCCGGGCGGGTCGAGCCCGTGCGCCGAGGCGATCGATTGCCGACCTGCCGCCGCCGATCCGGGATCGGTCTGGGGGGAGAAGCCTGACCGACGAGGTCATCGCCGCTCGAGACGACGAGCGTTACTAGTGGCGGTCTACCTCGATACGTCCGCGGCGACGAAGTTGGTGGTCTCCGAGGCGGGCTCGACATCGCTCCGCCGGTGGATTGCGGCGCTCGACGAGCCTGTGGTCTCGAGCGACCTGGTTCGGACCGAGCTGCTGCGCGCCGTGCGGCGGCGCAAGCCGTCAGCAATGACGCAGGCACGAGCCGTGCTCGACTCGATCACCCTCACCGACATGCCGACGTCGCTCTTCGAACGAGCAGCGCTGCTGGAGCCGATCGGTCTACGGAGCCTCGACGCGTTGCACATTGCCGCGGCGCTCGACCTCGGCGATGAGCTCTCGGCGATCGTCACCTACGACGACCGGATGGTGGAGGCGATCGAGGCCCTCGGGTTGATCGCGCTCTCGCCGCGCTGACCGCGGGAGCCAGAGCGCCGCGCCGTCGGTTCTCCCGACGTGAAACCCGCTCGGTGCGGGGTTCGTGACGTCGAATGGTCAGGCGCCGCAGAGCTCAGCGGCAGCGCCGTACATCTGCCGCTTGTGGTTGGCGATGATCGATCGGTTCTTGGCGGCCATGGCCTGGGCCCGTTCGACGGCGAGCGGCAGCACGTCGGACTCGGCCGCGATGTGTTCGACGATGCCGGCGACGAGCGCCTCCGCTCCGCCGTAGCGACGGCCCGTGACGATCGACTCGTGGAGGGTGGCCTGGGGGAGTCGGGCGGCGACGGTGGCGTACATGCCCGGGGTGAGGGGCAGCCCGAGGTCGACCTCGGGCAGGCACCAGTAGCCGCGGTCCTCCCGCATGATCCGTTCGTCGAACCCGCACGTGAGCATCGCTCCGCCGGCGAACGCGTGACCGTTGATCGCCCCGACGGTGTAGAGGTTCATGACGAGCATCCGTCCGAGGAGCCGGTGGACTCCCCGCAGCATGTCCCCGCTCTCATCGGGGTGGGCGCTCATCCAGTCGAGGTCGAGACCGTTCGAGAAGAACTTGCCCGTGCCGGTCACGACCAGGGCGAGCGGACCATCGGTGGCCTCGACCTCGTCGAGCACCTCGTGCCACTCGGCGACGGAATCGCCGCGGTAGCGGTTCTCGCCGTCATTCCAGGAGACGATCACGACGTCGCCGTCGCGTGTTTGCTCGAGGGCCATCAGTGGTCTCCGTTCTCGATGGCGTCGCCGAGGCAGGTCTCGACGAGGGCGGGCACGTCCCACAGCGTCGCCGGACCGACGAAGCGGGGTGCACCGGTGGGTTCTTCGGCGTGCTCGATCGCCCAGGTGGTCACGTAGGGAACGTGGATCGCCCAGCCCCCGAGGCCGAGGATCGGCAGGACGTCCGACTTGAGTGAGTTGCCGACCATCACGAACCTCGACGGATCGATGCCGTGGCGAGCGAACGCGGCGAGGTAGGAGGTCTCGTCCTTCTCGTGGAGGATCTCGATTGCGTCGAACCGCTCTGCGAGAGCGGACGCGTCGATCTTGCGGTGCTGATCCTTCAGGTCACCCTTGGTGAGCAGCACGAGACGGTGGTGCGAGAGGGCGTCGAGGGCTTCGACCGCCCCGTCGAGGAACTCGACCGGATGCGCCATCATCGCCTTCGCCCGGTTGATCAGCCGCATGAGCTCGCTTGCCGGGATGGCGCCGCCCGAGGCGGTGATGGCCGCCTCGATCATCGAGATCGTCGCGCCCTTGATGCCGTAGCCGAAGGCCGGGATGTTGACGGTCTCGGTGGCGATCAGGAGGTCGTGCGCCGCCTGCGCCGGGTCGTCGAAGTCGGCGAGATACGGCGCGGCGACGTCGGCGAAGAGGTCGTAGCTCTCCATGAAGTAGGACTCGTTGTGCCACAGGGTGTCGTCGGCGTCGAACCCCACCCACGTCTCGGTCATCCGCACATCGTGTCAGAAGAAGCTGCCGCAGAATGCCAGCGGCCGGTGGGCGAACAGGGCGTCGGCGCGGCGCACGGCGTCGGCGTCACCCGAGGCGCGACCGCCCGCGACGAGCTCCCACCAACTGGTCGAGCCGAGGTACGCGGCACTCAAACCGGCGATGTCGGTCGCGATGCCGGCGGTGGTGTCGGTCCGCTTCGCTCCGTCGGGCCCGATCGTCCACGAACCGGTGTTGTCGTCGTAGCGACCGTCGGTGACGGCGATGGTCACAGGGGCGGCGTCGTTGACGGTTCGCGCCGTGAGGGCGGCGTCGACGTCGAGGATCCTCAGCCAGATCTCGTCGTAGCGTGCCCGCAGGCCGACGGCGCGGGGGTCGGCGGCGAGCTGGAACAACAGGTCGTCGGTCGGGAGCTCCATCAGGTCGAGCGTCTGCACGAGATCGAGACCCAGCAGGTAGTCCCACAGCGCCGCCTCGACCTCGGGGGTGGCGGCGCGAACCTCGGCCACGTCGCCGGCCCCGGTCTCCATCAACCCGTCGCGATCCTTCCAGGCGACCGAGTACTGCGCGTAGCCGTCGTCGATCCCGTCGGGCGAGGTGTGCACGACGACCCGGTCGGCGGTGTGTCCCTCGATGGCCTCCTCGAGGTAGCGGCGCCACATCCACTCCGCTCTCCCGACCGCACCGGGGCGGTGGGTGCACCGTTCATACAGCGGCGGCACGACGTCGAGCAGCTCCGTCGGCGCGAGCAGCCGGAAGGCGCCGGGGGTTGCGGTCGCGGTGCGGCGCGCCCGGGCGGTGTCGATGCGCACGGTGAGGCGGTGGCTCGCGATGCCGTAGCCGTAGCGCCCGTAGATGCCGGCCTCGCTGGCGCGGAGCGCTGCCAGGACCTGGCCCCGTTCCCGGGCATTGTCGGCGAGCTCGCCGAGGAGCGCGGTGAGCACACCTCGACGCCGGTGGGTGGGAAGTACCCCGACGCGGGTGACGCCCGCGGTCGGAACCCACGCGCCGCCGGGGACGAGCATCTCGAAGCGGTAGGCCGCGACGTGGCCGATGCACGCGTCGAGTTCCCAGGCGGCGATGCCGTCCTGGTCGGCCCAGCTGGGTTCGGTCTTCGCCCAGTCCTCGTCGGTGGCGGCGCCCGTGAGCAGGGCAGTCCGCATGGCATCGCCGCACACCCGCCATTCGTCCGGCGTCGTGGGGCGGGTCACGTAGGCGGTCATCAGAAGAAGCTCCCGCTGAAGGTGAGTGGCCGGTGAGCGAACACGGCATCGGCGCGTCGGACGGTGGCGTCGTCGTTCGCCTCGGCACGTCCCGCAGAGGTGAGGTCCGCCCAGCTGGTGGAGCCGAGATAGGCGGCGCTGAGGCCGGCGATGTCGGTCGTGAGGTCGGCGAGGTCGTCGGTCGCGGTCGCCGCTCCGGCCCCGATGCGCCAGCGTCGGCTCGCACCGTCGGCCCCGGAATCGACGAGGCCGACCACGATCGGCGCGGCGTCGGCCCACGATCGCCCCGCCAGCGCCGCGTCGACGTCGAGGATCCGCAACCACTGCTCGTCCCAGCGCATACCGACGCGTACGGCGCGGAAGTCGGCGGCGGCGTGGAAGAGGACACTGTCGGCGGCGAGCTCATCGACGCTCAGCTGACGGACGAGCGGGATGTCGAACAGGAACTGCCACAGTGCCAGCTCGACCTTCGGCGAGGTCGCCCACACCTCGTGCACCTTCCCGGTGCCGTGGTCGGCGCCGAAGATGTCGTCGGACCAGTTGAGTTGATAGTGGGCATAGCCGTCCGGCTCGCCCGTGGCGGACCGGTGCACGACGACGTTCTCCACGCTGTGGCCGGTGACTGCGTTCTCGAAGAACCGGCCCCACAGCCAGTCCGGGCGGGCGATGCGCCCCGGACGACGATCGGCGCGGTCATAGATCGGTCGGACGGTGTCGAGGATCTCGGCGCCGGGGACCAGATCGAAGGTGCCGTCGGTCGTTGCTCCTCGAAGCGGACGGGCGCGGGCGACGTCGATGGTCACCGTGAGTGCGTCGCCCGCCATGCCGAATCCGAAGTTGCCGTAGATCGTCGCCTCGCTGGCCCGCAGTGACGCCAGCGCGACGCCGTCGGCGATGGCGTCGGCGATGAGGGCGTCGATCAGTCGACGGAAGATCCCCTGGCGGACATGGGTGGGGAGCACTCCGGCGCTGGTCACGCCGATCGTTGTGAGGTGGGCGCCACCGGGCGCCGTGGTCTCGGTGTCGAACGAACCGACGTGGCCGACGCAACGATCACCGTCCCACGCCGAGAACGAACGCAACGACAGCCACCGGGCCTCGTGCTTGGCCCACGTCTCGTCGTCGGGCGGGTTGTCCAGGAGGGCCACCCTCGTGGCGTTGGCGGCGGCCCGTCGTTCCTCGGGCGCCGTTGCCCGGACCTCGATACCCATGGGGGAGATCGTGGCAGTTCGCGCGGGGAGCACG
>WBZS01001704.1_pt1 | contig 16246 bp, 16 predicted proteins | sample 5204201 | NCBI WGS metagenome assembly WBZS01 (sample SAMN12344357, study PRJNA552823) | activated sludge metagenome | biome: Activated sludge suspended growth; feature: Nitrification reactor; material: Wastewater; isolation source: activated sludge from nitrification reactor of wastewater...
GCGATCACCACCGGCACGTACTCGGCGGCCAGGTTCAGCACGACCACGTAGACGAAGACGTCGATCACGTCCGCCGGGCGGACCAGCCGCATGCGCTCCGTCGCCATCGGTCTCCTCGTGCCGGCGAATCCCACGTCGGCGTCGGTGCGCGCCGGTGTGTGCGCTCACGCTACCCCGAGCACGACTAGGCCCTCCCTAACTACCTGGGCCCTCCCGGATGCGGGAGGGCCCAGGTAGTTAGGGAGGGCCTAGTGCGGCGGGGCGTCCGGGGCGGCGGGCAGGCTGACCACGAAGGTGCTGCCGCCGCCGGGGGTGGGTTCGTGCCGGACGTCGCCGCCGTGGGCCTGGACGAGGCTGGCGACGATCGCCAGGCCGAGCCCGCTGCCGCCGGTCTGCCGGGTGCGGCTGGCGTCGCCGCGGTAGAACCGTTCGAACACCTTGGTGGCCAGCTCGGGGGTCAGGCCGGGGCCGTGGTCGATCACCCGGCACAGCACCCGGCCGTCCCGGACGCCGACCTCGACCTCGACCGGCGCCGCGGCCGGGGTGTGCCGCAGCGCGTTCGAGATCAGGTTGGCCAGCACCTGGTGCAGGCGGGCCTGGTCGCCGCGCACCACCGGCGGCTCGTCGGTCCACGGCGGCTCGGTCCGGGCCTTCAGGGTGAGCACCCGGTTCGGGTCGTGGACGCGGGCGTCCGCCACCACCGGCGCCGCCACCGACAGCAGGTCGACGTCCGCGTCGTCGAGGTCGGGCGCGGCGTCCATGCGGGCGAGCAGCAGCAGGTCGTCGACCAGGGCGCCCATCCGGATCGACTCGGCCTCGATCCGGCCGAGCAGCGACGACACCTCGGCCTCGCCGGCGGCGCCCTGCCGGTAGAGCTCGGCGTGCCCGCGGATGGTGGTGATCGGCGTCCGCAGCTCGTGGCTGGCGTCGGCGACGAAGCGGCGCAGCCGTTCCTCGCTCTCGGCCCGCGCCGTCAGCGCCTGTTCGATCCGGGCCAGCATCGTGTTCAGCGCGCCCGCCAGGCGTCCCACTTCGGTGTTCGCCGGCGCCTCGTCGACGCGGCGGGAGAGGTCGCCACGGGCGATGGCGTCGGCGGTGGCCTCGATCGCGGTCAGCGGACGCAGCCCGATCCGGACCAGGGCCAGCCCGCCGGTGGCGCTCAGCACGACGATGCCCACCGAGGTGCCGACCGTCACCTGGCTGAGCTGGGCGACGGTGGCCTCGACCTGGGCGGTGGAGATGGCGGTGGCGAGGAAGCCGGACCCGGTCGCCGCCACCTTGACCCGCCACTCGGGCGCGTCGCCCCGCCCGGGGACGGCGAGCACCCGTCCGGAGGCGGCCGCCTCGGACAGCCCGTCGGCGGTGAGGCCGGACAGCTCCGGGGTCTCGTTCTCGCCGAGCCCGCGCGGCAGCTGACACTGCTGCCGCCCGTCGGCGTCGAAGATGACCAGGACGAAGTCGGTCGGCAGTTGCTGGGCGTCCTGGCCGGCGTTCGCGGCCATCGTGCACGGGTTGGGCAGCTCCTGGCCCGACCGGGCCGGCCGGTTGAGCGGCGCGCTCAGCTGCTCGTCGATGCGTTCCACCAGGTACGAGCGCAGCAGCACGACGGCGGCGATGTCGGCGATGGCCAGCCCGAACGCCATCAGGGCCACGATGCCGACCACCAGCCGGGCCCGCAGCGACAACGTCATGGCGCGATCCTGGGCAGCCGCAGCGTGTAGCCGACCCCGCGGACGGTCTGCAGCAGCGGCGGGTCGAAGGCGTCGATCTTGCGCCGCAGGTAGCGGATGTAGGAGTCGACGATGGTGACGTCGCCGTCGAAGTCGTAGTGCCAGACGTTCTCCAGGATCTGCCCGCGGGTCATCACGCGGCCGGCGTTGCGGAGCAGGAACCGGAGCAGCGCGAACTCGGTGGGGGACAGGCCGACCGGCTCGTCCTGGCGCCAGACCAGGTGGGCGTCCTCGTCCATCACCAGGTCGGCGTAGCCGAGCCGGGTCGGCTCGGGCTCGTCGATCACCGCCCGGGCCCGGCGCAGGATCACCCCGACCCGGGCGATCACCTCTTCGAGGCTGAACGGCTTGGTGACGTAGTCGTCGGCGCCCAGGCTGAGCCCGCGGACCTTGTCGGCGACGGCGTCCCGGGCGGTCAGGAACAGCACCGGCAGCTGGCTGTCGCCCCGCAACGTGCGCAGCAGGGTGAAGCCGTCGGCGTCGGGCAGCATGGCGTCCAGCACCACCAGGTCGGGCTGGAACGCCGCCTTCACCAGCAGCGCCTCGGCCCCGCTGTGCGCGGCGGCGACCTCGAAGCCGACGAAGCGCAGACTCACGGTCAGCATCTCGGTGATGTTGGATTCGTCGTCGACCACCAGGATCTTGGCCCCGAGCGCCGCTGGATGCACCTGCACGGGCGTCACTGTGCTTCACCAAGATGTGAATCCGGTGAGAGGACGCCTTCACGGAACTCTCACCGAACGCTCGTCGCCGTCATACGTTCGTCGGTCATGGTGGCCGCATGCTTCAGTTCACGCGTTCCCTCGGCTGCCCGCGTCCGGATCGGCGGCAGACCCGATGAACCGCCGCCGCATCCTGATCAACAGCATCCTCGGCGTCACCATTCTCGGCGTCGGTCTCGGCGCCTACCTGTCCGTCAGCGCCGCGAACAGCACCCCGGCTGCGGCGGCGCAGACCGTGACCGTCAGCAAAGGCAACCTGACCGCGGCCGTGACCGCCACCGGCAACGCCTCGTCGGTGACCGACCTGGGCGTCGAGATGGAGGGCTCCGGCGGCGTCGTGAGGAAGATCTACGTCAAGGAGGGCGAGAAGGTCGGCAAGGGCGACGCGCTGCTGAGGATCGACGACACGTCGGCGAAGAACACGCTGGCCAAGGCGAAGGCGACCCTGAAGTCGGCCAAGGCGCAGCTGAAGACCACCACCCAGGGCCAGAGCGCCGCCGAGCTCGCCCAGTCGAACGCGTCGGTGGCGGCGGCGAGGACGTCGCTGGCCAACGCGAAGACCGGGCTGAAGCAGGCGAAGCAGTCCTACTCGCTGAGCAAGAAGCAGCAGGACCAGCTGGTGTCGATCGCCCAGACCGCGGTGAACACCGCCGACGCCCAGCTGGAATCCGATCGGGCCAAGCTGGCCGACGCCAAGGAGGCGCTGACCCAGGCGCAGGCCGGCGGCGACGCCACCGAGATCGCCAACGCCCAGACCCTGGTGACCACCCTGCAGAGCGCGGTCGCCGGCTCGACCACGGCGCTCACCCAGGCGCAGAACACGCTCACCCAGACCAAGCAGACCCGCGACAGCACGCTGCTGCGGGACAAGCAGGCGATCGAGACCCAGCAGGGCCAGGTCAACTCCGCGCAGAAGGCGCTGAACTCGCAGGTGGCCGCGGCCAACGTGGCCTCGCAACCCGCGCGGCAGGGCGCCATCGACTCGGCGCAGGCCCAGGTGGACAACGCCCAGGTCGGCGTCGACGAGGCCGAGGAGGCCCTCGACCAGACGGTGCTGCGCGCCCCGGTCGCCGGCACCGTCGCGTCCATCTCGGCGGTCGTCGGGCAGTCGAGCAGCTCATCCGGTGCGTCCGGGGCGAGCGGCACCACCGGGACGACGACCACCGACAGCTCGACCTCGTCGAGCAATTCCGGGCTGGTCACCCTGACCGACCTGGCGAACAAGCAGATCGTGGCCTCGGTCGCCGAGGCGGACGTGACCAAGGTGAAGGTCGGCCAGGGTGCCGAGGTGACCTTCTCGGCCGCCGACACCACCGTGCCCGGCACCGTGGTGGCGATCTCGACGCAGGACACCGTCACCAACAACGTCGTCACCTACGACGTCACCGTCTCGCTCGATGAGGACGCCAAGGACCTCAGGATCGGGCAGAGCGCCAGCATGACCATCACCACCGGTTCGGCGACCGACGTGCTGATCGCCCCGAGCAGCGCCCTCACCACCGTGGGGGATCGTTCGACGGTGACCCGGCGGGTCGGTGAGAAGGACGAGACCGTGGTGGTCCAGACCGGCCTGGTCGGCACCACCGGAACCGAGATCACCTCGGGGCTGGCCGAGGGCGACGTGCTGGTGATCCCGACCTCGACCAGCAGCGGCTCGGGCATGACGTTCCCGTCGGGCGGCCTGGGTGTCGGGGTCGGGGGCCGGCGATGACCGGACGCCGGCCCGCCCGCCCAGTCATCGCGCTGCGGAACGTCACCAAGACCTACGGTGAGGGCGAGACGACCGTGCATGCGGTCGCCGGGGTCAGCCTCGAGGTCGAACGCGGCGACTACGTCGCGGTGATGGGGGCGTCCGGTTCGGGCAAGTCGACCCTGATGAACATCATCGGCTGCCTCGACCTGCCCACCCGCGGCCGCTACCTGCTGGACGGCGTGGACGTCCGCCGGCTCGTCGACCGGCAGCTGTCGATGATCCGCAACCGCAAGATCGGCTTCATCTTCCAGAGCTTCAACCTGATCGCCCGGACGACGGCGCTGAGCAACGTCGAGCTGCCGCTCGCCTACGCCAAGGTGTCGAAGACCGAACGCCGCGAGCGGGCGGTCGCCGCGCTCGAACTGGTCGGGCTGAGCAACCGGCTCGGGCACACCCCGGCCCAGCTGTCCGGCGGGCAGCAGCAGCGGGTGGCGGTGGCGCGGGCGATCGTCTCCGACCCGGTGCTGCTGCTGGCCGACGAGCCGACCGGCGCGCTGGATTCGCACAGCACCGTCGAGGTGCTGGCCCTGTTCGACCGGCTCTCCGCCGCCGGCCGCACCATCGTGGTGATCACCCACGAGGACGAGGTCGCCCACCACGCCAAGCGGGTGCTGCGGATGCGGGACGGGCTGATCGAATCCGACGAACGGACGGTCGGCGTCCACGATCTGCCGCCGCGCTACCGGCACTCGATGGAGCTGGTCGGGGCATGAACGTCGCCGAGAGCGCACGCTTCGCCTGGCGAGGCGTGACCGCGAACAAGCCGCGATCGGCGCTGACCACGCTGGGGGTGATGATCGGTGTCGCGTCGGTGATCATCCTGGTCGCCGTCGGCACCGGCTCGAGCCAGAGCATCCAGGACCAGATCAGCTCGCTGGGCAGCAACACGCTGACCGTCAGCAGCACCACCAGCGGCACCGGCGGACGCGGCGGCGGCGGGGGAGGCGGCTTTCCCGGCGGTGGTGGGGGCGGTGGGTTCCCGGGCCTGGGTGGTTCCGACAGCCCGACGACCGATTCGGGCACCAAGACCCGGGCGTCCGGGCTCAGCCTGGCCGACGCCCAGGCGTTGACCGACACCGAACTGGCCCCGGACGTCCTGGGCGTCGCGCCGGTGGTGACGGCGTCCTCGGTGACCGCCACCTATTCGGGCGCGTCGCATTCGGTGGGGACGACCACCGGCAGCTCGCCCGCCTACCTGGCCATCAACAACGACACGGTGAGCTCGGGGCGGGTGTTCACCGATTCGGAGTACAACGAGCGGTCCCGGGTCGTGGTGGTGGGCACCACGGTCGCCGAGGAACTGGCCGGCGGCGACGGCAGCGACCTGCTCGACAAGGTGATCCAGCTGAACGGCAGTTCGTTCACCGTGGTCGGCATCCTGACCGAGAAGGGCAGCACCGGACCGCAGGATCAGGACGACCGGGTGATCGCCCCACTGACCGCCGTGCAGGACGTGCTGGCCGGCTACGGTTCGCTCAGCTCGATCTCGGTCAAGGCCACCTCGGCGTCGACCGTCACCGCTGCCCAGGGGCAGATCGAGTCGATCCTCGACCAGCGCCATGGCACCACGTCGGCGGACCGTGACTTCTCGGTCAGCAGCGCCTCGTCGTTCCTGTCGGCGGCCACCTCGTCGACGCAGACCTTCACGGTGCTGCTCGGCGCGGTCGCGGCGATCTCGCTGCTGGTCGGCGGCATCGGCGTGATGAACATCATGCTGGTCACCGTCACCGAGCGGACCCGCGAGATCGGCCTGCGCAAGGCGATCGGTGCCCCGCGCGGCGACATCATCGCCCAGTTCATGTTCGAGGCGGTGCTGCTGTCGCTGATCGGCGGCGTCACCGGAACGATCATCGGGCTGATCGGCTCCCAGTTCACCATCGTGGGCGTCAAACCCGTGGTGGCGCCGTATTCGGTCGTCCTGGCCTTCGGCTTCGCCGTCGCGGTCGGCCTGTTCTTCGGGTTGTACCCCGCCACCCGGGCCGCCGCGCTCCGTCCGATCGACGCCCTCCGCTACGAGTAAGGAACAAACGACATGGTTTCCAGAAGGCGCCGCAACAACGAGCCGCCGAACGCCTCGCTCGACGAGATCTTGGACCAGCCCGACGCGGACGAGGCGGTGACGGTTGCGGTCGGGACGCCGTCCGCCGCGGCGTCCGGGGCGTCCGACGAGTCGACGGCCGAGCTGCCGCGGGACGGGTTAACCGAGTCGATCTGGCGTCCGGGCGCGGGCGAGGCCGGCACGGCTTCGATGGGTACGGTGCAGGACGATCTGGCGATGCCGCCCGACGACGGCATCCGGTCCGACGCCGGAGTCGACCTGCTCGGGGCCGGCGACGAGGGCATCCTCGACGACGACGACTTCCTGCCGCAGCAGCCGAAGCGGGTCCCCCGGCTGACGGTGGCGCTGGTCGGCGTCCTGGTGCTCGGGTTCGGGCTGCTCGGCGGCATCTGGGTGCAGAAGTCGTTCGGTGCCCAGAGCTCGGCGTCCGGTCTCCCCGGCGGTGCTGCCGGCTTCCCCGGCGGCTCCGGGATGCCCGGCGGGTCGGGCTTGCCGGGCGGATCGGGCATGCCCGGTGGTGGCCGATCGGGCAACGGCGGGACCGGGGGATCGGGTACCGGCACCGCCGACACCGGAACCACGGACGCCCCGGCCGTGGTCGGCACCGTCGCCAGCGTCAGCTCCGACCAGCTGAGCGTCGAGGACTTCGGCGGAACCACGCACGAGGTGACGCTCACCGAGAAGACCACCCTGACCGCCCCGCTCGGGCATCGGGAGTTGAAGTCCGGCGACACCGTCAGCGTCGTCGGCACCACCTCCGGCACAACCATCACCGCGACCGCGATCACCGTCAGCTGATCACCCTCTCGAAAGGATCTCGAATGACCACAACCACCCGCCGCCCGACGATCCGGCTGCTTGCCCTCGGGCTGACCGTGGCCGGTGCGCTCAGCCTGGCCGCCTGCGGCAGCTCATCCTCGGCGGAGCCCGCACAGACCGAATCCGCCGCCCCCGGCGGCCCGGGCGGTTTCGGCGGCGCCGACATGCAGAAGATCTTCGCCTGCCTGAAGGCCGCCGGGATCGACGTCCCGGACCTGCCGTCGGGGATGCCCTCCGGGCGACCCAGCGGGATGCCGTCGGAGATGCCCAGCGGGATGCCGTCCGACCGGCCGAGCGGCGCGCGTCCGAGCGGTGCGCCGTCCGACTTCCGCGGACGCGGCGGCATCGACTTCAGCGACGCCAAGGTGGCCGCCGCGCTCAAGGCGTGCGGGATCACGGTGCCCAGCGGCATGCTCGCCCCGCAGGCCACCAGCTGAGCCGGCTAGGGAAGCGCTGATTTCGCTGGTCGAGCTTGTCGAGACCTCTGCTGACCAAGTGGTTTCGCCAAGCTCAACCAGCGGACCGGGCGCTCAGCCGGCGGGCCGGGCCACGGTGCGACGGACGGCATCGTCGACGACCGCGGCCAGCGAGCCGGACGTCCGGAACACCACCCGCTGACGCTCGGCCCCGGTGCCGTCGCGGAGCAGGCGCTCGGTGCCGTCCCGGACCAGGTCCAGGTCGCCGGTGGATTCCAGCGCGTCGCGCAGGTCGGCTACCAGGGAACCGACGGCGTCCCGGGCCGACACGGGCGCCTTGGTCGCCGGGTCGAGCAGGTCGCCGGTCAGGCCGTACCGGGCCGCCCGCCAGGTCGCGGCCCGCTGCCACTGCGGCGGCAGGGACGCCGGCGGATCGCCCCGCTCCCACTGCCGGGAGGCGGTGATCACCATCGCCCGGCACAGCGCCGCGATCAGGACGGCGTCCGCGAGCCGGGTGCAGACGTCGGCGGTGCGGATCTCGACGGTCGGGAATTTCGCCGACAGCCGGGCGTCGAAGTAGATCATCCCGTCGTCGAGGGCGGCACCGGAGCGGACCAGGTCGGCGACGGCGGCGTCGTAGCCGGCGGCGTCCCCGAACGGTCCGGACGGCCCGGCCGTCGGCCACAGCCCCCACATCACCGTCCGGAAGCTGGCGTAGCCGGTGTCCTGCCCCTGCCAGAACGGCGAATTCGACGACACCGCCAGCAGCCTCGGCAGCCAGCGCGGCAGCCGGTCGATGACGCCGACGCCCTGGTCGCGGGAGTGGACCTGGACGTGGACGTGCTGGCCGCAGGTCAGCTGCTGCCGCGACAGCAGGCCGAACTCGGCGGTCATCCGCAGATACCGCTCGTCGTCGGTCGGCGTCGGCCGCACCATGAACGGGCTGGTGGCGAGGGCCGCGACCGCGGCGTCCGATTCGGCCGCGCCCGCCGACATGGCCAGCCGCAGGTCGAGCAGCTGGCCGGTCAGCTCGTCGGTGGTGGTGCAGGGCAGCGAGCCGGTCTCGGCCTGCTCGCGCTTGAACTCGTGTTCGACGGCGCTGTCGGGCAGGCCGCCGTGGTCGTCGGCGAGCACCTCGCGGGCACGGCGCACCACGGATTCGCCGGCGGCGACGGGACGACCGCGGCCGCGCTCGACGACCAGCAGTTCTTCCTCGACCCCGAAGGTGATCGGCATGGGATCAGTGTCGCGCGCGGCGTCCCGATAGTTGCCATTTTTGGTGCTTGACGCCTCATCCGCGGCCAGGAAGCATCGAACGACGGCCATCCGTCCCGCCCCTCCGTCCTGCTAGGAAGCGATTCGTGTCGAAACCCCGGCTTCGCGGCCCATTCCTGAGCGTCAATCCGAAGGCCTATCTGGGCGGTGCCGAGACCCTCCGGCTCGCCCGCATCGCCGACGAACTGGCCGGGCGGCTCGACATCGACATCCTGTTCACCGCGCAGCACGTCGACCTGCGGATGGTGGCGGCGGAGACCTCGCACCTGCTGGTCGCCGCGCAGCACATGGACCCGATCACACCCGGACGCGGGATGGGTTTCATCCTGCCCGAGTCGCTGGTGGAGGCCGGTGTCGGTGCGGTCGTCCTCAACCATGCCGAGCATCCGCTCACCGTGGCCGCCCTGGACGCCACCCTGCGCCGGGCGGACGAGGTGGGGCTGCTCACCGTGGTGTGTGCCGACTCGCCGGCGCAGTGCCGGGCGATCGCCCAGCTGGGTCCGAACGTGATGATCTGCGAGCCGACCGCCCTGATCGGCACCGGGCAGGTCGACGGCGGCGAGTACACCCGGGCCAGCATTCGGGCGGTGAAGGCGATCGATGAGTCGATCCTGGTGATCTCGGCAGCGGGGGTGACCACCGGCGCCGACATCACCCGGCTGCTCCGGCTGGGCGCGGACGCCTCGGGCGGCACCAGCGCCATCGTCGGCGCCCCCGACTGGCGGGCGACGCTGACCGACATGGCGACCGCGGTCGCCGGCGTCCGGGACGAACGCGCCGCCGCGATGACCGCCTCGGGAGTCCTGTCATGACCGTGCACATCGCCACCATCGAGGTGCGATCGCGCGGCGGCACGCCCACCTATGTGGACATCACCGAACAGGTGGCCGCGGCCGTCGCCGCGAGCGGCATCCGCAACGGAACCTGCACCGTGATCTCGCCCCACACCACCTGCGCCGTCCTCTTCGAGGAGTTCGTCCACGACCGGCTCCCGGACGGCCGCGAGACCCTGCAAGCCGACCTGGACGACGCGCTGTCCCGGATCTTCCCCGACCAGACCGCCCTGCCGCCCGACGGTGAGTACCGCTACCCGGGACCCGAGCATTTCGCCGACGTCGCCACCTGGCCGGACGCCGACACCTGGCTGCCGGGCGGCGACCGGACCCTGCTGCTGAACGCGGACGCCCACCTGAAGGCGTCCCTGATCGGGTCGAGCCAGGTCTTCGCCGTCATCGACGGCGCCCTGGGGTTCAGCCTCACCGGCTACGTCTATTTCGTCGACTTCGATCGGGCCCGCGCCCGGCAGCGCCGCTGCCAGGTCGTCGTCATGGGCGAATAGTGATGAACAGACAGGGGTGCGGGCAGTGATCGAGCTGTGGCTGGACATGATTCTTCCGTGGTGGCGGCAGGCCGCCGCCTTCTACCAGCGGAACGCGGTGGTCATCACCACCCTGCTGGCGGTCTGGCTCGTCGTCGTCTGGGTCGGGCAGCGGACCGCGGACAAGGCCCGCCGCGCCGTCCGTGAGCGGGTGATCGAACTGGGCGCGGCGGCGTCCACACTGGGCGCCGGGCAGCTCGCCAAGGACCTGGCCGTCGGCGTGCACGAGGTCGCGGCCCGGCATCGCTGGATGCCGGCGGCCGGCGGCTTCTGGGTCCGCAGCTGTGAGCCGGCAGCCCTGGCGCGCTACCTCGGGGTGACCCCGGAGCGGGTCACGTCCGTCCGGAACGGCATCCTGCGGACACTGCCGCGCCGACGGCGCGGCGATTGATCCCTCGCGGCTGAGCCGGCCGGTGCGCGGTGTGATGACGATGCCAGGCCGGGCATGGACGCCGTCGATGTCCGCGGCGTGACCAGAGCCCTAGACGTGGGGCCGGCGACCTGAGCCCTTCCGCTCCCGCACGTAGGGTGGCATCCCGGCGGAAGGAGCGCGCGTGGCCGTTCGGTTCGGCGGCAGGCGATGGCTGGTCGCCGGGATGATCGCGGTGCTGCTGGCGGGGACACTCGTCGCGGGGCTGGTGTGGACCGGGGTCGTGCACCCGAACAACCCGTCCAGCGAGCGGTACCCGGTCCGCGGGGTCGACGTCTCCCGTTACCAGGGCGACATCGACTGGCCGGTGCTGGCGGGGCAGGGCATCGACTTCGCGTTCCTCAAGGCCACCGAGGGCAGCGGCCTGGTTGATCCGCGTTTCCCCGCCAACCTGGGCGATGCCACCGCCGCCGGGCTGCGGGTCGGCGCCTACCACTTCTTCAGCTTCGAGAGCGGCGGCGCGACGCAGGCCGACAACGTGATCAGAACCGTACCCAGCACCGGTGACCTGCTGCCGGTGGCTGTCGACCTGGAGTTCTACGGCGACTTCTGGGTCCGGCCGGCGCCGGTCGACGAAGTGCGTCGCGAGTTGCGGGTGCTGCTCGATCGACTCGTCGCCCACTACGGCAAACGGCCGATCGTCTACACGACCGCCGAGGCCTACGACCGCTACCTCTCCGGGGCCTTCCCCGACGTCGACATCTGGATCCGTGACGTCTGGCGGACGCCGTCGCTGCCCGACGGCAGATCATGGACCTTCTGGCAGTTCAGCGACCGGCACCGGCTGGACGGCTACACGGGCGAGGAGCGGTTCATCGACGTCAACGTGTTCGCCGGCAGCCGGGATGAGTGGACGCGGTACGGACGCTGAGCCCCCGATCCGTTGGTTGAGCTCCGTCGAGTCCATTCGGTCGGAGGGGGTCTCGACAAGCTCGACCAGCGGGGGATGGGGGGTCTCGACAAGCTCGACCAGCGGGGATGGGGGGTCTCGACAAGCTCGACCAGCGGGGGATGGGGTCTCGACAAGCTCGACCAGCGGGGGATGGGGTCTCGACCAGCGTCACCGTCCGTAGCGGTACGGCCGGGTCCACGGCCACGCCTCGGCGATCCAGTCGGCGACGGCGTCCGCGAGCGGCACATCGAGCTCGGCGTGATCGGCCCGCACCCACGACTGGACGCTGACGTCGTAGTCCGCCGACGTCATCGGATACAGGTAGACGCAGCCGATCACGTCGTCGTCGGCCGGGTCGAGAACGGTGAACGTGAACCCCCGGCGAGCCGCGAAATCGGCGGCGTGCCGGCGCAGATCGGCGAGGTTCGCCTCGAGCGACATGCCGTCCAGCGGCGGCCAGCGGCCGTCCGGGTATCCCGGGGTCGACCGGATGTGATCGATGCTCGACGTCCACGCGGCATGGTCGGCGACGTTGTGCTGCGGGCCGAGCGGCTCGAGCCGGAACCGTTCGGTGACCAGCGAGGTCAGGGCGGTGAACCCGGGTGGCACGAACGTCGCCCTGGCCAGGTGGGCCGCCAGGTTGGCGAGCGAGGACGTCAGGCCGGCGGCGTGATCCTCGGCGGAGATGCCGGCGGGGACGTCGTCCGCCCGGAAGGTGACCCGGGTGCCGCCGGCCTCCGGCGTGAGCTCCCAGGTCATCGTCATCGTGCCCGCGTAGGCGGGATCGTCGGAGACGAAATCCACCGCCTGCACGACCTGGACGCCCGGGACCAGGTCGACGAAGCGGGCCTCGACGACGTCGGAGCCGTCGCCGGCCTTGCCGGGCGCGGCCGCTGCGTCCGGGTAGGTCAGGACCATCCGGTAGGAGCCGCCCGGGTGGGCGTCGAAACGCTCGAAACGACCCTTCATCCCTGCCGGTGGCAGCCATTCGACCAGCGCGTCCGGGTCGACGAACGCGCGATGGATCCGCTCGGGGGACGCCGCGATCAACCGCGATTCCTGGTCGGTGCGTGACATCGCAGCATCGTACGCCGCGCCGTCCTACGTGGCCCCGCCGAGCGGTGCGGGGCGGCCTATGCTGCCCAGGTGGCGCGCAGCGAGGGGACGCCACCGGCGGGCGGACGCGTCCCGGCCGGTGACGGCCCGGCGATCGTGGTCGACGGGCTGACCAAGCGGTTCGGTAGTCGGACCGCTTTCCGCGACGTGTCGTTCGAAGTGGGCCGGGGCGAGGTGTTCGGCTTCCTCGGCCCGAACGGTGCCGGGAAGACCACGACCGTGCGCACGCTCGGCACCCTGCTCGCCCCGACCGCCGGGTCGGCGAGGATAGCGGGCCTGCCGCTGACACCGGGGAACGGCACGGCGATCCGCCGCCGGATCGCGATCATGCCTGAGGCGCCTGGCCTGTACGGACGGCTGAGCGTTGCGGAGAACCTGGCCTACTTCGCCGGCCTCTACGGCACGCCCGACCCCGCCGGACGCATCGCGACCGTATTGGCGGCGGTGAGCCTGACCGAGCGGTCCCGAGACCGCTGCGGGACGCTGTCGAAGGGGCTGCGCCAACGGGTGAGCCTGGCCCGCGCACTGCTCAACGATCCCGAGGTGCTGTTCCTCGACGAACCGACCTCGGGCCTCGACCCGGTCGCGGCCCACGAGGTGCATGAGCTGATCGGCCGGCTGCGCGGCGGCGGGGTGACGGTCTTCCTGACCACCCACCGGTTGGACGAGGCCGAACGGCTCTGCGACCGGGTCGCGATCCTGGACGGCACCGTCCGGATGATCGGACGACCGGAAGAACTGCGTGAGCGACTGTTCGCCACGACGCTGCGGGTGAGGCTTCGCGCACCCCTCGTCTCGCCGGACGCCGTATTCGCCGGCCTGCCCGGCGTCCGGGCCTGGGGTGCCGAGGGGCCTACGGACTACCTGATGACCGTCACCGATGCCACCGTGGCCGCGCCCGCGGTGACCCGGGCCGTGGTTGCCGCCGGCGCCGACGTCCTGGCGATCGGCGAGGCCCGGCACAGCCTCGAAGAGGTCTACCTCCGTCTGCTCGACCCGGACGCCGCTGGCGTCCGAGCTGCGGAGGGATGATGGGCGGGATCAGCGCGGGCCGCGTCCGCACCGTGTTCGGCAAGGAGCTGCGGGAGTACCGGCGCAACCGTTCACTGGTGGCCGGGATGACGATCATTCCCGTTGTGTTCGTGATCACGCCCCTGATCCAGGCGTTCACCGCCGACCCGGCCGACCTCCAGCGCTACGACTGGCTGCTGTACATGCTGGGCATTCCGGCCGTCGTGCCGACGGTGATCGCGGCCTACGCCGTGGTCGGTGAGCGCCAGCAGGGCACCCTCGAACCCCTCCTGAGCACGCCCGTCAGCCCCACGGAACTGCTGCTCGGCAAGGCCCTCGCCGCTCTGGTTCCCTCGGCGATCGTTTCCTACGGCGTGTTCGCCCTCGTCGTCGGCGCAATCGCCGGATTCGCGGCCCCCGCCTCGGCGGCGGCCCTGCTGCGAGGCTCGGCGATCCTGGCCCAGATCGTCTTCACTCCGCTCGTCGCCGGCTGGTCGATCTGGCTCGGCCTCGCGATCTCTGCCCGCGCCCGCGATCTCCGGGTAGCGCAACAGCTCGCGATCCCCGTCAGCCTGCCCTCGGTCGCCGTCGCCATCCTCGTCGCCGTCGGAGTCCTTCCGGCGATCGTCGCGACGGCGTCCGTGCTCGGGGTCGTGCTGGTCGGGCTCAACATTCTCGGCTGGAGGATCAGTGCGGCCATGTTCGACCCGGAACGGCTGATCACCGAGTAGCGCGCCGTATCGACCGCATCGCCGGCACTGCGAGCAGGCCCAGCGTCACCGCCCCGAGCACCAGCGCGAGCCACAGCGACAGGGCAAGGTCCGGGGAGCCGGTCAGCAGCCAGCTGGTGAAGACATGTCCGTTGATTCGGCCCGGGACGACGAGGAATGCGAATGCCGCCGTGGTGAGCGTGGCGATCACGCCGAGCGCCACGGGCAGCCAGCGGGCCGCGCGTGAGCGACGCGGACGGCGCAGCGCCACCGCGAGCCAGGCGACCGCAGCCCCCTGAATCAGCGGCAGCGCGACCAGGATGACCGGCGCCGCGGCGATCAGCGGATCGGTCTGTGCCGGCACCGGTTGGGTGCCGACGACGGCGTGGATGATCCGGTCGACGACGAAGAACTGGGCGTCCTGGTCGATGCCGAACGACGTGTCGCCGAGAATGACGATGCCCAGATCGCGCGCCGGCGCGAACCCCAGGTACGAGAAGGTGCGCAGCGTGGAGCCGCTGTGCTCCCACAACGGCGGCAGCGCCGGATCCTGCCAGCCGGCGTTGCCGTCGGTGAGCTCCCAGAATGCGCGGCGCTCCCAGCCGCTGGCGTACTCGCGCCACTCGTCCTCGCGGCCCAGCGGCGTCCGGGACGCCTCGAGCACCGCCGGCGCGACCCGGCCGGGCGTGCCCAGCTGCGCCAGCAGGACGCGGGCCAGGTCGTCGCCGGTCGAGGTGACGAAGGCGCTCGGCACCGCCATCGGCCACTGGGGCTGTGGCAGCGGGGTGACCAGGGAACGCAGCCACGGATAGTGACCCTCGACCGCTCCCGCCGCCCGTGCCCGCTGCGGGTCGCCGGTGGTGGCGTCCAGGCCGAGCGGATCGGTGACGAACCGCGTCAATGCGTCCGGGTAGGAGCTGCCGGTGACGCTCTCGACGATCGCCCCGAGCAGGGTGTAGTTGGCGTTCGCGTACTCGAATGTCGTCCCCGGGGCGTGGGTCCGGGGGAGGGCGACGAGCCGCCGGGCCTCGTCCTGGATGGTGGTCGCCTGCGGCCACAGGTCCCATTCGGCGCCGGCCCGCTCGGCGAGCCCGGACCGGTGACCGAGCAGCTGTGCCACGGTGACGCCGGCCAGCGGACTGCCGGCCGCGTAGTCGAGCAGCGAGCCGATGGTGTCGCCGAGCGACAGCCGTCCGGCGGCGATGAGTTGCTGGACGATCAGCCCGGTGAACTGCTTGGACGTCGACCCGATCGCCAGCGGTGTGCTTCGCGACAGGCCCTGTTCCTCGGCGAGTTCGACCGTGCCGCCGCGGACGACGAGCACGACGACCCCGGGTATCCGGTACTGCGCACGGACGTCCGCGACGGCCTGGTGGACGGCCGCCGCCATCCTCGCCCGATCGTCCGCGGCGGCCGGGGCCGCGCCGGCCAGCGCGAGCACCGCCAACACCGCGGCGCACGCCAACACCCGGGAACACAGCCGCGGACCGGTCGCCGACATGGGCTCAGTGTGCGGACGATGCCGCACGGCCGGCAACGGTGATGACGGTGGTACAACTACCCCACGACGGGCGAGTGGGGGCCGCGGCCTTACCGCCGCTGAGGCGTCCCAGTAGTCTGCGCGGATGAGCGACGCCCGCGCGATCCGCGTGTTCGTGTCCTCGACCTTCCGCGACATGCAGGCCGAGCGGGACGAGCTGGTCAAGCGGGTGTTCCCGCTGCTGCGGAGGCGCTGCCAGGAGCGCGGGGTGGCCTGGAGCGAGGTCGATCTGCGCTGGGGCGTGACCGACGAGCAGGCGTCCGAGGGGGCGGTGCTGCCGATCTGCCTGGCCGAGATCGAACGCACCCGGCCCTACTTCATCGGGCTGCTCGGCCAACGCTACGGCTGGGTGCCGGACTCGATCGGCCCCGAGCTGGCCGCCCGGCTCGGCTGGC
>WBZS01001705.1_pt1 | contig 16241 bp, 12 predicted proteins | sample 5204201 | NCBI WGS metagenome assembly WBZS01 (sample SAMN12344357, study PRJNA552823) | activated sludge metagenome | biome: Activated sludge suspended growth; feature: Nitrification reactor; material: Wastewater; isolation source: activated sludge from nitrification reactor of wastewater...
CGACGGCCCTACATGCGCGCGCTGTGGGCGCAGTGCGTGGCCACCGGGCTGCACGCCGTCGTGCTCGACGAAGCCGCCGGTGGCCTTGGCCAGGGCATCGCCGCGTTGATGGCGGTGCTTGAACAACAGGGCCGCGCGCTCGGCCTGGTGCCGCTGGCCGAGCACCAGTTGGCGGCGGCGGCGCTGCTGCGTTTTGCGCCGGCGCTGGCCGGGCGCGTGCGCGGCGAGGCGGTCGACGGCGCCACGCCGTGGGCGCTGTCGCTGGACGGCTTGTACGCCGCGCACGGCCTGGCGCTGGGCGCCGAGCGCGACGGCACCACGCTGCGCCTGGACGGCTTCGCGCCAGCGGTGCCGCTGGCCGCGCACAGCGCGCTGCTGCTGCTGCCGCTGCGGCTGGACGGCGCGCCGCGGCTGGTCGCGCTCGATCCGCGCGCGGCCGGCGTCGAGCTGGCCGAAGGGCGCAGCCAGCACCACCTGGCGCTGGCCGACCTGCGCTGCCACGGCGTGCGCGTGGACCGCGCGGCGCTGCTCGAGCCGCCGGCGCTGGACTGGCTGCAGCCGCGGCTGACCGCCGCGCTGGCCGCGCTGCAGTTGGGCGTCAGCGGTGCCGGGCTGGAACGCACGGTGGACTACATCGGCCAGCGGCGCCAGTTCGGCCGCGTGATCGGCAGCTTCCAGCTCGTCGCCGGCCAGATGGCCGACGCCAAGATCGCGCTGGAGTCGCTGCGTTCGGCGCTGTGCCAACTGGTCTACCGGCTCGACGCCGGGCTGGGCACGCAGGCGCAGGCGCTGACGGTCAAGGTGCTGGCGGCGCAGGCCGCGCACCGCATCGGCCACGCCGCGCAGCATGTGCATGGCGGCATCGGCGTCGACCTGACCTACCCGATCCACCGCTTCCTGTACTGGAGCCGGGCGCTGGCCGCCACGCAGGGCGGCGCCGAGTCGGCGCTGGAACGCCTGGGCGAGTGGATCGCGCGCGACGACCGACTGGGCTGGAAGTACGACCTGCCCGAAGACACCGGAGCCCCCCATGCGGTTTGAAGACCTTGCCGTCGGCCTGGCGTTGCCCAGGCTGGCGATTCCGATCACCGTGCCGCTGGTGGCCGGCGGCGCGATTGCCACGCGCGACTACTTTCCCGGCCACCACGACCTGGAGGCCGCGCGCGCGCTCGGCTCGCCGCACATCTTCATGAACATCCTGACCACCAGCGGCCTGGTGCAGCGCTTCGTCGAGCACTGGGCCGGCACGCGCTGCGAGTTCAAGGCGGTGAAGATCAAGCTCGGCGTGCCCAACTACCCCGGCGACACGATGACCTTTACCGGCGAGGTCAGCGCGCTGGACGCCGCCAGCCGCTGCGTCGAGGTCAGCCTCAAGGGCACCAACGCGATCGGCCCGCATGTCTCCGGCAGCGTGCGCGTGAGGCTGCCATGACCGGCGCCGACAGCGGTTTCTGTGGCCGCACCGCGATTGCCGGCCTTGGCGTCACCGAGTTCAGCAAGAACTCCGGCCGCACCGAGTTGAAGCTGGCGCTGCAGGCGGTGCTTGGCGCGCTTGCCGACGCCGGCATCGACCCGGCCGAGGTCGACGGCTTCTCGTCGTACTCGATCGACAAGGTGCCCGAGTACGAGATTGCGCGCTTGCTTGGCGCGCGCCAGGTCACCTTCTTCAGCCAGGTGCCGCACGGCGGCGGCGCCGCCTGCGCGCCGGTGCTGCACGCGGCGATGGCGGTGGCCACCGGCATCGCGCGGACGGTGGTCGTCTACCGGGCGATGAACGAGCGCTCGTGGTACCGCTTCGGCAGCGGCAGCTACGGCTTTGCGTCGACGCCGATCTTCGAGAACGTCAACTACGGCTGGTACATGCCGCACGGCTTTCATACGCCGGCGGCCTGGGTCGGCATGTTCGCGCGCCGCTACATGCACCGCTATGGCGCGACCAGCGAAGACTTCGGCCGCGTCTCGGTGGCGGTGCGCGACTTCGCGGCCACCAACCCGGCGGCGTTTTTCCACGGCAAGCCGATCACGCTGGCCGAGCACCAGGCCAGCCGCTGGATTTGCGAGCCGCTGCGGCTGCTTGACTGCTGCCAGGAAAGCGACGGCGCGGTGGCCATGGTGGTGACTTCGGCCGAGCGCGCGCGCGACCTGCGCAGCACGCCGGTGCTGATCAAGGCCGGCGCGCAAGGCGTCAGCCCGGGGCAGCAAATCATGACCTCGCTGTACCGCGACGACATCACCGGGCTGCCCGAGATGGGCCTGGTGGCGCGCCAGTTGTGGGCGCAAAGCGGGCTGGCGCCGCGCGACATCCAGACCGCGGTGATCTACGACCACTTCACGCCCTTCGTGCTGCAGCAGTTGGAGGAATTCGGCTTTTGCGGCCGCGGCGAGGCGAAGGACTTCGTGCGCAGCGGCGCGCATGCGCGCGGCGGCGTGCTGCCGCTGAACCCGAACGGCGGCCAGCTCGGCGAGGCCTACATCCACGGCATGAACGGCATCGCCGAGGCGGTGCGCCAGGTGCGCGGCAGCGCGGTCAACCAGGTTGCCGGGGCGCGCCATGTGCTGGTCACCGCCGGCACCGGCGTGCCCACCAGCGGGCTGATCCTGGGCGCGGAGTAGCCGATGTTTGTCGACCTCACGCCCGAGCAGCACCGGCTGCGCCTGCAATGCCGCGACTACTTCCAGTCGCTGATGACGCCGCAGTTGCGCGTGGCGATGCGCGGCGCCGAGTCGGGCGAGACCTACCGCCAACTGGTGCGGCGCATGGGCGCCGACGGCTGGCTGGCGGTCGGCTGGCCGCTGGCCTACGGCGGCCGCGGCTACCACGGCACCGAGCAGTTGATTTTTTTCGAGGAAGCCAACATCGCCGGCGCGCCGCTGCCCTTCGTCACCATCAGCACCGTAGGGCCCACGCTGATGGCGCACGGCACCGAGGCGCAAAAGCAGCGCTTTCTGCCCGGCATGGCGGCCGGCGAGATCCACTTCGCGATCGGCTACTCCGAGCCCGAGGCCGGCTCCGACCTGGCGACGCTGAAGACCAGCGCGCGGCTGGACGGCGAGCACTTCGTGGTCGACGGCCAGAAGCTGTGGACCTCGGGCGTGGAGGCGGCCGACTTCGTCTGGCTGGCCGCGCGCACCGACCCGGCGCGCGCCCGCCACCTGGGCATTTCGCTGCTGATCGTCGACACCCGGTCGGCCGGCTTTTCGCACACCCTGATTCCCACCGTTGGCAACACCACCGCGGCCACCTACTACGACGGCGTGCGCGTGCCGCGCGAGATGCTGGTCGGCGCGCTGCACGGCGGCTGGACGCTGATCACCGCCCAGCTCAACCACGAGCGGCTCGGCCTGGGCGCCTGGGCCGACAAGGTCTTCGCGCCGTTTGGCCGCGTGCTGCGCTGGGCCAAGGCGCCCGACGAGCAGGGCCGGCGCGCGGTCGATGCGCCGTGGGTGCGGCGCGCGCTGGCCGACTGCCTGGTGCGGCTGGAGGCGCAGCGCACGCTGAACTTCCGCATCGCCGCCGATGTCGAGGCCGGCCGCATGGACGTCGCGCTGGCGTCGATCGCCAAGGTCTACGGCTCGGAGACGGTGGTCGAGGTGCTGCGCCTGCTGATCGAAATCGTCGGCGCCAACGGCCTGGTGCGTGCCGGCTCGGCCGCCGCCGCGCTGCTCGGCGAATTGGAGTACGAAGTGCGCGCCGCAACGATTTCCACCTTCGGCGGCGGCACCAACGAGTTGCAGCGCGAGCTGATCGCGCAGTTCGGCCTCGGCATGCCGCGGCCGGTCCGTTGACCTGGCTGCAAACCACAACCGGCGGGGGGCCTCGATGAGTGCTGCTGGAATTTCCGTGCCGGCTGACGCGGCCGCGGCCATCCCGCCGCGTGAGGTGACGCAGGCCAAGCTCGACCGCCGCAGCGCCATCGCGGCCGGCTACCGCGCGTCGTCGGCGCTGACCATCGCCGACCGCCTGGAAGCGCGCGCCGACGCCCACGGCGCGCGCGCGCTGCTGCGCTGCGGCGAGCGCGTCTGGAGCTACGCCGAGGTCGACGCGGAAGCCAACCGCAGCGCGCACGCGCTGCACGCGCTGGGCGTGCGCTGCGGCGACGTGGTCGCGCTGGCGATGGAAAACCGGCCCGAGTTCTTTTTTGCCTGGTTTGGACTGGCCAAGCTCGGCGCGGTCGCCGCCTTCCTCAACACCCACATCGGCGGCCGCGCGCTGGCGCACGCGCTGGAGGCGACCGCGGCCACCCAGGCCATCGTCGGCGACGAGTGCCTGGCGGCTTTCGACGCCGCGCAGGTGCGCAGCCGCGGCGTGCGGCTGTGGCGCTGGCCGGACAGTGCCCAGCCCGAGCCGCCGGCGGCGCTGCGCGACCTGGCCGAGGTCGACCTCGCCGCGCGGGTGGCCGCCGCGCCGGCGCAGCGCGTCGACGCGGCCTGGCGCGGCACGCTGGTGGCCGGCGCGGTGGCGATCTACATCTTCACCTCGGGCACCACCGGTCTGCCCAAGGCGGCCATCATCAGCCACTCACGCTGGCTGCTGACCGGCGAGGTGATGCAGGCGACGATGGCCATCGAGCCCGACGACTGCTTCTACGCCTTCTTGCCGCTGTACCACGGCGCGGCCTCGATCTCGGCCGGCGCGACCGCGATCAGCGCCGGCGCCAGCATCGCGCTGCGGCGACGCTTCAGCCGCCGCGAGTTCTGGACCGACGTGCGCCAGCACCGCGTCACGGTGTGCCAGTACGTCGGCGAGATCTGCCGCTACCTGCTGGGCGAGCCGGCGCTCGCCGACGACCGCCAGCACCCGCTGCGCAAGATGGTCGGCGCCGGGCTCGGTGCCGAGACCTGGCAGCGCTGGGTCGAGCGCTTCGGCGCGATGGACATCTACGAGGGCTGGGGCGCCACCGAGGCGAATGCCAACACCATCAACGTCGACAACCGCGTCGGCTCGTGCGGCCGCGTGCCGTATTGGGACAAGACCAATCTGCGCCTGGTGTGCTATGACGTCGACAGCGGCCTGCACCCGCGCGACGCCGACGGCTTTCTGATCCCCTGCGCGCCGAACCAGGTCGGCGAGGCGATCGGCATGATCCACGACTACCCCGACATCGTTGCCGGCCGCTTCGAGGGTTATTCATCGGCCGCGGCGACCGAGCAAAAAATCCTGCGCGACGTGTTCCGCAAGGGCGACGCCTGGTGGTCCTCGGGCGACTTGCTGCGCTGCGACGAGGATGGCTACTGCTGGTTCGTCGACCGCATCGGCGACACCTTTCGCTGGAAGAGCGAGAACGTCTCGACCACCGAAGTCGCCGAGGCCTTTGCCGACCTGCCCGGGGTCGGCTCGGTCACCGTCTACGGCGTCCAGGTGCCCGGTGCCGAGGGCCGCGCCGGCATGGCCGCGGTGGTCATGGAGCCGGGCTGGGCCTTCGACCCGGTGGCCTTCCACCAGCGCGCGCTTGAGCGCCTGCCGCGCTATGCCGCGCCGCTGTTCGTGCGCCTGCCGGCGCAGGCCGACATGACCACCACCTTCAAGCTGCGCAAGGTGGACCTGCAGCGCGAGGGCTTTGATGCGGCGCAGGTGCGCGACCCGCTGTTGGTGCGCGACGACGACGCCGGCCGCTACGTGCCGCTGACCGCCGACGCGCTGGCGCGCGCGCTGGCCGGCTGACACGGGCACTGCCATGGACCCGCTGTCGCGCCCCGCCGACCGCCTGGCCTACCCATTTGAGGCGCCGGCGGCCGACGGCTCGGTGGTCGAGGTCGCCCCCGGCGTGCTGTGGGCGCGCATGCCGATGCCGATGGCGCTGGACCACATCAACGTCTGGCTGCTGCGCGGCGCGGCCGGCTGGACGGTGGTCGACACCGGTCTGGCCACCGACGCGACGCGCGCGCTGTGGGAGCGCATTGCCGCCGACCACCTGGGCGGGCTGCCGATAGACACGCTGGTCTGCACCCACTTCCACTACGACCACGCCGGGCTGGCGGCGTGGATGTGCGAGCGCTTTGGCGTGCCGCTGTACATGTCGCTGGCCGAGTTCTTCATGCTGCGCGTGCTCGGTCCCAGCGACGTGCCGCCGCCCGAGCAGCGGCTGTTCTATGCCCGCGCCGGCATGCCGGCCGAGCGGTTGGAGCGCATGTTCGAGGCGCTGCGGCGCGACCCCTTCATGCCGCCGCGGCAGGGCCAGTACCACCGGCTGCGCGGCGGCGACGTGTTGACCATCGGGCCGCGGCGCTGGCAGGTGGTGATCGGCGAGGGCCACTCGCCCGAGCACGTGTGCCTGTACTGCGCCGCCGACGGCTTGCTGATCGCCGGCGACCAACTGCTGCCGCGCATCAGTTCGAACGTGCTGGTGCAGGCCTTTGAGCCGGAGTCGAACCCGCTGGCGCTGTGGCTGGCCTCACTCGACCGGCTCGACGCCTGCGCCGCCGACACGCTGGTGCTGCCGGCGCACCAGCGCGCGTTTCGCGGCCTGCACCGGCGCGTGCTTGAACTGCGCGAGCACCACCGCCAGCAGCTTGACGTGCTGCGCCACTATGCCGCCGGGCACGCCGGATTCACCGCCTTCGAGGCCATGGGCGCGCTGTTTCCCAAGCTGCGCCACGCGTTTGACGATTTGCTCGCGCTGGGCGAAACGATTGCCCACCTGAGCTGGTTGCGCGCCGACGGGGTGCTCGAACGCCGGCTGGACGACGCTGGCGCGCATCGTTTTTCGCTTACCGCGGCCGGCGGCGAGGCGGAGATCCACTGGTGAACACATCGCACACCCACGGCCATGCGCTGGACAACTTTCGCGCCGAGGTGCGCGACTGGCTGCAGGCCAACTGTCCGCCGGCTATGCGCACGCCGATACGCAGCCCCGAAATGGTCTGGAGCGGCTCGCAGGTCAGCTTCACCAGCACCGAGCAGCGGCTGTGGTTCGAGCGCATGCGCGACCGCGGCTGGTTTGTCCCCGGCTGGCCGGTGGCCTATGGCGGCGGCGGCCTGTCGCGGCGCGAACAGCGCGTGCTCGACGAGGAAATGGCCGCGCTGGGCTGCCGCCAGCCGCAGTTCAACCTGGGCATCTGGATGCTTGGGCCGGTGCTGCTTGAACTCGGCAGCGAGGAACACAAGCGCGAGCACCTGCCGCCGATGGCGCGCGGCACGGTGCGCTGGTGCCAGGGCTTTTCCGAACCCAACGCCGGCTCCGACCTGGCCAGCCTGCGCACCCGCGCGGTGCCCGACGGCGACGACTTCATCGTCAACGGCCAAAAGATCTGGACCTCCTACGGCAACGTCTCCGACTGGATGTATGCGCTGGTGCGCACCGACCCGGCGGCAAAAAAGCAAAAGGGCATCAGCTTTCTGCTGCTCGACCTGAAGTCGCCCGGCGTCACCGTGCGGCCGATCGAGCTGATCAGCGGCAAGTCCAGCTTTTGCGAGGTGTTCTTTGACAACGTGCGCGTGCCGGCGCGCAACCTGGTCGGCGGGCTGAACCACGGCTGGGCGGTGGCCAAGAAGCTGCTCGACCACGAGCGCGCGGCGATGTCCAAGTTCAGCGCCGGTGGCGCGCCGTCGCACGACCTGCTGGCCAGCGCCGCGCCCTACCTGGCCGCGGCCGGCCCGGTCTGGCGCGACCGCGTCGCCGCCGCGCTGATCGACCAGCAGGCCTTTGCGCTGTCGGCGCGCCGGCTGCACGAGCAGACGCTCGCGCACGAAGACGTTTCTGGCCTGGCCGCGATCATGAAGCTGGTGCAAACCGAGCAGGAGGTCGCCAAGTACGAGCTGCTGCAACAGGTGATGGGCCAGCGCGGCCTGTCGTGGGAGGGCGAAGCCTTCACCACGCTGGAACACGACGCCTGCCGCCAGTGGCTCTACACCAAGGGCTACACCATCTCCGGCGGCGCGTCCGAGATCCAGCTCAACCTGATCGCGCGCCGCGTGTTGGGGTTGCCGACATGAGCCCCGCCCGGCCGCCCGAAGGGGCTCATTCCCGCCCGGCGGGACCGGCCGCAGGCCTTAGGGTGCCCAAGGTTCGCCCCGCCCGGCCGACCGAAGGGGCTCATTCCCGCCCGGCGGGACCGGCCGCAGGCCTTAGGGTGCCGACATGAGTTTGTTGTTGAACCAGGAACAGCGCATGCTGCGCGACAGCGCGCGCGAATTTCTCGGCGCGCGCTCGCCGGTGGCGGCGTTGCGCGCGCTGCGCGATGCGCGCGACCCGCTCGGCCACGACCCGGCACTGTGGCGCGAGATCGCCGAGCTGGGCTGGCCGGCCGCCGCGCTGCCCGAGGACTGTGGCGGCCACGGCATCGGCTTCAAAGGCCTGGGCGCGGTGTTCGAGCAGACCGGCCGCACGCTGGTCGCAACGCCGCTGCTGTCCAGCGCGGTGCTCGGCGCGGGGCTGCTGCTGGCTGCCGGCAGCGCGGCCCAGCGCGACACCTGGCTGCCGCGCATCGCCGCCGGCCAGGCCTGCCTGGCGCTGGCGCTCGAAGAAACGCCGCGCCACGCGCCGACCCAGGTCGCCACGCGCGCGGCACGCGACGGCGACGGCTGGCGGCTGTGCGGCGAAAAGTGGTTTGTGCTCGACGGCCACATCGCCGAGCAGTTGATCGTCGTCGCGCGCCGCGCCGGCCGGCCGGGCGACGAGGCCGGGTTGGGCCTGTTCCTGGTCGATCCGCGCGCCGAGGGCGTTCGCGTCGAGCGCACCTGGATGGTCGACAGCCGCAACGCCGCGCACTTGGTGCTCGATGAGGTGCGCGTGGCCGACGCGGCGCGGCTGGGCCCGCCCGACGCCGGCTTTGCCGCGCTGGACCGGGTGCTCGACCAGGCCCGCGCCTGCCTGGCGGCGGAAACGCTGGGCGTCATCGAAGAAGCCTTCGAACGCACCGTGGCCTACCTGAAGGAACGCGTGCAGTTCGACGTGCCCATCGGCTCGTTCCAGGCGCTGCAACACCGCGCGGCGCGGCTGCATGTCGAGATCGAGCTGCTGCGCAGCGCGGTCGCCGCGGCGCTGGAAGCCATAGACGCCGGCGCCGACGACGCGCCGCTGTGCGTCAGCCTGGCCAAGGCGCGCGCGTCGGACCTGTCGGAAAAGGCGCTGAACGAAGCGGTGCAAATGCACGGCGGGATAGGCGTCACCGACGAATTCGACCTTGGGCTGTTCCTCAAGCGTGCGCGGGTGCTGCAGCAAAGCTTTGGCGACGGCCCGTTCCACCGCGACCGCTACGCGCGGCTGCTGGGCTTTTGACCCGGCCGACCGGCGATGGTCGGCGGCCTGATCGACGGTGCCGGCGCGGGCGGTCCGCGCGCCACCCCCTGTTGAACCCGGGCGTACAACCGGAAGGAGCCACACGATGACTGCCGATGCACCACGCGTTGACACCGCAATCGCCCAACTGACCGCGCCCGGCGCGCCGTTTGAACTGGTCGACGTGGTGGTCGGCGGCCACACGCTGAAGGCCTACCGCCACGCACCGGCCACCGTGCCGGCGCTGCTGGACGCCGCGCGCGTGCATGGCGCCAAGCCCTTCATCGCCTGGCAGGGCCAGCACTGGAGCGTCGAGCGCTTCTTCACCGCGGCCGACGCGCTGGCCGGCCGGATGCAGGCCGAGCTGGGGTTGCGGCCGGGCGACCGGGTGGCCATCGCGATGCGCAACCGGCCGGAGTGGGCGATCGCCTTTGTTGCCGCGGCGCTGGTCGGCGCGGTGCCGGCGCCGCTGAACAGCTTCGGCCTGGGCGCCGAGCTGCACGCCGCGCTGGCCGATGTCGAGCCGGTGCTGCTGTTCGTCGACCGCGAGCGCCGCGAGCGCCTGGACGCCGCGCCGGCTGCGGCGGCGCTGCGCTGCCGCATGGTCGACGTCGACACCGAGGCCTGGCCGGCGTTGGTCGCCCCGGCTGGCCCGCGCGCGAACGCCCCGGCGCTGGCCGCCGACGACCCGGCGCTGCTGCTGTTCACCTCGGGCTCGGCGGCGCGGCCGAAGGCGGTGTTGTCAAGCCAGCGCGCGGTCTGCCAGGCGGTCTTCAACATCGACTTCATCGGCGCGCTGTCGGGCCTGACCTCGCCCAAGGCGGTGGCCGCGCTGATGGCGCGCGGGCTGGCCCCGGCCACGCTGACCGTGGTGCCGCTGTTTCACGTCAGCGGCCTGCACGCGCAACTGCTGACCAACCTGCGCAATGGCCGCCGGCTGGTATTCCTGCCGCGCTGGGATCCGCGGCAGGCGCTGCAAACCATTCGCGACGAGTGCATCACGCAGTTCAACGCCGCGCCGGCAATGGTGATGCAGTTGCTGGAGACGCCGGGGTTCGACCCCGCCGGCGACGCACGCACGCTCGGTGGCGTCGGCTTTGGCGGCGCCGGGCTGCCGCAGCGGCTGATCGAACAGGTGCTGGGCATGTTTCCCGACTCGATGTCGGGCATCGGCTTTGGCCTGACCGAAACCAACGGTGTCGGCTCGGCCGTTTCCGGCACGCTGTTCGCCGGCCGGCCGAACAGCTCGGGCGTGCGCTCGCCTATCGTCGAGTTGCGCATCGCCGGCGGCGACGGCCAGGCGCTGCCGGTCGGTGAGGTTGGCGAAATCTGGCTGCGCGGCGTGACCGTGATGCAGGGCTACTGGCGCAACGCCGCGGCCAGCGCGCAGGCGCTGGTCGACGGCTGGCTGCGCACCGGCGACGTCGGCCGCGTCGACGAGGCCGGGTTCCTGTACGTCGTCGACCGGCTCAAGGACGTCATCAACCGCAGCGGCGAAAAGATCGCCGCGGCCGAGGTTGAGTCGTGCCTGATGCAGCACCCCGAGGTGGCCGAGGCGGCGGTGATTGCGCAGCCCGACCCGGTCACCGGCGAGGCGGTGGTCGCCATCGTCGTGCCCAGGCCGGGCACCGCCCCCGATGCCCAGGCGCTGCGCGCGCATGTGGCGGCGCGGCTGGCGGCGTACAAGGTGCCGCTGCGTGTGCACCTGCGCGCCGAGCCGATGCCGCGCAACGCGGTCGGCAAGCTGCTGCGCACCGAACTGCGCAGCGCGTATGCGAGCTGACCGGCAAGCGCTCAGGGTTCCCCCGCGGGCTTGACTAGTCTCAACAGACGATTAAGGCCAGTGACCCGACTTCGAGAATGGGTCCGTCAATCGGTGAGACGAGGCCAAGCCGAAAGTCGCCGGTGAGCCGAAGACTGCATCGTGGTCGACCGCCGTGTTGACCACCACACCTGTTGCGCGAAGAAGGAGACATTTGATGATTGCGTCCAGAAACCTTGCGCTGGCGGTCTTCGCGGCGGCACTGGCGGCCGCCGGCCCCGCCACCGCGAAAGTGACGCCTGCCGAGGCCGACCGGCTCGGCAAGGACCTGACCTGCAGTGGCGCCGAGAAGGCCGCCAACAAGGACGGCTCGATTCCCGAGTACTCCGGCAAGTGGCTGGGCGTGCCGCCGGGGATGACTTACAAACCCAATGCGGGCCAGCACCCGATCGATCCGTACAAGGACGACAAGCCGCTGTTCACGATCAACGCGCAAAACGCCGCGCAGTACGCCGACAAGCTCAGCGACGGCCAGAAGGCGATGCTGAAGAAGTTTCCGCAGAGCTTTCGCATTCCGGTCTACACCGGGCGACGCGACTTCCGCTACCCCGACTTTGTCTGCGTCAACTCGAAGAAGAACGCACTGGCCACCGAGTTGTCCGACGGCGGGCTGAACATCAAGGGCGCGCTCAAGGGCGCGGTGCCGTTCCCGATTCCGAAAGACGGCATCGAAGTGCTGTGGAACCACACGCTGCCTTACCGCGCCTTCAACGAAGAGATCGTGCGCGACTTTGCCAACGTCGGCGCCAGCGGCAGCGTGAGCTGGGGCCGGCAGCACAACCGCTCGTACGGCATCAACAACACGCCGGCCGACGCCGGCAAGCCGCAAGAGGGCGTGCAGGCCTACAACATGTCGCTGATCATGCTGCCCGAGCGTGAAAAAGGCGGCGTCACGGTGGCGCAGGAGCCGATCAACTTTGCCGCCAACAAGCGCCTGGCCTGGTCGTATGACCCGGGCACGCGCCGCGTGCGCCAACTGCCCGAGTTCGGCTTTGACCAGCCCTCGGCCGGCACCAGCGGCAAGGTGACGATCGACTCCGACCGGCTGTTCAACGGCTCGCCCGAGCGCTACAACTGGAAGCTGCTGGGCAAGCGCGAGATGTACATCCCGGCCAATGCCTACCGCATCCACGGCAACACCATCAAGTACGCCGACCTGATCAAGCCCGGTCACGCCAACCCCGACTTGATGCGTTATGAGCTGCGCCGCGTCTGGGTTGTCGAAGGCACGCTGAAAGAGGGCTTTCGCCACGTTTTTGGCAAGCGTGTGCTGTTCATCGACGAAGACACCTGGCACGCCGTGATGAGTGACTACTACGACGCGCGCGGCTCGCTCTGGCAGTGGGGTTACATCAACTACTACTACGCCTTCGACATGCAGGCCTGGCACGCCGGTACCACCTATTTCCACGACCTGAATTCCGGCAGCTATGTCGGCTACGGCCTGTTCAATGAGCGCGAGAAGGGCCCGGTCCTCAATGAAGGAAAGATGCGGCCCGAACAGTTCACGCCCGAAGCCGCCCGCGCGGTCGGCAACTGACCCGGCGCATCGACCAGGAGCGACCACATGACCACCCCCCATCGCCTTTGCGCCGCCGCGGCGGCGGCAGCGGCCGTCTTTGCCGCGCTGCCCGCGCAGGCCTTTGAAGCCATCACCTTCGGCGACCGCTTCAAGCTCGACAGCCGCATCAATCTGACCTACACGCTGGCGCAGCGCCTGAAGTCGCAAGACCCGCTGCTGGCCGGCAACGCCGGTGCCAACGACGGCGAGAACAACTTCGCCAAGAGCGCACTGACCGCCAACCGGCTGGGCGCCCTGCTGGACGCCAAACTGAGCCGCGGCGACAGCGGCCTGGTGCTCTCGGCCAGCGCGTTTTATGACGACGTCTACCACCGCGCCAACGACAGCAGCCCCGGCAGCGGCCTGCCCGACGCCAACTACAACCCGAGCCGCATCAACAAGGCGCCGCCGTTCAATGCATTCAACGACGACGTGCGGCGCTACCACGGCGGCTACGCGCGCTTTCTCGATGTCTACGGCTACACCTCGATGAACCTGGGCGGCAGCCGGCTCAACCTGCGGCTGGGCCGGCACGTGGTGTCGTGGGGCGAGGCGTTGTTCTTCCCCAGCCTGTCGCTGGCCCAGGGGCCGGCCGACGGCACCAAGGCCGGCGTGCCGGGCACCGAAACCAAGGACCAGTTGCTGCCGGAAGACCAGCTATCGATGTCCCTGGAGGTCACGCCGCGCTGGACGCTGCTCGGCCACGCGCAGTTCGACTTCCACCCGACGCTTGCGCCGGCGCCGGGGTCGTACCTGAATTCGTCCGACGCGGTCGGTCCCGGCGGCAATTGCCTCGGTCCGTGGACCAATATTCCGCCGGTTAGTGCGCTGGGTTTTGCCGGCTTCACCGGTTGCTCATTCGGCATCCGCGGCGCCGACATCGTGCCTGGCAAGACCGGCCAATGGGGCATAGGCACGCGCTTTCGCGTTACCGACGAAACCGAGGTCGGCCTGTACTACCTGAACTACCACGACCGCACGCCGCTGCCCGAGATCAACGCCTTCACCCCCGGCACGTCGATCCCGGCGGCGCTGCGGCCGTCGTTCGGCGGCATCACGCAAATCGGCAACGGCTCGTACCGCATCCGCTATTTCGACGACATCAAGCTGCTTGGCGCGACCGCCAGCACCACCTTCGGGTTGTTCACGGTGGCCGCCGAGCTGACCTACAAGGACGGCGCGCCGGTGCTGGTCAACACGCTGGTCAACCCGGCCGCGCCAAACGCCGCGTCGAGCTATCTGCCGAACCCGACGCGGGCCAAGATCACCCAGCTCAACGTCAATGCCTTTGCCAACCTGGGCCGCACGCCGGTCGCGCCGCAGACGATTCTGATTGGCGAAATCTCCGCGGTGAAGATCGGCAAGGCCGAGGCGCGCAAGGCGCCGGGGGTCGAGAACCTGCCCGCCGCGCAGCAGGCGGCTTTCGCTGCCAGCGACACGCTCAGCTTTTCGACCAAGAACGCGCTGGCGATCAGCCTGACCGCGTCGCTGGGCTATCCGGGCATCTTCGAGTCCTGGGACTTGTCGGTGCCTATCAGTTGGTCGCAGCAGATCAGTGGCCGCACATTGACCGGCGGCGTTGGCGGCGAGGGCGACCAGCGCTACAGCATCGGCGCGACGCTGGTGCGCGGCGGCAACCTGTCGATCGGGCTGAACTACCTGGGCTTCCTCGGCAACGCCAACCTGGCGCTGAAGACCAACCGGCTGCTGACCGACCGCGACCAGCTCTCGCTGATCGTGAAGTACTCGCTCTGAGCGCCTTCCCGGGCGGCGGCTGGCCGCTGCCCGGGCACGGCGTACAGCGTCGACCTGCGCGTCCGGCACCACGGACAGCGACCCCAAGTCGGGAGTCTCGGCCATGGCCACCAAGCTGCACGCACAAATCATCTATACCGCCGACCACCCCGGTTTCTCGGCCGACGGCTACGCCAGGATCAACAGCGGCTTCGACCGGCTGTGCCGCAAGGTGTTGCGCGCCGACACGGTGGTCAGCGCGCAGTTCGTGCCGCGCTCGACCTTCTACACCTCGCACGCCTACCTTGAGCTGCTGAACAACGCCGAAATCGTGCGCGGCATCATCGCCGGCGAGGCCGCCGGCTGCGACGCCGCCTTCATCCGCTGCGGCAACGACCCGGCGCTGCGCGAGGCGCGCGAGTCGGTCGGCATTCCGGTGGTCGGCATGACCGAAGCGGCGATGCATCTGGCCTGCCAGCTCGGCGCGCGCTTTGCGTTGATCGGCGTCGACGCCAAGTCGATGCCGCTGGTCGAGCGCAATCTGCGGCTGTACGGGCTGGAAAGCCGCGCCATCCACCGTCCGGTGCGCATGCCCGACGACCCGCAATGGATGGACTGCCTGATGCAGGGCCCAACCTGGTTCGAGTCGCCCGACTTCGTGCGCGAGAAAGTCATCCCGCCGTTCGAAAAGGTGGCGCGCGAATGCATTGCCGACGGCGCCGAGGTGATCATCACCGCCTGCGCGCTGTACGGCTGCTTCACATTGGCCGATTACCACCAGATCAGCGGCACCACGGTACCGGTGGTCGAGAGCGTGGCGGTCGGCCTGAAAACCGCCGAAATGCTGGGCGACCTGAGGCGCACGCTTGGCTTGTCGACCAGCAAGCACCTGACCTACCACAGCTACCTGACGCCGCAAATGCGCGACCAGCTCACCGCGCCGTTTTTTCCCACGCCCGTCTGACGTGGAACCAATGCTAATCCTAGACCGGTTGTCGAAGTGGCTGCACGCGCTGCGCGAACGCAGCGGCTGGCAAAAAGCCTGCGTCGCGCTGGTCAACAAAAACCTGCGCATCGCCTGGGCGCTGCTGACCCGCGGCGAATGTTTCGACCCCGACCTTGTGCCCGCCAAACCGGCGGCCAAGTGCAAGCCGGTCGGCATGCCGACGGCCGCACCAGCGGCAGCGGGGTGACTTCAGCGGCCGAACAACCTTCTCCACTCTTCTTCTCCCCCACGCAGACGCGCGTCCCCGAAGGTGCATTCCACAGGTCAGACCGGCGGTCGGTGAACTCGATAACGCTCAGGTCGCATTTGACGACGTGGAGCGAATGGAGTCCGACTGAGCGGTTCGTACCTGGGCCCGCGGCGCCCACCCTGAAATGTCAGGGGTGCCACAACAAGGCCGTTTGTAGATGTGCAGTCTGTTCCTCGTGCGAATAAGCCTGACGATGACGCCACCATTCCCACCCATCAACCACCGCAACGCGGCTTTAGACGGCTTGTCGGGTCGAAGTCTCGTCCCGACAAGCCCGTCATGAGCGTCGCGCTCCAAACACCGATGTCAAGGCCAAGCCCTTCGGGCGGCAAGCCGGCCTTGACATCGACGTTTGGAGCAATACCGAAATACACCACATGCCACCGTAAAACCCCTTGACTTGGAGGGAAGTCCTTATAGAAGGGTTAGCGTCGCGGTCAACCCTTTCCATCCGTCCGCATCATTGGCCACCCGAGCGGCTGTCGCATCCAGGCACACATCCAGATGCTGCTTGGAAACATCAATGCCGACATTGGGCCGTTGGCTGCGGGTCGCTGCCCCACCTTGCGGATGCGTGCTCATGACAAAGACAACTGTTCGGGCTACACGGTTGGATGAAAAGGGCCAGTGCGTTGACCAAAAGCTAACCC
>WBZS01001706.1_pt1 | contig 16239 bp, 6 predicted proteins | sample 5204201 | NCBI WGS metagenome assembly WBZS01 (sample SAMN12344357, study PRJNA552823) | activated sludge metagenome | biome: Activated sludge suspended growth; feature: Nitrification reactor; material: Wastewater; isolation source: activated sludge from nitrification reactor of wastewater treatment...
GAAATCGATGACCCAGCGAGACGCTGAGGCATCAGGACGCGAGTTGAGATCCTCGCCGTTCAGGTAAGGAAACAGGACCTCAGCGTTGCGGGCATCAGCGGCAATCCACTCCTGCGCCTCCTCCGGCTCCAGCACGAAACCCATACCGAGCACAATGCAGCCCTGAAATGCGATGCCCATGTTCTCGGCGAGCCGCACCGGGTTCCCCTCGGCCCGCCCTTGCGCTTCGAGGAGCGTGCTGACGCGTTGGACCGCGATGTCATCGGCGATACGAGGCACGTTGTCGCTAACCGAGCCGAGCGTTCCCCACACCGCCGCGAACTCCAGGTTGGCACTTGCCGCCGGCCAGGACCTGGATTGGATCGCACGAGTGATGGTGAACTCGTTGGCGACCACGGCATCCAAACCAACCTCGCGGGTATCGCCCTGGGCGATGGTATTGGTAGCGATCAGGCCGAGCGTTCCGTTCCTTGACAACATTGAGGTCGCCCGCAACAGAAAGTAGGCCACCAGGTCGGCACTACCCCGAGCACCACCCGCCAGGACGTTCACTAGCCAATCTCGAAACCCGGTGCCCATGGCTCCGGTGAGCTTCTGACCGCCTAGGAACGGTGGGTTGCCGATGACAGCGTCGAAACCACCTCGTTCGACGACATCGGGGAGTTCGACCGCCCAGTGGATCGGCTGCCAGCGGTCATAGTCGGTATCGACGGTGGGGGTGAGGCCGGCCCGGATGATGTCGTCGAGGAAGCGGCGATCGGCGTGGCCCCTGCTGGGGTAGGCGTCGTTGACCGCGGCTCTCAGGTTGGTGTAGGTCTCGTCGAGGGTCTTGCCGGGTTTGCCTCCGAGTCGCAGGCCGGCAGCGATCACGCCGTCGGCGACATCGCGCAGTTCGGCGGTGGTGTCCTGCAAACGGCGGTACTGGCCCTCCTTGGCTTTCGCGGAGCGCTGGCGGTCGTTCTCGTCCACCGGCGTAGCGAGTGCTTCGCGGAGTCGGATGGCCTTGGCGATGGTGCCGTGGATGTCGAGGGTGCTGCCGTAACCGGCGGAGGTCACCTCGAACAAAGCTTGCTTCTCAGGAACCCGGCTGGGATCGATGTGCAATGTCTCCAGTTGGGCAAGGTTGGTCACGCCGAGGAGCGAGTTGCCGACCAGGAGCTTGTCGTCGACGAAGCTGAACGGCAGTTTCGGCTCGAGTGAGACCAGCCAGAGCGACAGCTTGGCCATCTCGATAGCCATCGAGTTGATGTCCGCGCCGTAGAGGCAGTGAGCGACGACCTGGCGGATGGCGTCCGTTTCCTGCTCGTGCGGCGTGCCGAGCGCGATGCCCGCTTCGTTCCAGGACTCGACGAGTCGTGCGCCCAGGTACCGGGCTGCTGCGACAAGAAACGCCCCGGAGCCGCAGGCGATGTCGGCGACCTTGAGATCGAGGATCTCTTCGGGCGACTTGAGCCGCCATTTGTCGCGATCGGGTGTCTGGTAAGGGCCGGGTTCATAGACGAGTGGTTCGAGCGCGTGTAGCACGACTTCCTCGGCGAGTGCCCGTGGCGTGTAGTGCGCACCGGCGTTCTTCCGAGACGGTGTCTCAACAACAATGAGCCCGCCGCGGTGGATCACCGTAGGGCGATCACGAAGATCGCGCCGGATCGCACCGATCCACGATTTCAGTTCGGCTGCGAGGTCGGGGTCGTGGGTAACGGACCGGACCGCAAGGTCGGCGTCCTCGATCGTCTCACTCGTCGCAAACGCCTTGGCGAGCGCAGCCGGCGTGGGCGGCTCGGCTGCCGGCTGCTTGGTCTTGACCCAATCGAGGACAGCGGTGGCGATTGCCTTGTCGGTGGCGTGCTGATCGGCGAAGTTATTGAGCACCGCGAGGGGTATCTCGGGTTCGGCTCCGGTCTTTCCGATCAGGCCGATGACGGTCTCGTCAGCGAACCGGCAGCTGTAGCCGAGGAGGCCCTCGTAGATGTAGCCGATCTGCTCGACATCGATGTCGCGGAAAGAGATCGGGCGGCGGCCTTCCCCCTTGACATCGGCCAACTGCACCGAGTCGAGGACGTGCATCATGACTCGGTCGTTGACAGGCAGTGCGAGAGTCCCGCGCTCGGTGAGAGTGGTGAGGAAGGGGAACCGGTCCGGGCTGAACAGAGAGCCGCCATACGCGGGAAGGCGCAAGTCCTCGAAGGTGGCTCCATGGAACAACGCACGCGAGGTGGCGAGGAGCCGGTGCCAGGTGGCCGAAGTCGCATCCAGAGCCTCGGGGCTCTCGTCTTCGGCGCGCTGTCGCAATGCGTCCAACTGGCCGGTCAGGCCATAGCCGGAATCGAAGAGGTCACCCTGAGGTAGAAGATCTCGCTCCTCCGCGAAGAGGAGGAACACCACGCGCATCATGATGGTCACCGCGGCGGAGTAGATCTCGTCGCCATCAGAGGGGAGAGGGTTCGGGTCACCACGCCGCTGCGCCTCTTCGGCGGTCTCCGAGAATGACTGAACGAGCAACTCCACCGCTCGCCGAACCTGCCTGCCGAGCGCCTCGGTGATGTCCTCAGCTGCTGTGACTGACCTAGTGAACATCGTCGACAACCGATCATCGACAGTGCCACCGGCGAGCCGGATCGGAGACAGGAGCGCAGCCAACGCGTCGCGCGTGGCGGGCTCCTCGACCCAGGTCTGACTGTCCACCACGCCTGACGAAGCCGTGATCTTGGGCTGAGCACTCACAATGGCCCACCATCGGCCGTCTGTCACGATCCCGATCGGAACACCGGACTCGCGCAGCATAAGCTCCATGCGATCGATGGAGTCGGTGGCCCAGCCGCCCGATGCCAGGTCGCGCAGGTTGCGGACCGGATCAATCACCCAGGTAAGTGCGTACGTGTCATCCTTGCGGCGGAAAGCCCCGGTGTTGCTGACGGTGACCTTCTGGTTGGGGGCAGTGATCGTCACCGTGGCCGCTGCAACGTAGTGGTTGCCCCAGTCGAACATCCGGCGGAACACGACATCGACCCATTCATCCCGGGCAACCCGCAGCTCATCAAGGGTTGCCCGGTTGGTCGCCCAGGCATCCCAGGCCCGTTCGAACGGATCCTTGGCGGCTTTGACCTCGCTGATCACGCTGACATCGAGCGGGCTGATGCCCTGCGGGTAGACCCGCTTGAGTTGAGGTATCGAAAGGAAGGGCCCGTCGGTGTCGACCAACTGCAGCCAGCGGCGATGTAGTTCCGCGGTCGACGGCTGGACGCGGCGGCCGTGAGTCCGGTTGCGCTTCATTGTGCGTCTGCCCAAGAACGAGCGTCGGCTGGCGTCAGCGCGAAAACCAGCGCGGCGGCGGCTACGTACGGCTTCACGTCGCTGTAGCGATCACGAATCGCCTCCAGTTCACGACGCTCCTCGTCGGCCAGTGAGTCGAGCCGAGCCTCCATGGCCCGTAGATCACGCATGCGCTGGGCGCGCTGCTCGTCGGCGAGTGGCAGCATGTCGAGCTGATCCTCTTCTTCACGTTGCATCCGGACGATCGAGTCGGTGAGATTGCGTCGGAAGGCCGTGAAGATCTCGGTCGCACGCTTCAGGTCGGTGTCGCGCCGTGTGGCCAGGAGATTCTCGACTCGCTTCTGCCGCGTTTCTGCGCGACGTTGCATGGCGGATGTGAGTCGTTCGTGTAGGCGTCCGAGCTGGGCGCCTGGGGTGGCGGCCTTCTCGCCGTTCCAGATGGCCGCGAGCTGCTCGCGCGCGGCCTCGTTGGCCGCGACGTGCTCGCCGGCGTCTAGCGCGCGGTCAAGCAAGTCAAGGACCTTCTCCTCGGCGAGATCTTGTGCCTTCATGCGTACGCCGGTCACGAACACTTCCTCGTGGAGCCGGAGGCCGCCGCGTCCGATCAGCACGAGACGGGAGACTGCTGCGACGCATGACACGTCCAGATCGCTCATGACCACGGCGGTCACCCGGTTGATGTCAGAACTCATCGTCATGAGCCCGTTGCGGAGCATGCGGGCGGAACGCTGCAGGAGTGGGTGACCGAGGTGAATGGCGACCAGGTCGGTTCGCGTAGTGCTGTCCTCTGGGTCGATCAGCGCGTCAGGGTCAAATGTGATCGGACGTTGATGTTCCGGATCCAGCTTGGTGGCGAGGCCTTTGAGACAGGTCTGCCAGCGGGCGCTCAATGGCGGAACCTCGAACACCCGTGAATCGGTGCGATCGTCGCCGATCAGCCGCAGCGCGGGCTGTCGCGACAAGTCGAGCGCCGTGGCGACGACACGCTCCGTCGCGGCGGGCGTGAGGTGAAGGTCGACCTTCTTGGCGTGGAATGAGCGCGACAGGTCATCGAGCTGCTGGTTGAGTTCCAGGCCGCCTGCAAGGGTCTTGTTAATGATCGTTGCCGCTCGGTCGTCGACCACTGTGGTTCGAGACTTGCTGGGCGAGAAGTGCCGCTGGATGTCAAGATCGATCACTTGGTTCACCGAACCAAGATCCGCTGCCACCTGGCCCACCTTCTTCGCGATCCGCGCCATGAACTCCATGTCAGTGGTGAAGGTTGTTGAACTCGTCACCGGGACGAAATGGAAAACAGTGGGCGTATGGGTTTGACCGTATCGGTCAATTCGTCCTATTCTCTGCTCGATTCGAGATGGATTGAACGGAATATCGAAGTTGATCAGCCGATGGCAGTAATTCTGCAGATCGATTCCCTCGCCCGCGGAGTCGGTCGCGATCAGTACGCGCACTGGCTCGTCGGCCGGATTAGTCGTGAATCGTTGGCGGATCAACTCGCGCTCGTCAGTGTCGGTCGATCCCTGAATGACCTCGATACGGCTTCCATACCCCTTGGATGTGAGGACCTCGACGATCCATTCAAGGGTGTCGGCGTACTCGGTGAAGACCACGACTCGCTCGTTCGACCACACGCGTCCGGGTCGGCAGATGCCGTCGAGGAAGTGAACGAGGGCACTCAGACGGGAGTCGGGCCGCGATTCGAAGGAGAGACCCCAGTTGATCAGCTTGGTCAGATCGGCCGACGTGGCCGCGGCCAGCGGGTTGGTCACCTTGCGCTGCTGAAGGGCAGCGAACTCAGGATGGTGTTGAAGGCCCTCTTCTTCGTCGCTGGCGTCGCTTCCCAGTACCTCGCGGAGGACCTCGTCATCGTCATCGAACAGCGATTCCGGAACACCGTGTCCCGATGCGATGAGGTTCTGCGTATAGGCCGCGAGCGTTCGTCCGAACGCGACCGGGGACGAGAGGAACCGCTTCTTCAGCAGCATGCCGACCAGGTCACCACCTTGCTCACGACCGTTGAGCTTCTTGCTTGCCCGAAGGATCTCGGTGAGAGTCTCGAAGTGCTCCTGCTCCTCGTCCGTGGGAGCAAACGGGATCGGCTGGATGCTGCGGGTCTTGAAGTTCTTCGATGCGATCTCGGCCTTGAGCCTGCGGACGGTGACATCGCGCAACGCCTTTTCGTCCAAGTCGGCGCCTCGGGAGAACCTGCGATTGTCGATCATCTCCAGCAGTGCGGTGAATGACTCGCTATGGCCGTTGTGCGGCGTCGCGCTAAGGAAGAGCCGATGCTCGCAGCGTTCGGCGAGCTCGCGGGTATAGATCGTCCGTTGACTGTCCACGGCGTACGCGCGCCCGCCGCGCCCCGTGGTGGTCGGCGAGGCTGGAGCAACGTGATGTGCCTCGTCCACCACGAGGGCGTCGAATGCGTATCGACGGGCCGATTTCGAGTCGTCCACGTCGGCGTAGATGTCGCGTAGCAGACGCTGCGCGCGGGCCGATCGCAGCCATGCCATGGACACGATCACTCGCGGAAAAAGCCGGAAGGGATTCGCGTTGAGGCCATGGCTTCGACGGAGTTCCGCCATCCGCTCGCTGTTCACGATTACGAAGTCGAGACCGAACTTGTCCCGCATCTCGTCTTGCCATTTCAGCGCGAGACTCGGCGGACACAGTACGACGACGGAACGCGCACGATGGCGGAGGAGCAGTTCTTGGATGACCAGGCCGGCTTCGATCGTCTTGCCCAAGCCCACGTCGTCCGCGAGGAGCAGGTTGGTGCGGGGTGCCTGGAGTGCCCGCCGCAGTGGTTCCAGCTGGTACGCCTCGACATTGGCGCCCGACCGGAACGGCGATTGGTAGGCCCGATCGTCGGCTGACGTGACTGCTCCCCAGCGAGCGGCATCGACGAACGCGCCGAGCTTGTTCGGGTCATCGAACGCGTCGGCGTTGATCCGCTCTGGCAGACCTTGGTCAGGAGCAAGCGCATTGCCCACCTCGAGCTCCCAGATGACCCGAAGCTCGTCGCCCAGATTGTCCTCGCCGAGCGCCTGCAGCGTGACGACGTGCTGAAGGCCCGCGATCGTCTCGTCTGCGGGGGAGCGCGTGATGCCCTGCTCCTGCACATCGGTGATCGCCCACGTCGATCCGCGTACCGCAACGACCCGTCCAGGCTGCAACTCCGCAGGCGCCGACGCAGACATCGTGACCGTCATTGGGCTCCTTCGCTGACAAGAGTGCAGGATGCCAGTCAATCACGCTGGTGGGGTGGGTCGGTCGGATTTCCGGACTCCTGAGATGGCCCGGGGGTCGCTGTCGATCGCCGAGGCGGGTTGGTTTGAGTGCCTTCTGCGGGGATGAGTCACACGCGCTGATCCGGTCGCATTCTTACCGATGTTCCTGGTTTTGATACTTTCGCGAAACTACCTGAACCCACTGCGTTGCACGGCGCGCGCCAATGAGATATCGACGTTGGGGGTTTCTACTTTGAAGGTCGCCGACTGTGCGTTGGGACAAGTGTCTCCGGCATTCAGGCCCCAGCCCGATGGACACGCTCGTTGGATCGGATAGCGGGAGGCCGCACTTGAGGCACGATGACTGAGCAAAGTTGCGAGATTGTCCGATCTGGGGCTTCCGCAGAATCAGTACGCCAACTTCTGTACGTCGGCTCGCTTCGGCGGGCAGACACTCCTCAGTGTTCAAGGTTGGCACCAAGCCTGCGTCCTGGGTGATGGCGGGGACGAGGGAAGCGGCCAGCGAGGCGGCCTCTTCCACGGTTGCCAGGCGCAATACCCCCAGCCCTGGCGTCGACCATGACTCGGGCTCCAGTTCGACGAGTGGCAGGCGCCAGCTACGCAGAGTTCGCCAGGGATGATCGGCAAGAATGGATGAGTGCGCGGGCAACCATGCGCTGAGCCAGAGAGGGTGCGCTTCGTCCAGTACCTTGTCCACGCGGACCTGGAGTTCCTTACGCGCAGAATGGGTCAGGTCTACGGCGTCCACCTCGGGTCTGTAGAGGCTGAGCGCTAACTCGACCGACAGCTCGGACCGTGGGTCTCGTCGGGGAGCCGCCACCTTTTGGATTCTGGGTCGCGCGGCTCGATAGTCTGTCAACGCCAGTTCAAGTCTTCTGGGTGCGAACCTGAGGCCCTGACGGGCGAGGATGCCCCTGATCTCGGCGAATGTAAGCGTCTTGGGTGCGCTGGCTACAAGAATACGCTCGACAGCCTGGCGCAACTCCCGGTAGGGAGTGCTCGGGGTAGGCGATTCTCGTCGACGTTTGGGTGCCGATCTGGCTCGCCTATTAGGATTCTTCGCCATAGTGGAGTGCGTGCAGATCGGGGAGGACCTGACCGGGCCAGGACGAGGCAAGACCCTTGGGCGAACAGGCGTTTCGGGGTGTCATGGGCCTACCTTAAGGTGCTCTACACATCGTCGCGCCGGTCAGGTCGGAACTCCTCTGGCATTCGGGAGGGGCGTCGAATTGCTGCGCCCCCGGAGGGGAAGATCGTGTTGGCGAAGAAGCTACAGTGCGGAGCACCCCCGGAAGACACGCGAGAAGAGACCCGAATGTCAACCGTCGCATGGCTCGACACGTCCGCTGACGAACAGCGCCGCGTCCGCGACCTGATCGCACTCTTCGAGGAGACCGAGAGTCGCGACGAACTCGGGATCGGCCAGATTCGCGACGTACTCAGCGATGCGCTGTTCCCGGGCACCTCGGTGCTGCAAACCCGCGCCAGATACTTCCTGCTGGTGCCGTGGGCCTACCAATACGCCGCCTCCAAGCGAGTGGGCCGGGATCTCAATGCGCGCGCTCAACTCATCGAACGCCAACTCGTCGAGGTTCTCCGCAAGGGTGACGACGAGGGCGTCATCGGTCGTGTTGTTGGCCACGGCGTGAAGACCTTGCCGTCGACGATGTTCTGGTCAGGGCTGCGACGGTTCGGAATCCTCGCCCAGGACAAGAGCCCAGCCCAACTCACGGGAGTTCTCGCGAGGCTGGGCGATGGTGTCGATGAACTCGTGGATCGTCAGGTAGGCGAGTGGCACCCAACGGTCCCACCCTGGCCCGACGGGTTCCCGAACGCCCTCGAAGGCGGGCTGAATCTCAGCCGCGTCGAGGCCGAATGGCTACGAGACCGCATCGTTGACGCCTGTCGGGGGAGTCTGCTGGCGCACTTGGTCGCCGGAGATCGTCCTCCGACTGCCAGCGCCGCACCCTGGGAAGACCCGGCCTGCCTCACGGCGCCCGAGCCCGCGGTGGAGATGCTGCGGCTCGCCGAGGGCTTCTCGCTGATCATGAACGGTGCCGCCCTGCTGTACAACGTGCTGGTCGCCGAGTGCTACGAGGCTGCGGGGCTCACCCGGATCACGGCTCCGGGCCAGGAACGCATCGACGCGTACGAGAAGTGGCTCGGCAAGTTGGACGGCAACCACCAGCTGGTCCATGACTTGGATCCGGATGCCCTGTGGGCACTCGTAGATGGCTCCGGCAGCCGGGTGAGCTTCAGGACACGCACGTTCGTGGAGGCTTGGACGTCCGCGGTCCGCAACGGATCAGCGGCCGACGCCCTCACCGATCCCAACCACAACCTCCGAACCCTGATCGCCAACCGAGAGCAGTCCATCAAGCGTGGCCAGTCGCGTCTGACCAACACGAGGCTGCTGGCGTCCTGGGGTGGGGCGTCCGGCACCCGGCCGCTGACCTTCCGCTGGGTCCAGGTGCGTCGCATAGTGACCGATATCCACGAGGGGCTGAACAGTGCTCGAGCCTGATAGCAGGGTCGTGCTGCTCGACCAGCTGCGGCCGCCACCCGGCTACCGGTTGCATGCCGCCGTCGCGACCACCTTCACACTCGACCTCGCGACGGCCGTTGTGCCGCCGCTCGCGTTTGCGTCCTTCGAGATCCGGGACACGCCCGACCCCGTCGCGGCTCTAGAGGCGATCCGTTCCTGCACCGACCGGGTGGACATCTTCTGCCAGGCCGGCCAACTCACCGTTCCCCGTCGGCACTCCGACCTGATGGCCTACCTCGAACCGATGGTGCACCCGGTGCGCCGGCCACGGCCGGGCGCGCTGTTCCACCCGAAGATCTGGTTCCTGCACTACCGCGCCGACGAACAGCCGGACCGGTTCCGCTTGCTGTGCTCAACCCGCAACCTGACCGACTCCCAAGCCTGGGACGCCGTCGTCAGCCTCGACAGTGTCGCGACAGCCGACGCCCACCCGGCCAATCAGCCACTGGCAACGCTCATCGAGGCCCTACCCCGACTGGCAGTGGACTCGCTCGCAGCCGATCGCGCCGGCAGAATCGCCGAACTCGCAGCCGCCGCACGCCGAATCGACTGGGAGCCGCCCGAGCATGTCACGTCCCTCGCCTTCCACCTGTGGGGCGTACTGGGTGCGGCGCCGGCGGCACCCGACTTCTCCGGCTACCGGCACCTGATCGTGTCGCCCTTCTGCAACGCGGACGGACTCGCCCAACTCACCCGGACGGCACGCGGCACCATCACCGTGGTGTCTCGTGCCGAAACCTTCGACGCACTCGGCGGCGAGGTATTCACCGGCTGCGAGACCTTCGTCCTCGACCCGCTCGCCTCCTTGTCCGCACACGCGGAGGCCTCTGACGACGCCGACGACTCTGCCGAGGACGATGCGGACGCTGCCAGTCAGGATTCGCTGTCCGGTCTGCACGCGAAGATCACTGTGGTCGAACGCGACAAGAAGGCGCACGTGTTCATCGGCTCCACCAACGCGACCAGCGCAGCCTTCGGTGGCAACGTCGAGTTCGCGGTCGAGTTGATCGGCGGCCACAGCAAACTCGGCGTCGGCACCTACCTCGATCCGAATGCGCCGTTCTTCAGGATGCTGCAGCCGTACCGGCCCGGAACCCCGGTACCGATCGATCCCGAGGACGAACGGCTGCGACCGCTGCTGAACGGCCTGCGGACGCTCGCCGAGATCGCGTTCACCCTGACGGTGCAGCCTTCAACCGTCGACGGCCTCCATCACCTGCAACTGGCCAGCCACGCCGCGCTCACCGTGCGACCAGGCCACGAGCTGAAGGCCGAACTGCTCACGCTCCCCGGGCAGGCCGTCGATCTGACCGGAGGCTCACTCGCAGCGGCCGTCTTCCGAGATGTCGCGGTGCCGAACATCACTCCGTTCGTCGCGCTCCACCTCACCGACCCCGGCAACTCTCCGGGCGAACGGCCACTCACTGTCTCGTCCGTGGTGCACGCTCGCCTGATCAATGACCCACCGACCCGGCTCGACGAGGTGCTCGCCCGACAGGTCGACACCCCCGAGAAGTTCCTGCGATTCGTCGCGCTGCTCCTGGGCTTGGGCGGCGAAGCCGGCGCCATCGTGCCGACCTCGAACACAGAGATGGGATCGGCCTGGGCGATGATCGGGGGAGCAGGCATGTTCGAGATCATCATCAACGCCCTGGCCGCCAATCCCGAAGCGCTGCGCGACCTGGCGCGCCTGGTCGATCGACTCCAGTCGACCGACGCTGGACGTCGCGTGCTCCCGGACGGCTTCCAGGCCCTGTGGCAGCCCGTCCGAGCCGCCCTCGATGCGATGGGGGAGACGCCATGACGCCATTCAGCGCCGCGCACATCTTGGACGGCCTCACCCCGTTCCAGCGCGACACCGTCGAGCACGTCATCGACCGCTTCTACCGCGACGGAGCCAGCCGGTTCCTGGTGGCCGACGAGACCGGACTCGGCAAGACGATCGTGGCGCGCGGCGTCATCGCCCGAGCCATCGAGGAACTCCAGCACGACGATTCCGTCGACCGAATCGACATCGTCTACGTCTGCTCGAATGCCGACCTGGCAGCCCAGAATCTCGGCAAGCTGAACGTGACCGGCGACACCCACCACGCATTCGCCAGCCGACTGACGCTGCTGGCCAAGCACTCGCGGCACCTCCGACCTGCAAATGGCGGTGGTTTCACCAAGCCGGTCAACCTGATCTCATTCACTCCCGGCACCTCATTCGAGAAGGGCTGGCGTTCCGGCAAGGCCGAAGAGCGGGCGATGCTCCACCTACTGCTGGAGGAGGTCCTCGACCTTCGCGATGAGCGCCGGGGGATGGCCGCGTCGGCGATCCTCAAGGGCGGCGTCAGCACGCCGGAGAAGTTCCGAGAGCGGATCGAGGACTTACGACGAGAGTTGCGGGGAGACATTGACGAGACCGTTCGCTCGGCGTTTCTGGCCGCGGTCGGATCTCTCGATGATGAGGTCTTCCTTCTCGGCCGATTTGAGGCGTTGATCGGCGACGTCCTGACGCATGGCGTGGTGCGACCGGGCAATGCCGAGAAGGTGCGCGCCCTCATCGGCGATCTCCGGACGACGCTGGCGCGAGAGAGCGTCGAACTGCTCGAACCGGACCTGGTGATCCTGGACGAGTTCCAACGGTTCCGGCAACTGCTCGACGAGCGGAACGAGGCAGGGGAACTTGCCCACTACCTCTACGACCACGGCGCTGGCCGGTCCGGGGAGCGCGACGGTCGTCCGATCGCGAAGACGCTGCTGCTCTCGGCTACCCCGTACAAACCGTTCACCTACGCCGAAGAGGAGGAGGATCACCACAAAGACTTCCTGGAGATCGTCCGCTGGCTGTCCACCTGGAGCGACGAGCGGCTCGCCGATGACGTCACTGCCGCACTGGCGCGCTATCGGAGCAGCGTGATCGCCGGGCAGCCGGTCGGTCTGCTGGCCGATCAGATCCGGACCTCACTACTGACGGTAATGACGCGGACCGAACGACCCCGGGCGGTCGCGGGATCGATGGCCGTGGAGCACAGCGCATCCCTGACCGGGCTATCTCCGAAGTCGCTGACCGGCTTCATCGCGCTCAAACGCCTCTCGAAACTGGTCGACGCGCCGATGAGCATCGAGTACTGGAAATCGGCGCCCTACTTCGCGAACTTCATGGACGGCTACAAGCTCGGCGATAAGGTGCGGGACGCGGTCAAGCGGGACGACTGCCCGGCCGAGCTCCTCGATCTACTGAAACAGACCGACAGCCTCGATCTGGTCGGCATGGAACACCTGCAACCCCTGGACGAGGGCATAGGTAGCGATCGGCTCCGTGAGCTCGCCGACCAGACGATCGGTGAGAACTGGTGGAAGTTGCTCTGGCTCCCCCCGACGCTGCCCTACCTGGCACCCGGTGACCCCTATGCGGAGTTCGGTGGGCCGGACGGCAAGAAGATCACCAAGCGGCTGGTGTTCTCGTCCTGGATGGCCACTCCGACCGCGATCGCCACGCTGCTGAGCTATCGGGCCGACCGGCTCGCTGCCGGTCCGGAATGGAAGGGGAAACCGCCCGGCGAGCGCCAGACGGAATGGAACAACCGACGCAAATGGCTGGCCTACGGCATGGACAGCACGAACACCAGCCGGCCCGCGCGGATGGCCACCCTGGCGCTGTTCTGGCCCATGCCAGGGCTTGCCGAGCTAGCCGATCCGCTGGCGCACCGTCGTCGGACGTCGGGGCCGGTGAGCCCCCAGGATCTGACCCGCGCGGTGGCTGATCGGTTGCGGCGTCCGGACCCACCCGATCCGGATGCGAAGGAGGCCTCGCATTGGTGGGAGGCGTTCGCTCAGGACGACTCGCTGCCACCGGAGCTGCGGAGCGACTCATCACGGCTCGAGTTGATCGTCGCCGCGCTCAGGGGCCAAAGCGACGACGATCTGGACGACGACCAACCCGCGGCGGAGCACGACAATGTCCTCGCTCGCCACGTCGCACTGGCGCTCGAATGCCCCGATACGCCCCAGGATCGGCACGTCAGCGAAGCCGTCCGTCTTGAGCTGGCCGAGGTTGCCGCACATTCGCCGGCCAATATCGCCTATCGGGCCCTTGCGCGGATCAGCACTGGCCACGAGCGCGTCACGGACAAGGGCCGATGGCTTGCGGCCGCCCAACTGGCGTCGTCGCTGCGGACGCTGTTCGCCCGTCCTGAAGCCACTCTGCTGCTTAGCCAACTGATGCCGGACCAGGTGTACTGGCGCTCGGTGCTGCAGTACTGCGAGGCCGGCAATCTGCAGGCTGTCATGGACGAGTACCTGCATCATCTGCTGGTTGCGCAGGGCAAGCCGAGCCTGGATGACAAGCGGCTGCTCGCGATCGCCAGCACAGCAGGCGCCGCAATCGCGTTGCGGTCCGCCAACTACGAGGTGTTCGATCCCCACAGTCCTCGGGAGCGCCGAAAGCTTTCCGCGCAGTTCGCACTCCGCTACGGCGGACGCCGCGTCGAACAAGAGAACGTGCGACTGCCGCAGGTGAGACAGGCATTCAACAGCCCGTTCCGCCCATTTGTCCTGGCCAGTACTAGCGTCGGGCAGGAGGGCATCGATTTCCACTGGTGGTGCCACGCGATCCTGCATTGGAACACGCCGGCCAGCCCGATCGACTTTGAGCAGCGCGAGGGCCGCATCGACCGCTACGACGGTCACGCGGTGCGACTGAACCTGATCCAGCGCCATGCTGACGAGATTCTCGCCGCCGAGGACGCCGACCCATGGGACGCCGCCTACCGAATCGCGGCGGCTGCCGCGGACGAGAACCTCGGGGCCTTCGCCCCACATTGGGTTTACCCCGGCGACGCGAAGATCGAGCGCCATGTCACGCCGTTTGCGCTCAGCAATGACGAACTGAGACTCGCTCGAATCAAGAAGGACGTCGCCCTCTACCGGCTCACCTTCGGCCAACCTCGACAAGAGGACATGCTCGAACTCTTGAAGCAGCGTTACTCGGCGGCCGATCCGTCCGACCTGGACGCGATGCGACTCGATCTGAGCCCACCGCGAAGGCTATGAGGCTCGACGTAGGAACTCCGCGTACCGCTGGTTCAGACGGTCGGCGTCGGGCCGGTCTCGACGTTGCTCAGGCAGCGTCAGTCGAACACCGTGCATCCCTTGCGGGCCGTACCGCAGCCTCGGGCCGTCCGTCTCTTCGACACCGTGCATCCCTTGCGGGCCGTACCGCAGCCTCGGGCCGTCCGTCTCTTCGAGCAGCAGACGGTCAACGTTGACCTGCGTTCCTAGGTCGAGCCCGTGAAGTCATCCTTGGTGACGGTGCATAGCTCGGGGGGAGAGCCCTCGTCGCGGCGCTGACGGCCCGGTAGAGTCTGGCGGATTGACTGTGAACTGGGAGGACACCGGTATGAGCGTCCCTGTGGTAGGGCTGATTTTGGCGGCAGGGAAATCCGAGCGGATGGGGTTTAATAAACTGACCATGAACTTGGCAGGGCAGCCCATGGTTCGATATGCACACGATCACCTAAATGAGGCCGGCATCTCCCGAGTCATAGTCGTTGTAGGAACCTCTGGTGTGGATGAGATTCGTCAAGCACTGGGGGATGGTGTGGATTACGTCACACAAGAGCTTGCGCGAGGCACAGGCGACGCGGTTCTAGCGGCGTTGCCACATTTAGGATCCGATGAGACGGTCGTGGTCCTCTTTGGTGACTGTCCGTTCATCGACGGCGACCAAATTCGAAAATTGCTGTCGACGCACCACGCCTCTGAGAACTCTGTAACGCTTGCGTGTGCGATGCTTGAAAATGCTGCCAACTATGGTCAAGTCGAGCGGGACGGGGACGGTGTTGTCCAAGATATCCTTGAGAACAGGGATGGCGAGCTAGAGCAAGACCAACCTCGCCGCGCTGAGATATTCGCAGGGCTGTCTGCATGGAAATCCAATGTCTTGGGCGAGGTTGTCCCTCGGCTTCCATATAAGAAGAAGGTAAGCGGCGTCTCTGAAAGTGACCTTCCCGATGCGGTCGGGATTCTAAGGCAAGGCGGCGCCAGGATTGGCACTGTTGCGATCCCTGCGGAGGATGCCCTAGGGCCAAATCGCCTAGAACAGTTCCGATTGGCTGCACAGCAAATGAAGCTGAAGAAGCTTGACAAACTCATCAGGAACGGGGTTTCGGTTGCTGACCCGGAGACCGTCACCGTGGATGTCAGCGTGGAAGTGCGATCTGGCGCGAAGCTCCTCGAAGACACCCAACTTTATCGCGGCACGACCGTCGGGGAGGGGTGTGTAATTGGTCCTCATACGACGTTGGATGGATGTGTGGTGGGTGCGGGTAGTCGCGTAGGTCGTGGCCACTGGGAAGGCGCATACTTCCCACCTGGAAGCATCGCGCAGGATCGAACTTCGGATAGACATCTGTTTTTCCGTAGGTCCCATTTCGAGATCATTGAGGAGGCGGGCTCGTGCTTCGTAATCATGCCCTTCAAGGCGCCCTATGAGGACATGTATCGAAATGCGATTAAGCCCGCCATGGAACGACTAGGATATGCGTGCCATATCGCCTCTGGCGAACGGGGTGGGGACGACGGGATTATGGACGAGATCTGGGAAGCTATCAACCGATCGGAGATTATTGTTGCCGATTTGTCGGAGCCAAGCCCCAACGTGTGGTATGAGTTGGGCATTGCTCACGCCTTGAATAAGCCCGTCCTGAGGCTCTTTCGAGCCGTGGGCGCTGGCGAGTCCAACACTCGTCTGAAGAGGCTACCGTTCGATGTGGCACACCTCCGAGCAAGTATTTATGATCCTGAGAAGCATGAGTTGATTCCGGCCATTGAGACGTGGGTTGCTGGTTATCGTTCCAGGCGTATGGCAGCGGGTTGATATCCGTCGGACCGGCGGAGTCCTAGTGACCCCGGACCGCCTAGGATCAATGAGATATTTGTGTCCGACTATTTGAGTGGGACGGTTCTCGTTGGTCGGCCGGCGTCGGGGAAGCGCTGATTCGCGGAGGCTGTTGTCAGTCGAGGGGCTAAAGCTGTGGCGTCAGGTTCAAGGGAGTCCGTCAGACCTGAGTTGCACAGGTTTAGTGCCCCACGGCGGCGCCAGTGCATGGCTCATGCCTGCCTCGCGAGCACCCCATACCCACCTACTTGGCTTGCCGGCCCGGTGGCCACTGGGCCGTAGCGCCTCCT